>Ga0209287_10000633_pt1 | contig 20073 bp, 19 predicted proteins | sample PPLLak3cmMay2015_2_FD_187255 | JGI IMG/M metagenome (GOLD analysis project Ga0209287, IMG submission 187255) | Freshwater sediment microbial communities from Prairie Pothole Lake near Jamestown, North Dakota, USA - PPLs Lake P8 Core (1) Depth... | ecosystem: Environmental > Aquatic > Freshwater... | reverse complement strand
CGGCTTGATCAGGCCGTTGCACGAGTCGCAACTGGGGACATCGCAGGTTTTAAGCATTTCGCTGATATGCCCGTAGGGAAACGATTTACCGCAATCAAGGCATGAGTGGGTGTGGGGAGACCCGTGCACCTCGATAACGTCTTTTGACCCTGCTTTCTGGTGAAGCATGTCGATGTTTTGCGTTATGACCCGCTTAACAATGCCCATCTGCTGGAGCCGCGCGCACTCTGAGTGCACGATATTCGGCTCTTTTTCGTGCAGGTTGTAGAAAAAAGTTCTGGCGATTGTATAAAACTCCGAGGGGTTATGCATGAAATTGTCGATAGAGAAAACTTTTTCCGCGTCATATTCAGTATATATGCCGTTCTTTCCCCTGAAATCCCTGATGCCGGAAAGCGTGGATGCTCCGGCGCCGGTAAAAACAACGCAGTGTTTTGCCTGCTTGAGTTTTGTGATAAGTTTATGCATAAAAAAGCTCTTTTAGGATGTATGGCCAAAACCCGAAACTTTATATCGAAAACAATTTCTGATAATCAGTACAATTTAGCTGCAATACCATCCGCAAATAACATTCCTTTATCAGTCAGCTTCCACCAAGGTGCTGTATATTCAAGATGTTTCGAATCAATCATCTCCGCAAGTATTTTCACTCTTTTTGGATTATTGAACGTGGTCCCGGTTAACTCATAAAAACGGTTTTCATCCAGCCCTTCTCTTGTGCGCAGGCGAAGAAAGATCATTTCATGCTCGATCTTTTGCGTATCGATGATTTCGGTGAATTCTACCGGCAGGTTTCCCTGCGAAAGGCTGTTTATATACCCATCGATATCTTTGATGTTCGAAAACCGTTGCGGGTGTATATACGAGTGAGCCGAAGGGCCAATCCCTATATACGGCAGGTGGCTCCAATAGGCTTTGTTATGCCTGCATTCGAATCCAGGCTTTGCGTAATTTGAAACCTCATACTGCTCAAAACCAAGTTTCCGTGCATGACGCAAAATGCTTCCGGTCATTTCAAAGACAAGGTCTTCGGACGGTAACGGCAGAATATTTTTATGCCGGCCAAAAGGAGTATACTCTGCGATAGTTAATTCATACGCTGATATATGATTAATACCATCGAATGAGAGAACCAGCTCCAGTGTTTGCTCAAGCGATGCAAGACTTTGCCCCGGCACTCCATACATTATATCAACGCCAACGGATTTGAATTTTTTTAATACCTGATTGCCCAAAACTCCAAGCGCCCGATCCGCATCGTGCGCCCGCCCCATACATCCCAGTTCACGATTGTTCAACGACTGAACGCCAACCGTCAGGCGATTGACCCCGCTTGTAAGCCATGCCTCCGCTTTCTCTTCGGTGAATGATTCGGGGTTGCATTCGATTGTCCACTCAACATCAGCCGCTATATTCATCGTGCTGATTATCTGCGAGTGGAATACTTGCCATTGTTGCGATGATAAAATAGACGGCGTGCCGCCGCCGTAAAAAATGGTTTTGATAACCGTATCGTCAAGTGCATATTTTTGCCTGATACGCTCCCATTCACGGTATACTGCTTTTATAAAATCATCGACCAGAGAAGAATCGTAGGGGACGGAATAGAAATCGCAGTAACGGCATTTTTTGATGCAGAAGGGGAAATGGATGTAGAGGGAAAGAGAGGATGTTTGTTTATTAATTGTTTGGGATTCAAAGAGCATGATCTTTTATTATTTAATGATGAAATGGGCAGGTATTTCAGGTTATAAACACTTTTTTTGTAGAAGCTTTGATACGTTTGACTATATCAAGACATTGCAAACATATTTCGCGATCAGGCTCATATTCAGGTAAGATACATCCCAGTGGGTATTTTGAAGGCAAATAAATTGAATCAAGTAAATCGCAATCCTCCGCTTTGATGCTAATTTGAATGCCCAACGATTTTATTTTATTTATCAGCTCATTAATACTATGGGTTTTAAATAATGTGATAGATTTCTCAATAAGTACGGATTTCAGGTATTTTTCTGCGGCCTGTTGTGCATTTTGCAAACAAGGATTGAATAAAGCTTCTTCGAGAAGCAGTTCCGCCGATTTTAAATTCTCATCAGCGTATTTGAGCCAAAGCATCGTCTCATTTTTCATAAACCACTTCTCCGTTTTTTATATCAAACAATAAACTCTCATTATTTATAGAGGCGGTTACTGGAATAATATCCAGAGGTATTTTTTTTGAAAGAGATCTTGTTTTTTTTCTGTATTTCAATGCAAGAGGTAAATAGGGGAGATCACTGTTTTGGTAAATAAGAATGTCAATGTCGTTTGGATTGTCAGAGGTGTTGAAAGATCCGAAAATAACTATTTTCTCTATTTCTTTTTCCCGGTAAAGACACGATACCAGTCTGTTTTTTAAAGCTTTTTTTTCATTTTCTGATAATTTCATTAGAAGATCCGCTGTTAATATTAAAAACCCCTTATTGTCGCATGCTTTTTTTATTCATGAATTAGTAAAATACATTATCACACCAGTAACTTTAATATCATAACCAAATCCGCGTAATAATGCGTTGAGTGGACGGATTGTAATCAAGCCATCCACTCTTACGCAGTATTATCCCGGAGCCTGTCGTTGGGATAATCGACGAATCAAGGGAAGATTATATTTTTCCGAAAGTTTTACTCATAGAAATTCAAAGACCCTGGACGGTTGAGGCTGCTTTATTATGTGCTGCTGATCTACATACCTGATGATATCTTAAGCCTTTCTGTCATTTCGTCCAATCTTCTACGATCAACCCTTTAACCCTGCCATATTCGCGTGTATTATTGGTGATGACAATCAAGCCTCTTTGCAATGCCTGAGCTGCGATTATCAAATCATTGCCGCCGATAATTCTGCCGTTTGCTTCCAATTCAGCCCTTAGTTCTCCATATTTCCAGGCGTCTTTCGAATCATACTCTATCACGGTAAAAGGGGAGAGGATTTTCAGAATGGATTCAAGGTTCCTGCTTTTTTGTTTGCTCTTATATGCACCGTATATCAACTCTCCGACCGTAACCGTGGATACACAAAAATCATGTACCGGGTGTTTTTTAAACCGTTGTTCGAGTTTTTCCGACTTTGCATTACACAGGAAAATCAGGATATTGGTATCGACGACATATTTCATTTGATGGATTGCCTTTTAGATAAACGCAGCTTTTTTATGGTTTTCGGAAAGTCTGTTCCGATCTCGCGTATTCCCTGGGAAAACAGGTTCCACGGGTCATCCTTTTGAATGATAATCAATACATTTCCGATACGATTAATAGCCACTTCGTCGGTATCAAGCCGGTATTCCTTCGGCAACCTGACCGCCTGGCTGTTGCCGCTTTTAAAAACTTTCGATATAAGCATTGTCATTTCTCCTGTATATACATAAATATATACAATATTCGGAAAAAAGTAAATAAAACAGTTCTCTCCCGTAATAATAAAAATCGCGCTGTTTTCTGCCGGAAAACAATTTCAGCAATTGTATGCTGCATTTTCTGTGCCGGCATTAAAAGAAATGATTAATTTATCAGTGTACTCAATCAAATGCACACAACCGTCTTTTTGCAAATATTATTTATTATTAAACGTAGTCATGATTTAAAATGTCAAAAAAAATTTATTCACCACAAAGACACAAAGGAAAAAACAGCACCAGAAAAAAATCAGATTGCATGAAATGACGCAAAAATAAAAAAGATAAAAAATATTGCATCGTTGAATTGTGAGAATTATTATATTGGTAATCAGTCGTTTAAAAGGAATATATTTACACAAAGGAGAAATTATTCTCTGGAAGGATTCGATAACCCGGCATCATCATATACGTCCAGCATAATCCTTCCTGCTATAGTAACCAATAATTCGAGATACAACATTTTGTAAACAAACCGTCCCATTTTTGGGACTGTAGTCTCAAAAATGGGACGGTTGAAATAAAATGAACCATGTTTAATCGATTAAAAATCAATATTTTGTGTGGCACATAAATTGCATTATTAATAGTAGTCGGCTGGATTTAGAGTTTTTTGAAAAAGATTAAAAAAAAGAAGAGCTGAACAACCTGCTAAAATTGATACAGCTCTTCCTAAAGCTGAAACCATAGGAATGCTATGATTGCTTGTGTTTTGATTATAACATTTTGCGGGAGTAATTGCAAATGATAAAATGGTTTAAAATAAGGATTTGATTAAATTTAAAGAACCTTTCGAAATTTATAATATTGTAAATATTTGTTTAAACACACATTACAGTTTAGAAAAGGAGGATAAATGAAAACGAGTTTGAAGGTATTGCTATATTGTTTTATTGGAGTTTTTGTTGTTGTAAAGGCTGTTATCTCTGAAATGCCTATGAAAGGTGTGTATTTATGGTGGGCAATGCAGTATAGTCAAGATGCTTCGAAGTGTGGAAGCTTGGCTGCGCTGCAACTGTATAAGAAAATGGGGTATAATACCGTATTTGAAGAAATTATCCTTCAAGCGGATGCAAACCTTTGGAACAAAACATTTTCTTCATCAACAAACCCACCCTACAGGTGGAAAATGAAAACCACGACATCTATCACAACAGACAGAGATAGAGATAGTATAATCAAGTATATCAGGCTTCAAAAGGAACGTATTAACGCTCTAGGCATGGAATATTGTCCTTCCTCGCAAGGCTGGTCGAATTATCCTACCTATGATCTTGATAAAAGAGGGCAGGCTGCGATTTATAGAGAAGTTGATTATATAAAAAATTACTATGGAACGGCGTTATACAGTTCTTTAATAAATATGATATACGGTGGTTATGTTTCGCCCTGGCCTGGTGGTTCGCAAACGTGGTCAACAGGAACGGTTAAAACATCCTGTACTTTTACCGGTGCAAACAATGGTTCTGCCAGAATCACCATGCCTATTGTTGCCGACAATGCTGTAAGGAATAAACTGATTTATAATCAATGCTACAAATTCCAGGTAAAGGTTAATCTTACCGGAAAAACCTTTCAAAAGGGTGATAATATTGCATTAATGTTTTTTCGGGAGTTTGTACCTGGAGAAAAGCCAAATCCCGCTTACATACCACTTGGTAAATGGGTGAACCAAGATCCCAATAATAACTCACAATACATAGCAAAGAAACTGTACGACATTATAGATGTTAAAAATGTCTCCGGCAGCACCTTGTATACGGTAAAAGATCGGTTTTCTCCCACAACATTTACCGATGTTACATCTTTTACTGATGAACAGATATTCTGGATGGAAAAAAAATATTGGCTTGGAACAGGCAATTATAACTTTACAGACAATATAACCTGGGATATGTATTTTGAATTATCGGGTGGAAGAACCGGAAGCATCAAATTTGACAATTTTTCAGTTTCACCCGTTGATCCCAGAACACAACTGGCTTACCCTGATTGGGAAAAATCGTCAAGCTACACTACCTATACAGTAAAATATCCTTTAGAATTATATATGACAACAAAAGCCACATTTTACGGGGTTGGAGAAAAAAATTATTATGCGTATATTAAATCAAATCCAAGCGCTATTCCAACAAGAATCAGAGGAAATTTTTTCCCGCTTAACATGGTCGACTTCAATCCCAATATGCATTCTGACGATCCATTGTCCCCTGTTTTTGATCTTTATACAAAAGAGGCTCTTTCAATAATTAAGGAGGGTTTGGGTGGGAAAGAACCAAAATATGTTCAATATGCAGCTTCGGAGGTTTATAACTATAAAAGAGACGCTGTGTCCATTAGAAACGGACCGGCCAATACTATTTATAATCAGGCGTCAAATATGGAATACTGGGGGCAAATGCTCGAAAAATATATAGAAAACTACAAACTTATATTTAAAGGTTCTCCGACAGCACCCACATCGGCAAAATTTGTATGCTGGGCAGATATGATAATGCCGTGGGGTTATGGATATACAGTCTATGCTGAAAAAAATCAGGATTCACGCGCTCTGGAGTATATTAAAAACAGTTGGATAGGTACTAATAATATTATTATTTCTTTGTGGATTTACCCGCAGAGTATTATTCCAGGCAGTAATCCACCTCAAATTCTTCTCCAGAGTGCAGCTGAGATGCAGACCAATATTAATATGATAAAAAATCAAGGTTTGTCGTTTAGCGTACTCTATGCAACAGATTGCACGAATAAGGCCCTTGAATGGGTAACCAATGGAAATGTTAATACACCACAAGAACATATTCAACACGAAATAGATATGACACGTTCCTGGTTTGATATCATTAAATCTAATGACAACGAGTCGAAATGTGAAGGGGTTGCAATGACTGCCTGGCCGGTACCTCAGCCGTGGGATGCTTTGAGTGTAAACTCCTGGAACGGTCTTTATTATTTAGCCTATTTCGGGTGGTGCAATCCGAGTGCAAGAGATTTACCAGTTGAATGGAAATTGTGGCAAAATGGTGCTGATGGAGAACCTGTGCTTAATTTTTTAACAACTAAATCATGGCCTCCGGCTGATATTGTACCAAGTATTCAACTTCTTTTAGAGTAATTTTTCAGGTGTATTTGATTGTTAAATTGAAATTTTATTTAGGAAAGAAACTATTGTATTACGTAATAAATTATTTGAGATTGGTTGGTAATATTAAATGTGATGTAAAAAAGTGCGATAGACTTTACGTAGGAAGGGGGATCGTTGGCAAAGAACCATATTGTTTTCAATAGCTATTTGTAGGAAAAAAATCGAACAGATGAAATTTAATAAAATTCAAACAAACCAAGTTTAACACCTTTTAAAGGAGACATTCTATGTTAAAACTAAATTCTTTACTACTGGTCGTATTTGTATGTTTATTTAGTGTAAAAGCAGGCTATACTCAAACTCCATACTGGGGATATGCTCAAGTAGTTGGAATTTTAAGTCAAGGTGGAGGGGATTCAATAAAGATTTGCATTAAAGCTGGAGATTTTTATAATAATAATAATCAGGTAAAATCTACTTATTGGAGCAATAATGCCAATAACTTTCTGCTAGTAGTAAAAAATTCAAGATGGACAGCTACTGGGGTTAATCGAATTCTTGCTTTAGCATTGACAGCATATACTAATGGTAGCCAAATGGTATTACAATTTATGTCGAATCCTAATGATCAAATTAATACAAATACCGGTAACTCATCAGGTGAGATATTAGATATTAGACTAGGAAAATAGACAATAAAGATAGTGGCGATGACCGCCCGGTTGGCACATCGGCCTTGGGATGACTTAATGTAATTAGTTTTAATCATATTAAATTTTTATCATTGGAGGAATCATTAAATGCGTTTAAATAGAGTATTCAAAGTATCGTTAGCTTTATCATCTATAATGATAGCTAGCGTGTTTGGTGCTAATGTCGGTTATACTACAGTATATACCAGTACAAATACCAGTACAAGCAGGCGCGCACACCAGTTTACGATGCCGGAAGATGCTAAAATCACAAGTATTTCTATGTACCATAACACAGCTTCAAGCAGTTATAAAACGCAATTTGGCATATATGCTAATGGTACCAATAATCTTCCGGGAAATAAATTAGCAGCAACCGCAAAAACCGCTATGAAAACTGCTGCTGGCTGGCAAACAATCAATTTAACAACTCCGATTGATGTCACTGCTGGAACGAAGTTTTGGATTGCTTGGATGTATCAAAGTACTAATGGGCTAAGAAGAATAGGGACAGTTTCTGGTTCTCCAGGCTATGTGACAGGCAGCGGCACCTGGAGCACTTCAGGAGATAACATGCCCTCGACTTTCGGTACAGCGACAACAACATCCGGGTATAATTTTTCTGTATATGCGACCTATTCAGTGAGAGATAATTGGGGGGTTGGCCCCGCCACACCGGCAGACTCAGTTGCTATTCAACCTACACCCTCATTGTGCGATATAAGGGCTGAATATTGTTCTGTAAGTTTACCCGGCAATGTCGATTTGCGTGAAAGATATCCTTTTTTTTTACATGTTAAAAGCCAGAATTCATGTGGTTCTTGTCATACAAACGCAATTACTGGTGCTATGGAATATTTAACAGCAAGATCTCTGTTTGAACAAAATGCATTACGATACAAAAATCCATTAATAAATTTATCCGTAGCCCAAGCATTAGGGTGCTTGAGTTTAGGTTGTGCTGGGAATCAACCATATAAGGTAATGAAACAATTAGTGCAGAATAGCACCAATATTGTTGACAGTTTAGTCAATAATACAAAACAGGAGGCAGGCGCAGCTTTTAGTTGCAATACTACTAATAATGCATATGTTGAACTTAAAAATTATTGTCATTGCAACACTGTAATATGGACACCTACCCTACCTCCTATTCCTATAGTTACTAAAACACCCGACCCAGATAAAATAAAGAAGGCATTAGCAAATGGTTTTCCGGTTGTTGTTAATATGCATTATGATCAAACGTATGCCAGTTTAAATGAAATTTCCTCGACATCTGGTGAAATTAATCACGCGGTGCTTATAATCGGCTATATAGGAAACAGTTATTGGATTGTACAAAATTCTCATGGAATTGGAAGGCATGGAGGGGATGGTATTTTCAACCTTTCTATGAACTCAAAACTTGAACTAGCGTTTGCTGTAACTGAAGTTTCTATCAGTGATCCTTATAAACAATTTTCTGTTAGACATAAATCTGGCGCTGATGTCAATTTGTTGCTGTTAGGTGATTAATCTGCATGGTAATAATGACGATATTTTTTAATGTGGTTTTTGTTATTATTTAAGAAATGGATTAATAAATTAGAAAGGAGGTTTGTTAGCAGAGAATAGTAGAATCTTTTTCCCAAACAGATATACTTTTTGCATATTGGTTTGGGGTATAAAAATTTCTATACAGCACAGCTGGATTTAATAAAGCTGTTTTAAATAGTAGATTACAGAACAAAGAAAAGTAATGTGTATTTTTTTAAAAAAACAAAATCAAACAAAACAAATTTAAACTTTTTATTGGAGGTTTTATGAAAAAACTGTTAATTGCTACGGCACTGTTACTTGCTATTGTTGGTGGGAATGTGTTTGGACAGACGGGCCCATATTATTACACTGGAACGGTTACTTCAATAGAACAAAGAGCGACAGCCCATACAAATAATGCAGGGTCATGTGTTATTAGTTTTCAGACTATGCCAACTAATACAGGTTTTACAGTTGGGGCCGTTTATATTTTAGTAAGTGACGCCTCTTACAAGAGCTTATTAGCTAGTTTATTAAGTGCAAAAACATCCAATTTGCCTATTACAATAACTTATGTTAGAGGCACCTTTTGGGGATCTAATAACACATATGATGCTAACGTAACCGCCATTAGATTCTAGCTATTAGAATGTAGAATATAGTTCATAAAAAGATAGTCAACAGGCTACGGCGGACTCGTTTTCTATCGGATAGAATGTCAGGGTAGCCTGTAGATTAGCTTATATAATTATTTTCACTAACCCGCCGAATATATCGGCGGGTTACGATTTTCTACAAATAATAGCTGACGATATATAAAGAAAAGGTATGTGTTAGCCAAATAAGTGTATTGGCTGCATTAATAATCGCTTAATTCGAAACTTTTATAATGGATGTTGTATGGTTTACTATGTTTAGGAAGCGATAAGAACAAAAGTATTGCACAAAAATTAAACAAATATGCATACGTAGCGGAAGAAAGGTGATTTATGAAACAAGTATGCCTGCTGATTATGGTGTTTTGCGCAATTACTTTATGAACAAATACTCTGATGGTAGTATACGTGTGATGTATGTGGCTGGTTTCCCTTGGTTCGAGTTGCACGACAAATTAGTAGCGGACGGATGGCAATGCGTGGTGACATCGCCGCATACTGTTACGCAGGAAAAATGCAATAAAATGAAGAATGATCGGGTAGATAGTCGGCTGTTGGCGAAAAACAACGAGAACGGCGATTGCCACTCATGACGAGTTCCATCGCGATAAGAGCGAGAGGATCGACAAGTGTCGCGGCTATGCAACCAGGTACAAAAAGATATTATGCGGATAAGTAACCGGATACGTCGAGCGATTCAGTATCATGGTCTTGAAAAACATTTTCCTCTAAAAGATAACTGGGGGCATTGAGACTATCGAGAAGCAGAAGAGATAGTAATAAAATAAGAAGGGAAGCATTTATTAACTTAATTTGTTTAAAATTGAATTCCTATATGGCGGCTTTGGGAAAAGACTCTGTCCACTAAATTGACTAGGCAAATAATATAGATTAACTTGGTATTGAGTTTAAGTTTAAAAGAATAAAATTGTTTTATTGTTATGCCAATTTCAAGTCGAAAAATCATTTTAGATAAAAATCCCCCTATAGGAATACTTGATATATGCAAAATTAACCGGACACTATTGGTTTTGTGTAAGAATATTCCAATGTGTTATTCTTATGATCGAATCGATATTTATTCAAAGGAGGAGAGATGGGTTACAAATTAATTTCAATCATATCTCTGGTATGTTTTACAGCAGTTGCAGGTGGGTATAACCTTATGCAATATAATACACTACGATGCGCAACAATCCTGAATGGTGAAGCGCTTTCAGGTTTCTATCCAAATAATGATGTCGGCCCTTTTTTAGAAAGGGCAAAAAATTCAAAGTATAATTATATTCTTGCTGGATTTTCTGTAGATGTTGGGAGAAATACGTCTCTGCTTACAAAAAAAGAGGATTTCAAACGGGCCTTTAAAAAAGTTGATGAATATGGATTGCGTATGATTCCGATGATTGGAATGGGTGGCCAATGGGCCACCCATTGGTTGTATGCAAAGCAAAATTGGAATTCAAAAATACAGATGGTGTGGGTTGAGGCTACAGAAAAGATTGCTGGCGGGACAATTGTTGAATCGGAGTGGGCTTGCCCATCATACAAAGAGGATGCGGAAGGTTTTGATAAAACTTTTATTGAATTTCTTCAAATGATTTGCGATGCTCATCGCGAAGCAGGGGTGAGCTATCCATTGGAATTTATTCATCTTGGACATGACGAGCCTGCACTATATTGTCAGCGTTTGTTGATAGGCTCGTGCAAGACAGGTGTTTTTGGAAAGACGAACCAATTTAATGTTACACGTGTTTTAACCGAGGTGTCAGCTGATAAAAGTTATATTCTTTCCTTTTCTACAACCCAAAGAGGTGTAGCTGTTTCTAAGCTAATTGTCAGTGAACTATATCGCCGCACACAACAGGTAAAAACATATTTAGGCTCTAATGTAAGAATTTTAATATATGGAGATTACTGGGACCCACAAATGAATGGCACTACACGACCTCAGGAACTGTGGACTGGCCAGATTATTAATCCGCTTAATCCCAGTAACCTTAGTAACTCAATAGGAACGTTACCAGGTCTTACCGATCTGCAAAAAGCCGAATTTCGTGATAAAGTAATTATCTGCCCCTGGAATTATAAAATCGATTATGATCCTGATGGAGACAAAGACAGCCAGGGAATTGGATACCATACGGATAAAACATTTCAGTATTTAAGCAACAACAAGCTGAAATTTATCTACGTACATGAAATCACTCCGGGCAATGTACTCCCGTATGATCCGCTTCGTACCGCACAAGCACAAGCATTTTACAATACTTCAAAAAATTTTAAACAGTATTGCCTTGGATACAACGCAGCGGCTTTTTGGGGTTGGGAATATCCCGAACCTTCGGGTAGTACACCTTTTAAATGTTTTGAATCGATAGAATATTTATATGGTCTTAATCAAAATGATTTGCCATCTTGTGATTTTGATTGTAAGTCTTTGGTCCCGATTATTAATATGTTGTTGGAATAAACAATGGTTTTCACCCCGGGCGGGTGGCCTGTGTGAATAAATCCCCAACAAACAGTGTGGCACTGTCACCCCTGACAGTGCTGCCAGTTCAAACAATAACCTGTTTGCGCAGGCCGCCGGCAATAAATGTCCGCACCTTGATTTTCCAGGATTAAAGGCTTTAGTCCCGATGTTTATTATCGGGAATGTTCAGGCCGGGAAATCGAAGAGGTGGAGGGGTATGAAAGGGTGTTTTTTATCCTCTCCTCCTGATTTTGACAGTGATGATGTCTTTGCAGTTGCTGTATAGCAGCACAATGCTCTTTGAAATAACGAATTGGGAAATCGGACGCTGATTTGATAAAAATTGTTGTTCTGCTTGTATAAAGAGTGATATAATTTTCTATCGAATCAACTTTTATACGGGAGACATGCTATGAAATCGGTAAAAGAGGAAGCGCTTCGAGCGATATCGTTGCTTCCGGGCGATGCGCCTATTGATGAGAACATGTACCGGTTGTAGGTGATAGATAAAGTGGCGCACGGGCAGGCGGCTGTAAGGGATGGGCATATCATTTCAACCGAGGAACTTTTGAAGGAAATCGAATCTTGGTAACCTGGACCTTACCTGCCAGAGACGACTTGAAGGCAAGCCATAATTACATAGCGCTGGATTCAAAATTTTATGCAAAAAATACGGTAAGGAATATTGTCCAGGGAGCTTTGAAACTTTCAGAAATCCCTGAAATCGGAAGAATAGTTCCTGAACGTAATGAGCCTGATATTCGCGAAGTCTTTATTTACTCCTACCGGAGTATTTATCAAATCTTATCGGATGGCATAATGCTCTTTGACATTTAACACAAAGTACTTCAGCACCTTATGCCTTGTGGTTGTTGAAAATATATTTGTGAGGATGGTTGTGGGCTTTTAATTTATCGCATCGGCAAATCGTTTCAAATCAAATATCATTAAGCGGGTTTTTTCGGCAGAATCTTTTTCTCCGAGATATTCAAAATCATTTTTCTGATAAAATGAGGTAACAACCGGTTTATTGATTGCATCGACCAATAAAAATCTGCACCCTGTTTTATTTCGAAAAACGAATGAATATTTGATATTGTCAAGTATTTGTGTACCTAATCCACATTTATGGAAGCTCTCATGAACTCCCAGTCTTCCGATTTTAACTGCCGGCAAGGAATTATGGTGCCGTTTGGGGTGTGGAATTGATTTTTTCAGTAGTCTTTTCCACTGAGATTTGCTCTGTAATGCTTCATTATAGGTTACCAGGTCGTTTGAAACGCAGAAATATGCTGCTGTAATTCCATTACATTCAAAGAGGTATGTTACAGCCATTAATTGGCTTAAATAATCCTTTGCATCATCAAGCAGGAAAGCGGTAATATCTTCTTCTCCGGAATCAAAGGGCAGAATAGTGTATTCAGGCGTGAGCCTTTTCGGGGTACAATCCGATATATCCATGATTTAAAAAAGCCAATCGGGATGTTTTTTTTCCATTTTTTTAAAAGTTTTTTCTGCTCTTTTGAAAATCAATTTTGTAACCGGTTTTTTCTGCCATTTTTTAATGCGGGTTGATAAGCTTTCAGCTTCTTTTCCGAAAAGTGTACGTGTTGGTTTTATTGCTGTGGCCATACTGGATTCTCCATATCGTTAAAATAGTTATTATCAAAAATATATCTTTAATGAAAAAATGACCACACAAAAGTTGTGTTCATGCTTTTTGTTCAAAAATCGCTAAAGCTTTTTTTAAATCGAGCCAGCGGTAGGGGCGAAATCTTTTATCGGCTGCAATCGTATCATACAGATTAAATCCGTCGATAAAAAAGGAAACGCGGGCCATTATGATGTCCGGTCGGAAATAAAAAAACCCGGCAGATACGCAGTCCACCGGGGCCCAGGTATTAAGTCACCCGGGGTTGATATATATAATATAACAAAAAAGGGGGGAAAATTCAGTATAAATTTTATGAAGGGAATATTAAACTTGCAATAACTTGCTCGTGCAGACCACCTGAAAGGAACGAGCAACGAGAGTTTGTTGTGGGTTTTTGCGCCATTTTTTAATGCGGCTGGTGGCCTGTATGAATAATCGCTCAACAAACGGTGTGGCACTGTCACCCCTGACAGTGCTGCCTGTTAAAACAGCAAACTGTTTGTACTGGCCGCCGGTAAAAAAATGGCTGAACCTTGATTTTCAGGGTAGAAGGGTGAACAGGATCGGGAAGTCGCTCAATTCTATTCTTCGAAAGCGGAATCGATTTTTGCGAGCAGTCCCGGTGCCACAATCGGAATGTTTTTGTAGCATGCCAGGACAAGCAAATTCTTGTCACCAGTAACAATGTAATCCACTCCTGCTTGTGCCGCATCAGCCAGCAGGGGATCATCCTTGGGATCACGAGAGACCTTTTCGGGCACGCCCTCATGCGCGACTATTTTGCACGAGAAATGAAGGGAATTGATGATTCGAGCAACGTCCTCTTTCGGCACGCAGAATTTATTGATGAGGGTTTTTTCCAGTTCTTTCAGGATGTAAGGAGAGATAAAAATCGTATGACGTTCCAGGCAAACCCGAAACAGGCGGCGACAGGTGCCGGGTGTGGCGTAAGCGGAAGCAATGACATTCGTGTCGAAAAAGAGTCGGATCAGACGACCTTGAAAACGTCTTCGTCTGTGCGAAAACCTTTTTTGCGCGCGCGGGGCTCGACGAGTTTCTGCATTTCTTCAAATTCCTGGAGCGCGAGAAATCGATCAAGTGCGGTTTGGACGACTTTTGCTTTCCTGGCGTGGGTACGTTTAATGTACCGTTCTAATCGAATTTCGGTCTTAGCCGGAATAGGGATTGAAAGCGTGGTCATAGGCGTTATTACCTTTATATTGTGCAGGTTCGAAAATTGACTTATATCAGTGTCGTGACACAATAAAAATAAATAAGGGAGGCGCATAATGCATCAAAAAACTTGGAAGAGCCGATTGTTTACAAAATAACCTGCAAACCAATGATGGCAACAATAAATTATTGGTGCAGGCCCTTAATTATCTGGTTGCGTATGAATTGCCGGTAGGATTGGTGATATATTTTGGCGCAACACGTTCAAACGGCTGTTTCGCAAGGAGAATTCTGTTCATCCATAAATCCTGGGTATGCTTCGACAGAGCTCAGCACAGGTCCTGATTCTGACAATGGGGTGGAGCTTTGCACGTGTAGTGCAGATTTTCAGCGCTTTTTTATGGATTCAAAGGGTACTTTGCCGGTGACGATCTCATACAGGTACTCAGGGTCGAGATCAAAACCGCAATCCCAGGTGAGAGTAGGCCATGCATCAAGGTGAAATTTTGCGAATGCGGCGGGATCTCTCAGTGGGGCGGCAATGGGAAATTTATAAATAATATCCTTCAGATCAGCCTCGCCCGATTCGCCGGTGTTGAATTGTATCCACACGCGGTAATCGTGAAGGTATCGCGCGCGGGAGATAGTTATGCAATCCATTTTTCCCTCCATATCAAACGAGAGGTGCAATCCGATGAAATTCCTTGGTTTCCCACATGCTTAAAAGTTCGTCCTGATGGGATTCTGCCCATTCCTCAACAAGACCACGAACTCTTGCAGGCAAAGATCCCGCAGAAATATTCAAAGTTCTAACGTCTAGTGTAGCCCTGAAGTCATTGTATTGAACATGAAAATGAGGCGGATTATGTTCGTCAAAATACATCGATATTATTATTCCAAGAAATCTTGATATTTCCGGCATGTCCGTCTCCGTTTTTTGGCAACTATGCTCCCATTCACTAAAGATAAAATATATAAAGAATATTCTTAAGATTGAATATTTTTTATAATGTTCTAGCGTATGGCATTAGCTCTATTTCGGTGCAGCTCAATGCATCGCCCAGACAGCGGACGGGTGGCCTGTGTGAAAAAATACTATTCAAACAGTGTGGCACGGTCACCATTTCGACCAAGCTCATTTCGACAAGGCTCAATGCAGGCAATGCAAAGTCCTGACAGTGCCATCATAAAAACGTCAGAATCAGGATGTTCATGATGAAAGGATTGTTAGGATAGAAAGTACACCCCTATCCCCGGCCCTTCCCCCGATAACGGTGGAAGGGAGTAAAAGGCAAAGCCGTTGCTTTCTTACGGATTTTCTCCCCTCTCCATTCATGGAGAGGGGCTGGGGGTGAGGCGATCCTGTTGATCCATAAATCCTGGTTCGGACAATGTGAGGTTTTGCGCAGTTTACTGAAAATTAAATTAGTATCTTAATGAATCACCTCTTTCACCTTCCGTTTAACGGACGTGCGTACCTTATCCAGTGCGCCGTACACCAGCGGCACCAGATACAGGGTCAGTATCGTCGAAGTCGTCAGGCCGCCGATGATGGTCAGGGCGAGGGGCGCCTGCATTTCCGAGCCTTCGGCACGGCTGATGGCCATGGGAAGCGTGCCGACAACGGTTGTTCCGGCGGTGATCAGGATCGGCCGGATCCGTGACCGGGCCGCTTCGAGCAAGGCGTCGCGCAGGGGCTTGCCTTCACTCCGGAGCTGGTTGACAAAATCGATAAGCACGATGCCGTTGTTGACCACGATGCCGGCAAGAATGATGCAGCCGACAAACACGACTACCGAGAACGTGCTGCCGGTAAGCAGCATGATCCAGACCACGCCTATAACCGCAAGCGGCATGGTGAACATGATGATAAACGGGTGTACCAGGCTTTCGAACTGGGACGCCATGACCATGTAGACCAGCACTATTGCGAGCATCAAACCGAGAAACAGTTGTCCGAAGCTCTCCTGCATGTCTTCAAACTGGCCTTTGAATTCGATGGTATACCCGCTGGGCAGGGATTTCTGCAGCGGCGCGAGCTTGGTTTTCACCTCTTTTACGGCAACGCCCAGCGGTATGTCGGACAGGTTGGCGTCAACCGTACCCGCCCTGAATTTATTGTCGCGGCTGATGATGGTCGGGCCCTCTTTCAGTGAAGCGGTGACAACCTGACTGAGCGGAATAGTAGCGCCAAGAGGCGTTTTCAGCGGGGTGTCCAGGAGCTGGTCGATACGCGAACGGTGCTGTGTATCCAGAATGACCCTGATCTCCACCTCGTCGTCGCCGGTGCGAAGGCGCGTTGCGACTTTTCCGAGGTTGGCGATCTCAAGAACGCTCTGTATCTGCGCCGGGGCCAATCCGTACATGAGCGCTTTCTGCCGGTCTATGGTGATATGGTATTCCGGCCTGCCTTTTGAAAACGAGCTTTCGACGTCCTTGAGCCCGTTGACGCTCCTCATCACCGTTGCGACCTTGTCGCATATCTCGGAAAGGGTGGCAAGGTCCTTGCCGTACACGTTTACCTTCACCGGTTTACCACTCCCTCCCATCATGTTCATGCCCATAAACCGGATTCTCGCGTCGCGCAGCTTCGGCATGCGGTCGCGGATAACGTCCTGTATCTGCAGGGTGCTCCGTTTGCGGTCGGCGACGTCGCAGAGTTTGACAAAGTACTGAATCGAGTGCGGCCCGGCGATGGAGGCCTGATCGCCCCCGCGATCCGATTCGTCGCGGCCGACAAACTCGCCGATGCTGATGATTTCGGGAAACTCCTTGAACAGGTCGCTGATCCGGGATGCGACGCGTTTGGATTCGGGAAGAGGCGTGCCGACCGGCAGATCAACATACAGAACAAACATGCTGTTGTCCGCTTCGGGCATGAATTCGGTGCCCACGAAACGCGCTGCGCCGATGGTCAGGGCGAATACGAGCGCCAGGGCGAAAACGGTTTTCCAGGGGTTGTCAAGCACCCACGAGAGACTCTTTACATAGGCTTCGCGCACCGGGGTAAACCAGTCTTTTTTGCCGGCATTCTCTTTTTTGACAAAGAAAACCGAGGCGAGCATGGGCACCATGGTGAGCGAAACCAGGAGGCTGGCGAACAGGGAGAACATGATGGTCAGGCTCATGCCCCGCGTAAGCTGGCCCGTGATCCCTTCGGAAAAAACGATCGGCAGGAACACCACAATAGTCGTAAAGGTTGAGGCGGTGATTGCCATCGCAACCTGGGATGCGCCGTTTTTGGCCGCATCGTTCCGGGACTCTCCTGATTCAAGGCGGCGGTAGATATTTTCGATGACGACAACCGAGTTATCCACCAGCATGCCCACGCCAAGCGCCAGACCGCCAAGGGTCATCAGGTTGAGCGTATACCCCGCAAGTTTAAGCGCAATGAACGTGGTAACGATTGAAAGCGGTATGGCGACGGCGATAATCAGGGTGGGTCTGATACTCATCAAAAAAACCCACATGAAAAGTATCGCCAGCACGCCGCCGATAAGCGCGTTTAGCGAGGCTGATTTTGAAACCCGTTCCACGGGCTTGCCCTGATCGAATATTGAAGTAAAAGAGATTTGCGGGTAGATATTTTTGAGAGCGCCAAGCTCCTTGTTTATGCGTTTCGATACCTGCAGGGTATTAGCGCCGCTGCGTTTGTTGATGATCAGAAACACGCTTTCGGCGCGGTCCATCTGCGTCGAGTTCCGCTTTTCCCTGAAGGTTTCCCGCACTTCGGCGACGTCCTGCACCCGGACGGGCGTCCCGTCGGCCGTGGCGCCGACCATGGCGTTGCGTATATCGTCGATTGATTTGAATTCGCCGAGGGAGCGGAGCAGATAATCCGTTTGTTTGCTGACATGATAACCGGCGGGCATATTCATGTTCTGCGCCGGCAGGATACGCAGCACCTCGTCCGGCGACACGTTTTTCAGGCGGAGCCGCGCCGGATCAAGCAGCACGTGGATTTCCTTCTCCTCGCCGCCGAAAACCGCGGCCTGCGCCACGCCGTCGAGGCGCTGGAGCCGCTCGACAACGTTATCGAGAAGAAACTCGCGCAGTTCGTAGGTGTTTTTCATGCCCTGAACGCCCATGAATATAATCGGTATCTGCGACAGGTTGAACTTGAACACCACGGGTTCCTTCACGTCGGTCGGCAGGAAGTCGCGGACAAAATCGATGTTGTCCTTGATGTCCTGCGCTCCATAGTCGAGGTTGGTGCCCCATTCGAATTCGACGTTTATGGCAGACACGCCTTCGGCGGAATTGGACGTCATTTTTTTGACGCCGTTCACGCCCGCGATGACTCCTTCGAGCGGCTCGGTGACGAACTGTTCGACCTCTTCGGGCGCGACGCCCGGATACTGGGTCACCACGCTCACCATCGGAAACGTGATGTCGGGAAACATGTCCAGACCCAGCCGGGAGAATGAGATATACCCGAACACCATCACGATCAGGATGAGCATGGTGATGGTAACCCTTTTGTCAACGGAAAAATTGACCAGTCCCAGTGTTTTACGCATATTACTTCGCCTCGATGATTACTTCTGAACTGTCCGGAAGCGCCTTGTTTCCGGCGACAACGACCAATTCGTTTTCTGCGATGCCGGAGAGTATCTCGACATACTCCGCTGTTTCCCAGCCGCGGGACACCACGCGCGCAATCGCCCGTTTGGTATTGTCGATGACAAATATCCGGTCGCCGATAAGGGCGTTGACCGGTACGGCCAGCACCTCTTTTTTCGACTCTGCAATAACCGCCATTTTTACGAAATACCCGGCGCGCAACAGGCCGTTGCGATTGGGCACGGTAATCCTGACCTCGAAGGTTCTGCTCATCGGATCCGCTGCAGGGTTGACCCACTGCACCGTGCCGGCAACGGTTGTATCCGTTTCGCTCAGCGCATCAATCGTCAACGCGACCTTCATGCCTTTTTTAACGTGCCTGATCGTTTTTTCGTCCACCTTGAAATCCACTTTGAGCGGATCCAACTGCACAAGCTGAATAAGTCCTTTGGGGCCGCCCATACCAGGCATCGTGGAGTAAATTTCGCCCTCTTCGACCGCTTTTGCCGTTATGACGCCGGAAAAGGGCGCTGTAATGGTGGTGTTCTCTTCGATCTGGGTGAGCTGGCGTTTTGTGGCCAGGTATTGCGCTTCAACGCCTTCAAACTGCGCTTTCGACAGGGCGTTGCTTTCGTACAGTCGCTTCGAGCGCTCGTATTGTGCCTTGAGCGGCTCGAACTGGGCGCGGGTGGAGACGAGCGTCACGTCGTCCATACTGGCGAGCACCTGGCCCGCCTTGACGTATTGTCCAATCTGCACCGGTATGCTGCGCACCAGTCCGGGCATGGCAGGCGCCAGATCCGCTTTCTTGAGCGGCTC
>Ga0209287_10000632_pt1 | contig 20086 bp, 14 predicted proteins | sample PPLLak3cmMay2015_2_FD_187255 | JGI IMG/M metagenome (GOLD analysis project Ga0209287, IMG submission 187255) | Freshwater sediment microbial communities from Prairie Pothole Lake near Jamestown, North Dakota, USA - PPLs Lake P8 Core (1) Depth... | ecosystem: Environmental > Aquatic > Freshwater... | reverse complement strand
CGCCTCGGACTGGTCGACCGCGGTAACTTCCGGCGCCCCGCCCAGTGCGCAATTCAGCGAGAAACCTCCTGTATATGAGAAGCAATCGAGGACCTTGCGCTCCCTGGCTAAACCACGAACGGCCGCTCTGGTTTTCCTCTGGTCGAAAAAGAAACCGGTTTTTTGGCCGGATTTCAGGTCAACCCAAAAAGAAATCCCGTTTTCCTCTATGCGGACGCGGTCGGGAATTTCGCCCGAGGCGATTTCCGGCTGAGTGTTCAAGCTTTCCATTTCTCGGTAAGGGGTGTCATTGCGGAGGATTATTCCATCGGGATTGAATAATTCTGTCAGGGTTTGCAATATCTCGTTTTTGAATCGTTCCATCCCGTGCGTTAATATCTGTACCCCCAGATATGGGCCGTACTTGTCGACAATCAAACCCGGTAAACCGTCGCTTTCCGAATATACCATTCGGCAGGATTCCAGGCCCGGAAGGAGTCGACGGCGAAAGGCAACAGCCTCACGGATTTTTTTATCGAAGAAGGAGCTATCAATATTGTCCTGATGACGTGAAAGAAGTCTTGCCGCAATAAGCGTATTTCGGTTGTAATAACCGCGCCCGAGGAATTTTCTGCGGGAATCGAAGATATCGACAATGCCTCCGTCATAGTCGGCATTTTCCACTTCCGCGATCTCGTTGCTGAAGACCCAAAGATGGCCGCCGCGAATACGCCGATCCTCTTTCGGTTTCAGGATTATTCTGCCCGCCGTTGAGGAAGTCATTAACACTTGCCGGGTCGAATTAATAACAGCATGCCGCAATTAACCGGAATTCCGAATGAAAGTCAATAGAGCCGGATCGGGGATTCGGGACGGTAATAACGCGCGGACTCTATCGTGCGCCGTTTCCGCCGAATTCGAGGCTCAATTAACGTACGATGGACGGCTAAGACAGATACAGGGCTTCGATTGTCCTGCGATTTTTGTCGTTCAGGTTTACTACCTGGAATCCCGCTACCCAGTACCCCGGAGATTTGTCCTCGCGGCACCAGATGCACTGAGTATCGAAAGTCATTTGTTTGCGATCCCTGATGGTTTCGGGAAGAGTCATTTCGAACTTGTAAAGCTGAGCTTTTTTGAATGGCTCTTCGCAAACCACCGTGAGACCGAACGGGGAAATGTCGATGAGTCTCCCGCTCAGACCCCGATTCCCCTTGGCAAAAACCCGCAGATAATAATAGGGGCTTTTGCGGTTGTTTTTTCTCCGTTCCTCCATTTGCCACCCACCTTAATGATTAATTTCGTGGCAATCCCGAAGAAGAAAAATCCGATTGTTCTGATGTTCGGCTGAAGACTATCTAATGATGCAGTTAAAATTAACAAATATGCCAATGAATGTCAACCGATAGTTGTAACATGCTGCCAGACAGTGTCTTAATGTTAGGGCTATAATGTTTGCTGCTGTAAGGTTTACGATATGGTCAAAAAAAAAGAGGTGTCTTAAATCTGGACTCCTCTTTTTAATAAGCTTCGTTTAATATTTAGAAATCGGTTCCGAGCGAGAAATAGTACTTGGGATGATCCACTATGTTCGCGAAATCGGTCCGCCAGGCGAGATCGTATCGTAATATGAATATCCCCAGGTTGGCGCGGACTCCGAATCCGAAGGCCGATTTGATATCCTGCAAGTGGGCACTCCCCTCGGTAGACGCACCCCTGAAAGCTTCGTCATCTTCCCACGCCGCGCCGATATCAAAGAATATCGCCCCCGTAACATAGCGGATGGCCATCGGCAGCGGGAAGTCAACTTTGAGGTAATCGATAAAGGGATAGCGGAATTCGAAATTCGACAGGAAATACCTGGTTCCGCTCAATTCGTAATATTCGAATCCCCGAAGTGGAGTTACGACATTCGAAAAGTAGAGATTATCTTCGTGATAAACCTGGGCATCGACCACCGTTTGTCCAATGTAGTTGGTGGTGCCGCCGAGGAAATACCTCTTGGGGGAACTTCCCCACGACGCACCGCCCGAAAGACGGAATGCGGTCGAGAACAATCCCTTGATATGCCAGTACTTGCGATAGTCGAAATCCACCGCATAATATGAGATATTGCTGGATTCGAAGAAATCTTTCGCGCCGGAAATATCGATGCGGGAACGGCGGCCGTTCAACGGCCCGGTTATACCCCAGAGAATATTATCCTGGACCAGTCCCAATGTGGCGGTCGTGGCCTTGGTGCTGCGGCTGGGACGAAGGTCGTCGCTGTCGTGGAAGTTTCGATCGATGAAGTACTGCGATGCCGATAATTCCGCACGGAAAAATTTGGAGAAGGGATATGAGAAATAACTGGTGGCACCGTACAGCCGGTCCGAAAAAAGGTGATCGAAGGAATCGATATAGTAATTCTTGGTATGGAAAACTCCCACGCCCATATTCAGTTTCATGCGATTATAGAAATAGTAGAACTGAATGTTCGATTGGTCGATAGTATTGACCAGGTCGGTTAACAGGACCAACTGGTGATCCCCCGTATAGTCGGAAAAGGCAAAGACCGACTGCCCCCTGATGCCGAAAAAGGTATCGTAGGTGAAGCCGCCGCTGACATAATCCGGGGTGAATTTCACTTTGTAATCGTAGACTTTATATTCCCCGCCCGGCAGTCTATTATTCGAGGCTACGGAGTCGAACATGGCCTGTTCTTCCGGAGTCAATACATTCATGCGGCTGCTGTCGGATATCGGTTTGAATACTCCCGACAATGCATCGGCATCCGTATCGGGTTTTTTATGCGACAAGAATATATATTCGCCGTTTTCGATTTTCGATGAATCGGCCGGAGTAGCAGTACTATCTGCGGCCGCGGTAACCGCGGAGCTGTCCGGTACCGATGCCGCTGCGGTGCTGTCAGGAGTTTCCGCAGCCGGCTGTTCATCTGTTGTCGTTGTTGCGGTCTCCGGGCCGGAAGTTGCCTTGTCGTCTTCATCGACTGCCGCTATTTCCAGGGTGTCCGCCTGCGAGGTTTCCTTTCCGGCGGCCCCCTCACCGGCCAATAAAGCGCCGTGGCCGGTCGTACTCTCTCCGAGTTTATGCACCGGAAGAGAATCAATATCGTTCGCTTCCGTGGCCTGGCTGAAATAGCTCATGGCTGCGAACGATTCCGGGACATTTTGATAATATTCGCCTTTGGCGTATCCGGACGGTTCCAGGACGCCGTTGCTCCCGGCTGCTTCAATTTCCCGAAGAACATAAATATCCTGTCCTCCCTTATTGAAGGAAGAGAAGGCGATTTGATGTCCGTCGGGTGACCATGACGGGGATTCGGCGCTGGTCAATAAATCGGTGATGGCAAATGTTTCGCCGGATTCAATGTCCGAGATATAGAGATTATCGATACCGTTACGGTTCGAGACAAAGACCACTTTCTTGCCGTCCGGCGATACATCGGGTTCGCGGTTCAAACCGGGACCGCAAAGCAGCGGTTCGATTTCGCGGGAAGCGACATCTATCGTAAACAAGGTATAGTTGCCGAACGGATACTTGCTGTAAATGGTCCACCAGTTGATGGAATCTCCCGGAGTATAGTTGTAACTATTCAGGAATTCGTTTTCCGGATGGGGCCGATCCGATGAGAATACCAGCTTCCTGGAATCGGGAGTCCAGGTGGGATCGGCGTCATCGAAGGTATCGTTCATCAGGTAATAGGTGGTATCGCGATTGATATCATAAATATATAAGTCTCTTTGACTTCCGTTCAGGACCGACATGGCGATTTTGGAACCGTCGGGTGACCAGGAAGGGGAGAGGATGGCATTGAAGTCATAGCGTTTCCGCTTATATATGTCTTTGTCTTCTATCCGCAAGAAATAGAGGTTGTCCTTTCCCTTCGATTTGGATATGAAGGCCAGCGACTTGGCGTCGGGAGAAAAGGTAATTCCGGAGAGATAGGAATGGAGCGATTCCAGATCACCGGAACGATGCCCTTCGACCAACCGGTCTATTTCACGGCCGTCAATGGCGGAAATCAGATAAATCTCGGTATAGTCGGAACGATCCGAAAAGATGGCGAGGTAATTTCCATTTGGTGCAAAGACCGGTTTTTCGTTTCGATATCCGGTTCCCTTGGTATGATCGGTCAGGGCCTTGGAGATTTCCTTGGCTTCTTTTCGTTTCGATATTTCCGGCCAATATCGTCGTTTCATCTCCTTTTCGAATTGCTCCCAGAATTCGTCGTATTCGATCCCGACCGAGGCATTGAGGGCTTTGGCCATAGTCAGCTTTACTCGGCCCTTTTTAAGGATATCCCCGAGTTTTTCTTCGCCATAGGTATCCACGATATAATTCACCATGGCGGTGCCTTCGTAGTATTCCATCCCGCCGTAAATATATTCCGGCGGCATCAGGTAGCCGTTGATGGTTGCATCCCGAACAATCATATCGGTGCGGTAATTCCAGCGGGCGCGGGAGCTGTATTCGGCGTACCCTTCGGCAAACCACAAGGGAAGTTCGAACAACCGCCTTCGCGATAACAGCGAGGTGAACAGGTTGCCGAGGAGCATATCGAAGACGACGGCATGGGTCAATTCATGATGGAGGACATGGCGGAAGTCGTAAGTGGACCCGTTATACGGGACAACAATGCGATTTTTGGCCGATTCGGTAAATCCGCCGGTTCCTTCTCCGAGTATACTCGAGGTTATATTGGTCTGCTGAAATTCGTTGGGCGAATTATATATGAACACCGGAATCCGTTTATGGACCTGATATTTCAGTTGATCTGAAACGACCGTGTATGATGACTCCAGGACGGTCGCCGCGAATTTGGCCGTTTCGTATGACGGATCATAAAAATAGATATCGAAATGGCGGGATTGGATGTACTGCCAGTCGAAAATCTCGTACTGGACCTTATTTTTTCCGAAATAAGTGTTCTGTCCGAGAACGGATCCGACACAAATGAGGATTAATAAAAGCGCAGGAAATATAATCTTCATAATTAATTCGCCTGTTAAAGGTTAGGGTTCCCGATTAATCCTTTATCCTTTTAATATCGGCACCCAGCGCGGAAAGTTTTTCCTCCATCAGGTGATATCCCCGGTCGACATGATAAACCCGGAGAATTTCACTCTGCCCCTGGGCGGCAAGCGCGGCCAGGACCAGCCCCGCTCCGGCCCGGATATCCGATGCCATTACGCTGGCGCCTTTAAGCTTATCTACTCCTTTCACCACAGCTTCGTCGCTGGTAACGGTTATATCCGCTCCAAGACGTCTCATTTCCATGGTATGCGAGAATCTATCTTCAAAAACAGTTTCTTTGATACTGCTTGTTCCCGAGGCAACCGCGGCCAGGGCCATTATGCAGGCCTGAAGATCGGTGGGGAATCCGGGGTAGGGGTATGTTACCACCCTGACAGGCTTTAGCCTCTTGGGGGCCTTGAGTTCGATTTCGTTTTTCCCCTCGGTGATATCGCAGCCCATTTCATATAATTTGCGGGAAACCATGGTCAAATGCGCCGGGGATATCCCCGAGACTTTGACCTTCCCGCCGGTAATCGCTCCGGCGCAAAGATAGGTCCCTGCTACAAGACGGTCACCCGATACCCGGTATTTAATCGGTTTTAATTTTTTTACCCCTTTTATTGTTATGGTCGAAGTTCCCGCTCCCATGATTTTCGCTCCGGCCTTAATCAGGAAGTTGGCAACATCGACCACTTCCGGGTCACAGGCGGCGTTAACGATCCGAGTTTCTCCTTCGGCGAGAACGGCGCCGAAAATCAGATTTTCCGTTCCGGTATGGCTGGGACGGTCGAAATGGACGGTGGCCCCTTTTAAAGGCTTGGCGCTGGCCACGACATAGCCGGATTCTTCGGTAATCTTTGCTCCCAGATTCCTGAATCCCAGGATATGATAATCGACCGGTCGCGCACCCAGAACACAACCCCCCGGAAGTGAAACCCGGGCTTTTCCGAAGCGAGCCAGGAGCGGGCCCAGGACCAGAAATGAAGCCCGCATTTTACGCATGATATCATAAGGGGCGGTATTGTGTTTCAGGTTTGAAGAATCGAGGATCATGCGCCGGCGGTTGGGTTCATATTCGATCTTCGCACCGATATATTCCAGAACATCGATGACCGTGGTTATATCCTGAATAGGGGGGACATTTTCAAAGACGACCTCTCCTTCGTCGAATAAAAGGGCTCCGACGATTAAAGGGAGCGCGGCATTCTTGGAGCCGTCGGTTTTAATAGTCCCTTTTAACGGTTTTCCTCCGTCAACTGCGAATTTATCCATACCGGTCCTTTCAGTTATTTAACAGCTTATCTTCGAGTTAGTTCGAAATTTCGTCAACCGGGATAAGAATAGATTTCGCGTAAACAAAGTGCAACAAAATAACGACTCCCGCCATGACGGTTAGACGCTTCCGATACCAAAAGGACTAATTGGATTGCAATTAATCCGCCATGGGTCTATATTCGAAAGAGCAGTATCAATCGGAGGAAAACTCCGCTTGAGGGAATAACCAAAATCGGTAATATTGGGACCTACTTTAATAAGGGAGTATTTTATGAATTTCGAAGTCATTTTGCAAAACATTAGCGATATCGCCGCCGAATATGGATTTCGCATATTCGGGGCCATCGCGATTCTTGTACTGGGGCGCCTGGGGGTTTCGATTATCGCTGCAATTACCAATAAGCTTCTGTTGAAAAGCAAGGTCGATGAAACCCTGACCAAGTTTATCACCAGTGTAACCAGAATAGCCCTGATGATTTTCGTTGTAATCGCCGCCCTGAACAGTCTCGGCTTCCAGACCACATCGATTGTGGCCGTAATCGGTGCCGCCGGCCTGGCGGTCGGTTTCGCCCTTCAGGGATCGCTGGCCAATTTCGCGGCGGGAGTCATGATAATGATTTTCCGGCCCTTCAAAAAAGGGGATTATGTCGAGGCCGGCGGGAGTGCGGGATCGATTGAGGCCATCCATATTTTCAATACCATTATGAGGACTCCGGATAACAAGCTGATCATTATTCCCAACGGGGGCATCACCAGCGGGAATATCGTCAATTATTCCGCCGAGGAAACTCGTCGGATTGACATGGAATTCGGAATAGGCTACGGCGACGATATCAAAAGGGCCAAAGAGATCCTGACCAGGATTCTAAATGAAGACAATCGAATTTTAAAAGACCCCGCGCCGACCGTTGCGGTGAAGGAACTGGGTGAAAGCTCGGTTAATTTCGCGGTTCGTCCCTGGGTTAAGACTTCCGATTATTGGGATGTTTTCTTCGATTTGACCGAAAAGGTCAAACTGACGTTCGATCGGGAGGGGATTTCGATTCCGTTCCCGCAGCAGGACGTGCACCTGTTCCAGGAAAAGGCGGCATAATGCTTTTCCGGTATGCCGATGCAGATAATCAAGCGATTATTTAACCGAATACATTGAAATTGCCCGGCTGCATGTTAAATTTCAAAATGACCGTAAGGGCTGTTTTCAGTTGTCTTGCCCTGTTATTGCTGCTAAGTAATGGCCGGGCGGCCGCCGGCCAGCCATATAATAAATCGACGTTTGGTGTTTATTATCTGCATAATACCAATCGAAGCCTGTACCATCGGTATTGGGATCCGGCCCACGGTTTCGAAATTTCGTTTATCACGGATTTCTATTTCGGGAAGTTGAATGCCGGGGTATCCCGTCTTTCGCATCATAGCCGCGATAATATGCTTGCCGAATTCGATTCCTATTTCCCGTATGTCGGCTGGCAGTACGCTCTGAAAGTCGAAAATAGAGCGGAATTGTACTGCGGACCCCGGATCGGCAGTTTCATGATGTATTTCGATGACGATGAAGTATCGGTCGGGACCAGGTCGGAATTGGAACTGGGAATTGAAATTGCGGGAGGAACCAGGTTTTTCGTTTCCAATAACTTCGGGATCGATTTGGCGGCAAGACATCGAGTCTTATTCACCAGGGAGAAAGTGCGGCTTACCTTTTTATCCGCCGGGCTTTGCTGGCGTTTCGGCACGCCCAAATGGCTTAAGGCGGTCCTGAAATGAAGAAAGCGGTCATCCTGGGGTTGATTTGTAGCTTCCTTGTGCTTGGCGGTAATGCCGGTTCGGTGGAACCGACTATTATCACCGGCGATGATATCCGCCGATCAGGGATAATGCGTCCGGCAGATATTTTTCTGCTGTTCGACGACTGGGCGGTAGTCTCGCTTGACGGCTGCACCTGGAGTGCGTCACCGCTGGGGCTGAGCACCACGTACAATCAGCAGTGGATCTTCATGATTAACGATATTCCGATCGATATCGACCTGCTCGGGTCGCGGAATATCGAAAGATTCCCCTTTACACTCGCGGAGATAGATTATATCGAGTTATATTCCGGGCCGGTTTTTCGAAGCGGAATATGCGCCGATGCCGGTTTAATGAACATTCACCTTAAGGAACCGGAAGAAGGGTTGTCACTTTCGATCGAAGCCTCAGCCGGCAACGAAACCGGCGATCCGGGACCGTTTCGTCATACCGAATATGGTTCGCCGAATGTCGACCGACTTGGGCAGAGTACCGGAGGATATGGGGGATTCGGGAGAAAGAATTGGTATCTCGCGGTTTCGGGACGAACGGCCGAAGGCTATTATACCGATCCGGTGGTGCTTCCCCGAATATTCCCGTTCATTTATGATACCTATTTCGAACAGGAATATTCGGGAGGTTCCTGGCGATGGGGATTGCCTATCGGTGAGGCTGAGATTTCAGCACTGGGGGCAGTTTCGAGACTGAATGATTTCTTTTTTGATTTCCGGAGAGGGAACGAAATGCCGTCTACCCCGCGGTTGGCCGCGGGAGCGGCGAATTCGCGAATTTCCATTTCGCGGAAATTAACGCTGCTTGTACGTTCAACCTATAGTTTGAACCGTCTCGAAAAATGGGGAGACATCGCCTATTTCCCGGAATTCGACTGGGAACAAAGAGGCTTGAACAGCAATGCCGACCTGGTGTATGATCGGGGCGACTTGAAGTTGATCTTCGGAGGGGGCTGGCGGTACTACAAGGTGAAAACCGGATATGCCCTGACCGATGATGATATCTCATTGGTCAGCCTTCACGGCAATGCGACTGCCTCATTGCTCCCGAATATAACCAGCGAACTGACCGGTGAGGTGGCAGCCGGAGACAACACGGGTTATAAGCTCTTTCTGTCGAATTCGATCACGCTGGGACCTCGAGCACATCTTTCGGTAGACCTGGGGCAGACGAAAAAGTACCCGGAAGAGTCGAATTATTATTGGCTCTGGAGAGAACGCGGGTACCAGAATCCAATGGTTGATACCATCCCTGCAGTTTCTTCGCGGCTTGGCGGGGAACGAAGAAGAACGGTCGATATTAATTTTCGCGTGGGATTCGGATATGGGACTTTCAAGGCCGCATGGTATTTCCGTAATTTCCGCACCCTGAATGGAGATCATCTCGAGTACGAGACCTCCGCCTTTGGAACTCCCTTCATCAGGTCCTATAATTCTACCGGTCGAACTATGGCGGGAGATCTCTGGGGATTTTGGTTATCCCTGGAATCCGCTATTGCCGATAACCTTCGGGCCGGCGTCTATTACCGGCAACAAAAGATAATGGGACATGATATCCAATTCAAACAAAGCTTTCACAATCAGCCGGAAAGATTTGCCAGGTTTTCGCTTACTTTTATTTTAGCTGATGATTTTTCGGTTAGAATAAGCTCGACCATGCAATCTAAAACCTCATGGCCGGAATATGCAAATCCCGCCAACCTGCGCCCCGAGATTTATGTCACCGAAGTTGACGGTTTCTGCTCCACCGATCTTGCGGTCCAAAAATATTTCTGGGGTAAGCGGATCAGCTGGTCGTTGTTCTTAAGGAATATTTTCGATGACCGGGTTACCTATCACGCTAACGGTGTCGTTTACGATTTGACCTATTATGCGCTCTTCGAATTCAGCCCGTTTTGATTTCCGCGACCGCGGAGAAAGACATCTTATCACGTGCATTTATCGGATGTTCCCCACCCGCAAACGTGGCATTTGATAATATTCCCGGGCTCTTTTCTAAGCCTGGCAAAACCGCAATTCGGGCATAATTGACCCTCGCGGATTAATACGATCTGGCATTGGGTCTTTTCCGCCGAGGAGGCCGCGGGTTCCGTTTTTTCAGGATCTTTATCTTTCATAAGGTGCTTTAATATAGCCGCTTAGCATGGCATATCAAAATTTTTGTTGCCGTTTATGGGAAGAAACCGGCATTCTTCTTGTATAAAGAATAAAGATAATTACCCCGGCGGGGAGGAGCGTAAGTATGAGAAATGTTATTCTATTTTTAGGTGCATCGTTGATGCTGGCGGCGTTGGCCGCGGCCGATATTTCGGTAACGGTTTACAATGGCAATTTGGGGGTCATAAAAGATACCCGGAAACTCGATTTTCAAAAAGGGATGGGGCGCGTTTCCTTTGCCGATGTCCCCTCGCAGATAGATGCCACCTCGGTCGGATTCAAGGTGGCAACTTCGGGGAAGAATGTTACCATTCTGGAACAAAACTACGCTTATGATCTGGTGTCCCCGGACAAAATATTCAGCAAGTACATCGATAAGAACATCGACCTGTTCGATGAAAAAGGGAATATGTTCAGCGGAACGCTGCTTTCGGCCGGCGGCGGGGCGGTGACGCTGCGGGATAAATCCGGGAAGATTCAAATCATCCGGATGGATAAAATAGTGAATTCCAATTTCCCGGAATTACCGGAAGGATTGATAACCCGTCCGACTCTTTTCTGGCTGTATAGCAGCGATTTCAGCGGTTCCGCCGATTGCGATGTTTCGTACCAGACATCCGGCCTTAATTGGAGCGCCGAATATGTGGGGCTGTTATCCGAAGATGAAAAGAGCCTTCACCTGAATGGATGGTCCTCGATCAATAACACCAGCGGAGCGACTTTCACCGATGCCACCCTGAAACTGGTGGCAGGGGATATCCACCGGGCTCCGACTCCGCCCCCGATGGCGAAAGGGAGGCAGAATGTCTATATGGAAGCGATGGCTACCGATGCCGGATTCCAGGAAAAGGAATTTTTCGAATACCATTTATATACTCTTCCTCGCAAGGCTACGCTTGCCAACAATGAAATCAAGCAGATTTCGCTGTTCGAACCGGCTTCGACCGGTGTCACCAAGGAGTATCTATATCAGCCGGATCAGAATGATAAAGATATCAAAGTGATGTTGAAATTCACCAATTCCGCGTCGGCGGGATTGGGAATACCGTTGCCAGCCGGAAGAACCCGGATTTTTAAAGCCGATTCCGACGGCGCGATGATTCTGCTCGGTGAAGACCGGATCGATCATACTCCGAAGGACGAAGATGTCAAGCTGTACATCGGTAACGCCTTCGATATCGTCGGCGAGCACAAGGTGATGAATGTCAGCCGGATTTCGGATAGAGTTACCGAGAGCGATATTGAAGTGGAAATCCGGAACAGAAAGAACGAGAACATTACGGTCATAGTGGAGAAGAAGCTTTATGGTGACTGGGAAATACTGGACAATAATCTAACGTACGAAAAGAAAGACGCTTACACCGTTCAATTCGAGGTTGCGGTTTCAGCTAACAGCAAGGCTGACTTAAAGTTCAAAGTCAGAAATAAAAACTAGACGGCCAAAATGAGTTGACTTGGGATGCAAAATACTTTAGATTCGCAGACTGTTGTGTTAGGAGAGGACTAAAGATAGGAGAAGCCAATGAGACATTTGAAGCTAATTTTAATCCTGGTTATGGCGGCCTTACTGGCGGTACCCGCCCTGGCGAAGAGGGAAAAGCCGAAAAAGAGCGTCAGCGCTTTGGTATCATCGGGCAAAATTGCCATTCAGGGAGATAGATTGGATGAAGCCCTGGGTTATTTTGATGAGATCATTGAGACTCACGGTATGGTTCCGGAAGCCTACTATTATCGCGGAACCATATTTGCCACCTTTGCGGACCGCGAATATGACCCGGTGAAGAAAATAGAGCATCTGGAAAAGATGGCGGCCAGTTACGATTCGATGAGAATATCCTGCGAAAGCGAAGATTTGAAAAAGGGCTATCGGGAATATTGCGATGAAACAATGCCTACGGTGGATACCAGTATCAATTATTATTTTCAGGAAAATTATCGCAAGGGTGTAAATATCCTGACTTCGATTGATGATGCCTTGCTCCCCGATGTCAAGAGCGCCGCCGATAGCGCCTCGGAAGCCATGGCAAAGGAACGGCTGAAAATTTCGGCCGATTCCGCCATAGCATATTTTAAAATCGCAAAGATTGTCAATAAAAAGGATTTCAGATCATTCGAGGCGATTGCGCTTATTTACGACCGCCTCGGGGAATTCGATTCTTCGCTGGCCTATTTTGAAAGGGCCGCTGCCATGGATCCCGAAAACCCCAATCTGGTTCAATCGGTAGCGTATTCATATATCCAGAGGCACGACTGGGAAAATTCGGTTAAATATTTCCGGATGTTGCTTCCGAAAATTCAAGATCAGCCCGATTTTCAAGTCAATACCATGTTTAACATGGCGATTTGTTTTAACAACCTGAAGATGTATGATTCATCGTTCATTTATAATCAAAAGGTTATCGCGATTGACAGCACCGAATGCGGAGCGATGGTGGATGTCGGCCAGTATTTTTTGATTAAGTCCCAGGGTTTTGCCGATTCCGTTCGGCAGTCCAATCAGGCCGGCGAAACTGCAAAAGGGGATGAATATCTTAAGAAAAAGAACAGCTCGCTCGATTCCTGCAGCTACTATTTCAACTGGGCCATCAGGTGCGATTCCAGCAATACTCTGGCTCTGGAGCAGGGGGCCATCGTCGACATGATCATGGGCAATCTGACCGATGCCTGCCCGAAATTCGAACGGCTGACCCAACTCGAACCTAATCAGAAAGAATTCTGGTTATCACTGGGCGATTGCAGGGTTCAGCAGGGAGAATTCGAAGCGGCGATTACTCCCTACGAGAAATACGTGGAGCTCAACCCCGGTTCGTGCGAAGTCTGGAAACAGCTCGAAAGCCTTTACAAGAGCAGTAAGACGCCGGATAAGCTAAAAGCCGCTACGGCGAAAATCAAGGAACTGGGCTGCAAATAAAGTTATTTACCTGGTCGCGGGCAGGTCATTATATTTGACCTGCCCTTTTTTATTATGGCAGAAAAACTGGTCAATATCGCCGTCCCGGGAACACCGAGACGCCTCTTCACTTACCGTGTTAAACCGGAATGGTATGGTATTCTGCGCCCCGGAATGCGTCTGAAGGTGCCGTTCGGCAGGCGAAATACTGTGGGATATTACATATCGGAGGCATCGGCGGCCCCATCGGGACTCAAAAGCGCGGCGTCATTGATAGATAACCGCCCCCTCTTCGACGAGAAGTTATTCGATTTCCTGCTCTGGATGTCGGACTACTATTTCGCGAATATCGCGGATACGCTTCAGATGGCCCTTCCTCCGGAAATGAGAAAAGGGGGAGCGGCGTTTTACCGTATCGACCAATTTAAATTATCCGGACAATCATCGGAAGATCTATCCGGTTACACGCTCAGGAAATTATCGACTCAGGAAGTTCTATCCAAACGGGAATTTAATCACCTGAAAAAGAATCATTTAGATGATCTCAATCTCCTGATTTCACAGAATATAATCAGCGAGGAATGGGTTGATTCTTCGGAACCGCCGTCAGGCAAAATCATCGGCTACCGTATCAATGAAGATTCTGACGAAGCTGCACTGATTCCGCAGGATGTCGTGCCGGGCACCGTTTATTCGCGGGCCGAATTGAAGAAAGCCGGGTTGAGCGGATATAAAATCACCAAATTAATCCAATCGGGACTTCTGATTCCAAAATTCGCTGATTACGACAACCTGAGTTTTATTAAGGCCCGTCCCGATGTTGCGCAAATAGTCCCGAATGAAGAACAATCCGCCGCTATCGATCGCATACTGTATCATGCAAACGGCTTCAATCCTTTCCTGTTATACGGTATCACCGGTTCCGGGAAAACCCTGGTGTACTGCCATTTGGTAAGAGAAATCCTGGCGCGGGGTAAATCGGCCCTGATTCTGGTTCCTGAAATTGCGCTGGCCGGGACGCTCCTGGGCTATTTCCGGTCATTTTTCGGCGAACAGGCCGCCTTGATGCATTCGGCGCTGGGCGCAAAGGAAAGACTTCGAATCTGGCAGAAAATCCGGTCCGGGGAAATCAAAATCGTGATAGGTGCCCGTTCGGCCATATTCGCGCCCCTGGTCGACCCCGGTATAATTATCGTCGATGAAGAGCATGACGAATCGTACAAGCAGGACGATCCCTCGCCCAGATTCCAGTCCCGCGACAGCGCCGTAATGCGGGCCAAGATGCTCGATATTCCCGTGGTCCTCGGGTCGGCGACCCCTTCGGTGGAAACATATCGCAACGCACTCGAAGGTCGGTACGGGCTTTTAAAACTGACCCGTCGCCCGGAACAGATCGAAATGCCGGTCATTAGATTGATAGACTTGAAGGAAGAGCCTATCTCGCATGATGCTTTGTTTTTCACGCCGCTGTTGAAGAGCAAAGTCAAAGATGCTTTAAAGCGGAAAAACCAGGTTATAATTTATTACAACCGGCGGGGATTTTCGCCCCGAATAAAATGCCTCGATTGCGGCCATACTCCCGAGTGTCCACATTGCGGAATCAGCCTGACCTTCCATAAGGCCGGGTCGAAGCTGATGTGCCATTTCTGCGGTCATGCCGACCTGGGGTACAATGAATGCGAGAAATGTCAGAGCAAGGAACTGCTTTACATCGGGGCCGGGACGCAAAAAATCGAAGATAAAATCGCAGAACTATTCTCAGACGCAATCACGGTGCGGCTCGATTCCGACAGCGCTTCGGGGCGGGAAAAAGCGCACCGGATTCTGGCCGATTTCGCGGAACGAAAATTCAATATGCTGGTCGGGACACAAATGGTCACGAAAGGAATCGATTTTCCGGATGTCTCCCTGGTGGGAGTCCTTATGGCCGATTTGGGTCTGGATATTCCCGATTTTAGAGCCTCGGAAAAGTTGTTCGCCAAATTGATTCAGGTATCGGGACGGTCGGGGAGAGGGATTATTCCCGGTGAAGTGGTGATTCAGACATTTAATCCTTATCTCGATCTGATTGACGATGTCGCTCGCCAGGATTATGAAACCTTCTATCAGCGAGAAATCAAATCGCGCGAAGAACTGCGGTATCCTCCGTTTTCCCATTTGATAAATTTCCGGATGTCGGCCCGCAAGGAAGAAGATCTTCAGGAACAGGCCCTGCAATTCAAGAATTTATTATTGAAGCAACTGGAAGGCGGCAAAGTAAAGGCTCATTTGCTTGGTCCGGCGCCATGCCCGATATATCGACTGCGGGGAGTTTATCGCCGTCATTTAATGGTGAAGACCGGGCAGATCAAGAGTTTTCTGAAAGCGCTCTCGCAATGGGAAGGAGCGGAACCGAATTTCGGATTGCCTCCGCGGATTAAGATTGTTGTCGATATCGATGCGTACGATTTGATATAAAAAACCCCCGGCAAAGCCGGGGGTTTTATCGAGAAAGAACTTATTTCTCTTATTTTTCGTCCTTTTTGCCTTCGGCTTTCTTGCCTTCAGGCTTTTCTTCGCCTTCAGCACCTTCAGGCTTTTCTTCGCCTTCAGCGCCTTCAGCGCCTTCGGCAGCTTCGGCCGCAGCCGTTTCCTCGGCGGTCTTAATGACCGTCGGAGGCACCACAGTGCAGATGGTCAGCTTGGTATCGGTAATAATTTCGGCGTTGGGAATGGTGATATCACTCACGTGAATCGAATCTCCGATATCGAGATTGGAAACATCCATTTCGACAGTGCCCGGGATATTCGAGGGCAGACAGGAAATTTCGATCTCGCGGCGGATCTGCTGCAGAATACCGCCGGCGTTCTTAACGCCGCTGGGAGTTCCGACCAGCTTCACCTTGACCATCATGTTAAGTTCTCTGGTCATGGATACCTGGTACAGGTCGATATGCTGGTAGTCTCCGGTGATAGGATCGCGCTGCAATTCTTTGATAATGACTTTGCGATCCGGGGTATTGCTCTCGCCGAGATTAAGGTCGATCAGCATATTGGCGCGGCCTTCGCGGCGAATCAATCCCGTCAATTCTCTGGTTTTGATCGAGACCGATAAGGTTTCGATATCCGGCCCGTACAGGATTCCGGGAATGCTGCCATTGGCCCGAATTTTATGCGACGACCCTTTACCGGCGGTCTCGCGTTTTTGTGCGTTCAATAATACCTGGCTCATTTTATTAAGCAACCTCCAAAATTACGAATCGGCGTCAGATCGGGAGATCGTCGAAAAGCGAAGATACCGATTTTTCTCCCGAAATGCGCATGATTGCCTCTCCGAACAGATTGGCACAGGAAAGGACCTTGAATTTGCCACCAAGCTGGTCCTCACGGCCGTCTATCGAATCGGAGACAATCACTCCGCTTATACGTGAATTATTTAATCTTTCTATGGCATTTCCGGATAATACCGCGTGGGTGCCGCAAACATAAATCTCTTTCGCCCCTTTTTCGGCGAGAGCGTCGGCAGCGCGGGCCACGGTTCCGGCGGTGTCTATCATGTCGTCTCTGATAATAATCGGGTGGTCTTTAACGTCCCCGATAATATTGACCACTTCCGATTGATTCGGTTTCGGGCGGCGTTTGTCGATGATCGCCAGGCTTGCTCCCATAACCTTTGCCAGGGCCCGGGCCATTTTGATGGAACCGACATCCGGCGAAACCACCACGGGATCGTTCAATCCCAGGTTTTCGAGATATTCGTTGAATACCCGGGAGGAGTAGAGGTGGTCGTGCGGCAAATCGAAAAATCCCTGAATCTGCGAGGCGTGCAGATCCATGGTTAATACCCGGTCCGCCCCGGCGGTCGTGATCAGATTGGCGATCAGTTTGGCCGTGATGGCCACTCTTGGCTTGTCTTTGCGGTCCTGCCGGGCGTACCCGTAGTATGGAATCACCGCGGTAATGCGCTGCGCCGAGGCCCGGCGGGAAGCCTCGATTAAAATCAACAGCTCCAGAAGGTTTTCAGCGGGAGCATTGGTTGATTGTATGATAAAAACATCGGCCCCGCGAATGTTTTCGTTGATCTGGACGAAGACTTCGCCGTCCGAAAATCTTCTCACTTCGCAGGCGGTCAGTTCCGTCCCGATATAACGGCCGATTCTTTCGGCCAGGGGACGATTCGAGTTTCCTGTAATCAGTTTTAATTCCGACATATCGACTTATGAACGTACTTTCAAAAACGGGGTTTTTTAAGACAGGCGGGAAATTCAGCCGCTCCCACACTAACAAATTAAATGGCTGGGGCGCCAGGATTCGAACCTGGGAATGCAAGCTCCAAAGGCTTGTGTCTTACCGCTTGACGACGCCCCAGTTTAAAAACTTTTTAGTCTTTGGTACCGCCGCTCTGTTTTTTCAGTTCCTCCTCGTAGGCCTCCAGGATTTTCTCTTCGAGCAGCCGCCGGGTTTCGTTGTTGACCGGGTGGGCGACATCCTGGTGCGTTCCATCGGGGCGTTTTCGTGACGGCATCGAGATAAAATACCCTTTATTACCGGATATTATCTTCATGCCGCGAATCACGAACGCGTTGTCGAAGGTGACATTAGCGAAGCCTTTCAACTTCTCTTCGTCCCGCAGTATGATCCGTACTTCGGTAATCTCCACAGCACTTCCTCCCGCCAAAAGTAGACATCCTATCGTTCCCAAGCAGGCAGGTAAACGGGTTTTACCCTAAAGGTCCGCCAGTCTCTTCGTGATAACCGGCGAATTCCTTCCCCCTCAGGTATATTTTCAAACATTCCAAAAATTGTCGGTCCCGAACCGCTCATGCGGACCAATGAGGCCCCAACATCCAAAAGAGCGTTCTTTATTTCCGTCAATACCGGAAATGCTTTGAAGTGCTCAAATTCAAAGTCGTTACCGATTTGCGTTAATTCGTCAATCAGTCCTTTGAAATCTTTACAAGCAAATAACTTAATATCGCTCCGAGAACTTGTCAAGCCCATTTTAAGGGAGGCATAAGCGGCTCCGGTCGAGATTTCAAGGTATGGGGTTATCAGGATTATCTCATAATTGAGAGGAAGCTCGATTTCATCAATGTTTTCGCCCCTTCCGGTCACCTCCGCCTGACCGGAAGAAAAGAAAAAGGGAATATCGGAACCCATTTCCAGGCCGATTTCGGCCATTTTTTTATTGTCCAGACCGAGGCCGAACAGGCGGTTTATCCCCTTTATCGTGGCCGCAGCATCAGATGAGCCTCCGCCCATTCCGGCGGCCACGGGAATGTTCTTTTCCAGCAGGATATCCATCCCTCGATCCAGTCCAAACCGCTCCCGCATTAATTGAGCGGCCTTGCTGACAATATTAGATCGATCGGGCATTAAGTCGGTGTCCCCTTTTATCTTCAAGCGGACATTATCAGAGTCGGCCAGGGAAATAGTCAGATTGTCGGAAAGGCTAACGGCCTGAAACCAGGAATAAATGTCATGGTATCCGTCGGGTCTTTTGCCCAGGACTTTCAAAAACAGGTTTATTTTTGCAGGTGCGGCGATTTCAATGCTTTCGGCCATGTCCTTTAACTCCCATCCGATAAATTGACCATCAGACGGAATTTGGAGAAAAATCTTGAAATGTCAAACGAAATAGTCTTCATTTGCTGATTGACTGCAAACTCAAAGGATAAAATGTTAAAGAAATACTGGCCCCTGGCTGCCGCAATAGCCGTTTATCTCGGAATTACTTTTGTCAGCTATAAGATGTCGGTGGCCCGTAATGGCGGCCATTTAATCTATGCCCTCGATGATCCCTATATCCATATGGCCTACGCCAAAAACATGGTGGAACAGGGGGTCTGGGGGGTGACGCAATACCATTTTTCATCGGCGACCTCTTCGCCGCTCTGGACTCTGCTTTTAACCGTATACTATTTCATTTTCGGAATCAGCGATATTGCTCCCTTGATTTTGAACATCGCGGCGGTCCTGGCGACTCTGGTTTTGGTGTTTCGCCTGTTTTTAAATGAGGGCCTGGAAAGGAAATCGAATTTCATTGGACTATTAATAGTGCTTTTCTGTGCTCCCATGACTGCCTTGACTTTCTCCGGGATGGAGCATGTCCTGCATTTATTATTCGCTATTTCCTTTATCTACTTTTCTGCGAAAGTCCTCGGTGCGGAGAATCCGAAATCAAGCGATTCTGTACTTCTTTTCATTGTCGCACCTTTGATGATAATGACGCGATACGAAGGCCTGTTCATGCTGGGAGTGACGGCTCTGCTGTTTCTGGCACGGAGGAAGTACTTATCAGCGGTACTGCTGGCAGCCATTGGAGTATTGCCGGTTTGCATTTACGGGTTTTTCTCAATGGCGCAAGATTGGTGGTTTTTTCCCAATTCGGTTCTGCTAAAGGGAAATATGCCGGCATCCTCATCGCTTGGACGAATCCTTTTCTTCTTTTATATGAGTTTGCGGCGGCTGGTCGAAAACGCTCACGTGCTGGTTCTTTTAATGGCGGCAGGGATTTTTCTCTACCGGAAACTAGGGGAGAGGAAGCTGTTTCAAAGTCCGCTTTCGGTCATGCTTACTATTTTCATTGGCAGTTCACTGCTTCATTTGTTATTCGCGCGCACCAGCTGGTTTTTCCGGTATGAAGCGTATTTGGTCGGAGTGGGGGTGTTTATTCTTGCCATTGCCGCCGGGAATTATAAGGAGTGGCTCGACCTTATCGGGCTTCGCAAGCTTAACTTCAAATCGGCTATTATTCTGCTAACGGTATTGATTATCGCCTCGCCATTTATCTTACGGGCAGGGCAGTCGCTTATCAGGATCCAGCAGGCGACACGCAATATCTACGAACAGCAATTCCAGATGGCGAGGTTTCTTCATAAGTACTACGATGGTCAAGCGGTCGGAGCCAATGATATCGGAGCGATCAATTATTATGCCGATATAGACTGCTTCGATTTGTGGGGGCTGGGGACGATGGAAGTTGCCCGAGCGC
>Ga0209287_10000631_pt1 | contig 20111 bp, 20 predicted proteins | sample PPLLak3cmMay2015_2_FD_187255 | JGI IMG/M metagenome (GOLD analysis project Ga0209287, IMG submission 187255) | Freshwater sediment microbial communities from Prairie Pothole Lake near Jamestown, North Dakota, USA - PPLs Lake P8 Core (1) Depth... | ecosystem: Environmental > Aquatic > Freshwater... | reverse complement strand
CGACCGCCTCGGCGGGCTCGAGCTTCGAGTGGATGCGTTGCAGCCGCTCAAGCTCGTGCGTGATCTCCGCCTCCGTCACGGAATGAACGGGCTTCTCGACGTGAATTCCCTTGTACTCCTTCAGATGGATCGTCGGACGGATGTCGTACCGCACGACGCATCGGAATTGCTCGCCGCGCTTGTAGTCCATGTCCACGAGCGCCGGATCGCCGATCGGCTTCAGGTCGTTCTCTTTGACGGCCTTGCGGTACAGATCATTCGCCAGATCCTGAAGCGATTCGTGTTCGATCAGCTCGCCGTAGAGCTTCTTCACAAGGTCGAGCGGGGCCTTCCCTTTGCGGAAACCGCGGATTTCGATCTTCTTCTGGTAGTCGCGGTACGCCTTGTCGAAATGCTCCCGGAGGTCTTCAGGCACTGCGATGATCTCAACTTCGCGTGAGACCTCGGTAAGGTTCTTGACCGTTATGTTCACTGCGTTGTCCTTGCCTGTGAAAGAGTCGTTGCGTGGGCGGAGGGCGAGTTGAACCCCCGCAGGTTTCCCTACTAGCTCCTAAGGCTAGCGCGCCCGCCTGCCGTCGGGTTGCGAGTGCGCTTTGTATTTCTGTGGGCCAAGGGTGAGTTGAATCCCTAAGGGTGACCTCATCCCGCAAGTGTCTGTGGGAACGGAGGGACTCGAACCCTCACAGGTTTCCCTACTAGCTCCTAAGGCTAGCGCGTCTGCCAGTTCCGCCACATTCCCTGGCAAACACTTGCGGGACGCGTCTGCCAATTTCGCCTTCCGCCCTCCTCTAAAAAAAATCCCCAATCGGGAGAAGAAGAGCGGCATTTCTCGCGATTGGGCTTCAAAATATACGGATGGATTGTTTGAAATGCAAAACACATCGGCATTCCCGCTATTTCGTCCCTGCTTGAAGCTGCTGGAGCGACTTTATGAGATCCACCGCGAGTTGGTTCGCCGGATCGATCTTCATTGCCTCGCCGAGGCATTGTCGTGCCTTCGAAAAATTCTTCTGAGCTTGATAAGCGAGTGAACATTGAACCCACGCATCATAGCTCTTCGGATTGTGTGCCAGGGCTTTCTCGTATTCGGCGACCGCGCGCACGGCATCCTTGCGCACCAAATACGTCTTCCCGAGATTGAACCGCACTTCCCAGCAATCGTTCCCGCGGCTGAGGGCGGATTGGTAGACGCTGAGAGCGGGTTCGTACATGCTGTCGTTCACGAGCATCGCGAACGCCTCGCGATAGGCGGTCAGGAAGAGCGTGTCGAGTTGGTACGCCGTTTGGAAAGAGTTCAGAGCGCGAATGTCGTCATTCATGCGCTCGTACACCGTTCCCACAACATAGTACCCGTATGCGAACGTCGGCGCCAGGAGACTGAGCAACCGATACGTTTCGTGCACGCCCGCGGTGTCGAGCTGCCCCTCCCGCTGCTCCCCTTCGGCAAGGAGTTGGATGATGTCCGGATGCGGGGGATTCTCACGCATGCCAATGAAGATACGCATCAGGTCGTAATGACGCGTCAGGTCTGCGTTGTAGCTCGTGCGGACGATCGTTGCGATCTCGCTCCGGGAGAGCGCGAGCGATCCGCCGAAATACTCTCCGGTTGCGCGGAGCATGGAATAGTACGGAAGAGGAAATACCGCGCTGTCTTTGCGGAGATTCGGAAGGAAGTCCGGTGGGAACAAGGGAGCGCCCCGCGAATGACGTTCAAGACAGATGCGGATGAAGGTCTCGTATGATTCGGTCAGGTTCTGTCGCGCAAGCCGTTCCTGCGTCTCGGCGGGGAGGCGTGGCGCAAGGCTTCCTGGGATTGTATCGGCTGGACTCACGGATGAGAATGCAAGCACAAGGGTTTCGATCATGTCCTGATACCGGAGCGCGTTCTTGCCGTAGAACGATCCCTCGAGGATCCAGCGGATGGTGTGGTTGTCCAGAGCCCGTTGCAGCGAATCACGTGCAACGGCAAGCCGCAGTTCGGCCGCATGCGTCGCTTCCATCAGGTCCGCGATCACAGGGAGCGATGAAGTGATCTGCAGATCAGGACGCGGAAGCGAGTCGAGGACGAATCGGAATGCCGGCCGGAGCGAATCAACTCGAGTGATGCGCTCTCGGAGTGTCTGCGGTTCTCCGGGAAGGAACGCTTCAAGGGCATTGCGTGCCTCGTCAAGATGCGCGCGAAATGCCGCGGTGCGAGCGGATGCAAGATCCTCAAACGACGGATAGATCCTGAATGCATCCTGTACGAGCACCTGGTTGCAGAGGTCGATGATCGTCGTCCATGCGCTCTCCCGCTGTGCTCGCTCCAGTCGCTCGCGAATCTGGCTGTACGATGAGAATCCCGGCCAAAGCTCTTCCGGGACGGTTATCTCGGCACGGTAGGTGGAGTCGCCGCTGACAAGGAAGAACGAGAAGGGCTGATGGATCTTCAACGCTTTCGGAAATCCAAGGAGGATCGTTCCGTTGACGATCTCTGCCTTCCAGCCGATGGCGAATGTTCCATCGTCTTGCTGAACGGACAGGGTTGAGAGCTCTTCAGCGACGAAGTCCGCATCGATCTGCCAGTCGCTTGTCGGACTGCAGAGAACGTAGTAGTATTCCCCCTCGTTCACATTGTCGCTCGTGAGCGGTTGGAGTTGGAGTTCGTTTGTTAGGGCGAGTCGGACGATGCGGGGTCCACCGAGATTCAGGAATCCTGACTTCGCCTTGACCATCAGGTCGACGGAAGGAGCCTGTGCAAAAAGCGTGGTTACGAAAAGTAACGGCCAGGATCGGCGCAGGAGGGATGATGTCATGGTGTGTGCATTCTCGCAATAGGGCCCGAACGGGCTGGATTAGCGAAAAAATATAGAAATTGAGGTTTGCAGAAGCAATCCAAGTAATAATTTCTGATGGAAGATATTACCTGAGGCGGTAAAAAATACCATCGCCATCAACAAACTTCGGGGATGGGTGTTGAAATTTGAACGAAAACAGTGTATTGTTGAAACGGACTCCGCGGCATCCGCTGGTACGGGAGTTGGATATTAGGACACCGAGCTTGGAAACAGAACCGAATAGTTCACTATCCCATAATCAACACTCTGGAGGTTTACAATGGGTCAACAGCAGCTTCTTCTCATCATCCTCGGCGTTATCATCGTCGGTATCGCCATTGCGGTCGGTCTGAGCCTCTTCTCCGCTCAGAGCATCCAGGCAAACAAAGATGCCATGATCAACGACCTGAACAACATCGCGGCGCATGCCTATCAGTTCAAGATCCGTCCTTCCTCGATGGGCGGCGGCAGCGGCGCTTACACGGGCTACTCGATCCCGGTGAAGATGGCCACGAACGAGAACGCGACCTACACCGCCACGGCTGGTGCCGCGAGCGTTGCGATCGTTGCGACCTCCGTTCAGAACTCCACGAACACCATCAACGTCACGGTTGATAGCGATGGTAAGTTGGGGAGCTGGTCGTACGCGGGTGATTTCCAGTAAGCCGTTCCGCAACAGAACAGTAGTACCGATCATCTCCATCCCGGTCCTCGTCGGACCGGGATTTTTTTTGTCCGTCCGCCGGGAACCCGCCGGCGTCCCCCCTCGTCTATACTCTCGATATGCCACCACGAGCAGAGCGGAATGCCTGTCCACAACCAATTCACAGGAGGTAACACCATGAACCAATTTGACAAGTTGATGCTTCGGGTCGCCGCGATTACGCTCGTGGTTGGGGCGTTCGTGGCGACTTCGTTTGCGCAGTCGGCGGAGAAGCCCAAAAAGGAGAAGGCCAAAGGCTGGATCGGCGTCTCCATCCTCAGTATCGCGGAAGAATCCGATGAAGAAGACGCCACGGCACCCGAGGAAGGTGCTCGGGTCGAGAGCGTCGTCAAGAAGAGTCCGGCCGATTCTGCGGGGCTGAAGAAAGGGGACATTGTGATCAATTTCGGCAGCACCGCCATTGCAGAAGCCGAAGACCTCTCGAAAGCCGTGAGCGCAACAACGCCCGGGACGAAGACGACGGTCACCATCATGCGCAACGGCGAGAAGAAGACACTCGGTATCGTTGTCGGCACAATGAAGCCGTCGGTCATCAAGATTCGCAAGCCCGGCTCGCTCGGTGTTGCGATCGCTCCGCCGTTGGGGGACGAGAATGTGATGATCTTCCGCGGGGCTCGGGGCACGCTTGGGATGCAGGTGCGAGAGCTGGGCGAGCAACTGGCCGAGTACTTCGGCGCCCCCAACGGCGAAGGAGTTCTCGTGGAAAGCGTGAAGAAGGAAAGTCCTGCTGAGAAGGCCGGGTTCAAAGCAGGGGACGTCATTGTTCGTGCGGGAAAGAAGTCCGTCGACGAAGTGAGCGACATTCACAAGGCTCTTCAGAAGCTGGAAGCCGGCGATAAGATCGACTTCGAGGTCATCCGAAAGGGAACGAAGAAGGTCTTGTCGGCGACTCTCCCGGAGGCCGACGAGGTGAGCGAAGATGTCTTCCATGTCGCGCCCCGCATGCGATGGTTCCACGGCGACGGAGGATCGTTCGACGATGCCTTGCATCAGTTCAATATCACTATCCCGCATCAGGATGAAAAGGAAATGCAATTCGAGGTCCAACGTCTGCAGAAAGACTTGCAGGAACGTAACTTCGACCTTCAGAAGATGCAGAAGCGCAAGATCCGTGTCTCGGTCGATGACGAAGTGTAGTCATTTGTGACCGACCATCGACGTCCGGCGTACGCAAGGAACCTGCGCCGGACGTTCTTGTTCCTCCCTTGCCTCTCTTGAAACCTTGCCGTACCTTTTTTCAGGAGAGCAAGGACGTGCCGAAGCCCCACACCCCCGATTACCGAAGAATCCTCGACCTGCTGACCGACCTCGTCCTTGTGATGGACAGGGATGGATACGTCATTGCGGCGAATGCGTCTGCCACAGCCGTCCTCGGCGTACAACCGCACGACCGTCCCTACCTCTTGCGGACACTCCTGCCGGTGAGCGAGCACGACCGATGCGACCTGCTGCTGCGGGAATGGACCGACCACCACCCGATCGAGACCCGATTCATCACAAAGGACGGCGCCGAACTTGACGTCTCGATTGAGGTCCAGCCCCTCGAACCCGGCTCGAACGAATTCCTTGTCGTTTTTGCGCGCGACATCACGAGCCAGAAACAGCGCGATCTCGACTTCCTCCGGTTTTCAAACGTCATTCATCACACCATCAATCCCATCCAGATCACGGATGCGGAAGGGATGATGGTCTATGTGAATCCGGCGTTTGAGCGGATCACGGGGTACTCGAAAGAAGAACTCATCGGAAAGAATCCCCGCATCCTGAACAGCGGCAAGCACCCGGCGGAATTCTGGAGCGGCGTGTGGAAGCACATCGCCATGGGTCAGGTGTGGATGGGGCGCATCGAGAACACGCGGAAGGACGGGACGCCATTCTATAGCGAGCTCGTCATTTCACCGATCGTCGACATGCATGGACACGTCGCGGGATACCTGGGCGCGCATCGCGACATCACCGAGCAGAAGATGCTGGAGCAGCAACTTGTCCGTTCGCAGCGCATGGAGAGCATCGGAACCCTTGCGGCCGGCATCGCGCATGAAGTGGGAAACCCGTTGACCGCCATCTCCTCGCTTGTGCAGGTGATCCAGCGAACGAGCTCCGACCCATTTGCGAAGGAGAAGCTCGAGCTCATTAACAGCCAGGTGAACCGGATCGCGCGCATCATCCGGGAACTCGTCGACTTTTCCCGCCCGTCGACGCACGTCACGAAGCAGACCGAGGTGAACCGCGTCGTCCGCGAGGCGTTGAACATCGTGCAGTACGGGAAGAAGGTCAAGGACATCACCTTCAACATCGCCCTGGCGGAGGACCTTCCCGATATCTCCGTCGTGCCGGATCAAGCAGTGCAGGTGTTCATCAATATTCTGATGAACGCCGTCGACGCGCTCGAGGGGAAGAAGGGGGCGATCACGCTCGCAAGTGCATTGGACGAGCGGATGGTGACGGTGATCATTCGGGATACCGGACGCGGCATCGAGCCGGCGGATCTCGAAAAGATCTTTGAGCCGTTCTACACAACGAAAGCGACCGGGCAGGGAACCGGTCTCGGCTTGTGGGTCAGTTACGGGATCATGAAGAGCTTTGGCGGCGATATCTTCGTCGAGAGCGATCCGGGCAAGGGAAGCACGTTCGCGATCAGTTTCCCCAGGAAGGACAGTTAGATGGTACAGCGACTTCTCGTTGTCGACGATGAGCAGATCATCCGCGAGTCTCTCTCGTTCATCCTGAAGAAAGAGGGATACAGCGTCGAAGACGCGCCGAACGGCCGCGACGCATTGACGCGGCACGAGGCGAATCCGTTCGACATCATCATCACGGATATTGAAATGCCGGAGATGAAGGGGGTCGAACTGCTCCGGCAGATCCGCCAGCGGACGCCGCAGGCCCTCGTCATCATCATCACCGCCTTCGCATCGGTAGAGACGGCCATCCAGGCGCTTCGCGAAGGGGCGTCGGACTACATCCTCAAGCCGATCAACTTTGATGACCTGCTCCACCGGGTGAAGAAGCTGCTTGAATACCGCGCCTTGGCGACTGAGAACTCGCTGTTGCGGCAGGAACTTCAGCGCACGTACGACTTCGACCAGATCATCGGGCAGAGTCAGTCGATGAAGCGGGTCTTCGAGGTCATCCAACGCGTGGCGGCGAGTGAAGGGACCGTGCTGATTACGGGCAAGAGCGGCACGGGAAAGGAACTGGTTGCGCGGGCGATCCATTATAACAGCGGCCGGCGCGAGAAGCGATTTGTCCCCATCAATTGCGGCGCGATCGTCGATACGTTGTTCGAAAGCGAGTTGTTCGGTCACAAGAAGGGGTCCTTCACCGGCGCGACGATGGACAAGGACGGATTGCTCCGTGTTGCGGACGGCGGAACGGTCTTTCTTGACGAGGTGAGCGAGATCCCGCTGCCGCTCCAGGTAAAGCTGCTGCGTGCGCTCGAGCAGCGGGAGATCACACCGGTGGGAATGACGGAACCCATCAACATCGATGTGCGGATCATCGCGGCGACGAACAAAGACCTTCGCAAAGAGATCGAGGAAGGCCGCTTCCGCGACGATCTGTTCTACCGGCTCAACGTGGTGGAGATCGGATTGCCGACGCTCAAAGAGCGACCGGACGACATCCCGGTGCTCGCGCAGCATTTCCTCGAGGCCTTCAAGAAGCAGATGAGCAAGCCCATTCAGGGATTCTCGAACGACGCGATGCGTTCGTTGCTGAATCACAATTGGAAGGGGGAAGTGCGCGAACTCGAGAACGTCGTCGAGCGGGCGGTCATCTTCTGCGACGACGACTTCGTGAAGAACGAGCACCTGCCTGAATACATCCGGCCCGCCGATGATGCGGGAGCAGCCTTCGTTCCCGCGGCGGGGAACTCCCTCAAAGATGCTGTGAAGCAGTTCGAACGCCAGTTCATTCTGCAAACGCTGGCCGCACATCAGCAGAACAAGGAGGTCACAGCAAAGATCCTCGGCGTCAGCCTTTCCTCGCTGTACCGAAAGATCGAGGAGCTTCAGATACCGGCCAAGTAGTCCCGCCCCAGAAATCCTCGATTCTGTTCTAATTTGTAGGAAAGCCTTTCTATCGGCTTTCCCATTTCCAGAAATCCCGCAGTTTCCTGCATCGCGTCCTCCACGTTTCTTCGAAGATTCCCGCTCCGGCGTTTTTCGCCTGCTGGCACATTCCTTGCACAATTTCGCCGGATGCACGATCGTTCGAACTGCATCCGGGGAGTAAAACTATGAAACTCCGTTGGTGGTTGCTTGGCACCGTTGCCGTGGCTGTTGGCGGTGCGTTCTTGTTGTCTCACGTATTGGGTGGCAAAGAGCCGATGCTTTCGTTCGAGAATGACGACGAACAGAAGAGCCTCGGCGAGTTTCCGCCCGTTGTGCCAAACTCGGCGTTCGAAGAGATCGATTTCCTTGCGTAACCGCAGTCCCGAACGCCTTCATGATTCAATCCGCACGTGAAGTGACTCAGCCGCTTCCGCATACCATGGTGCGCCCATCCGGACGTCGCAAACGCGTCCTGGTGTTCAGTCCGGACGCCGACCTTGCCCGGTTCTTGATCCTCAATCTGGAGGACCGGTTCGAGATCGTGCGGGTACACACGCTTGCGGAATTCGAGCAGCACTTCGAAACACCGGCGCCCGATCTCGTGCTGGTGGATTTGTATACGTATTCGGCGGACGTGGTCAAGCAGCTGGACATCGTCCGCCGTCATGCAGATGCAGTACCCATCATCGTGTTGCGCGCCTACGTGTCTCTGTCTCCTGAAACGGATCGAGCGATTGAAGAGATGGCCGATCACGTTTTCTACAAGCCGGTAGACGTGGAACTGATCACACAAGCGATTGAAGGTCGGTTGAAGTGAGAGGGTGCTGGAGAGCGTGTTTGTGAGCATTGTGCGTTCAGTACAGGAGTAAGACCCGCCGGGTTGCCGCACGCGGCGATGGAACTGCGAACGAGTTCCCATCACCGAAACAGGTGCGCCCGTGAAAACCTTTGTGTTGGAGCGCCAGGGATTTAACGCGCTCTTTGATGCGCTCAAGCGTCGGGGGTATTCGATCCTTGGGCCGACCGTCCAGGACAGCGCCATCGGGTACGGCCCGCTGAGCAGTGTGGACGACCTTCCCATCGGCTGGACCGAAGAACAATCCAACGCGCATTATCGCCTCAAGCGCCGCGACGATTCGGCCTTATTCGGCTACACAGTTGGGCCGAAATCCTGGAAGCAGTTCCTCTTTCCCCCCATCCACCCTCTCTATACCCGCCAGCGAACCGGCAAAGGATTCGCCCCGCCCGGCAAGAACGGCTCCGCGGAAGAAGAAAGGAAGCTCGCCTTCATCGGCGTCCGCTCCTGCGAACTCAGCGCCCTGCTCATTCAGGATCAGGTGTTTCTGGGCGGACCGTACGCGGACACGTACTATCGCACCACGCGCGCCAATGTCTTTGTGGTCGCCGTGAATTGCACGCATGCCGCTTCGACCTGTTTCTGCGCTTCGATGGAGACGGGCCCCCGGGCGACGCGGGGATACGACCTTGCGTTGACCGAGATCATCACCCGCAAGCGTCATTACTTCCTCGCGGAGGTCGGTTCCGACCGCGGCATGAACGTGTTGAAAAGCCTGCCGAATGAGGAAGCGAGCGCGGACGAGATCAAGGAAGCGAAGGAACAAATCGAGCAGGCATCGCGACAGATGGGACGCTCTGTAACGACGGCGGGATTGAAGGATCTCTTGTATCAGAACTCCGAACATCCGCGGTGGGAGCGAACGGCGCAGCGGTGCCTCAGCTGCGCAAACTGCACGATGGTCTGTCCGACCTGCTTCTGCTCGACCGTTGAAGACGTCACGGACTTGGCGGGTGCGAATGCCACACGCGTGCGTAAATGGGACTCGTGCTTCACGCTGGAGTTTTCGTACATCCATGGTGGGAGCGTGCGGACATCCACCCGTGCGCGCTATCGCCAGTGGCTCACACACAAGTTCGCATCGTGGGTCGATCAGTTCGGGACGTTCGGGTGCGTCGGATGCGGGCGGTGCATTACGTGGTGCCCCGTCGGGATCGATGTCACGGAAGAAGTGCGTGCCATTCAGGACGGACAATCAGCAGAATAACAGTTCACGATTCGACGGAGGATATCGATGGAAAATCTGGAATCCATTCTCGCGGAACATCCGTTCTTTCAGGGACTCAAAGAAGACCACCTGAATCTCATCGTGGGATGTGCGTCGAACGTCCGATTCGATGCGGGGAAGTACATCCTGCGGGAGGGGGAAGAAGCGAACACCTTCTACCTGCTCCGGTTTGGGAAGGTCGCGCTTGAACTGGTCACGCCGAACAAGGGAGCGATCATCATCGAAACGCTCGACCAGGGGGACATCCTTGGCTGGTCGTGGCTGATTCCACCCTACATGTGGCGATTCGATGCCAAAGCGATCGAACTGACCCGGGCCATCGCGATCGATGGGAAATGTCTTCGCCGCAAGGTCGAAGCCGATCACGATCTCGGCTATGAAATCATGAAGCGCTTCTCTGAATTGCTGTCGAAGCGTTTTGAAGCTACTCGTTTCCAACTCCTGGACATGTATGGCAACCGTCCCTGAAGTACGGTCCGAAGCGACCGCCGAAGCCGTCAATCCGATGAACCCGGATCCATTCGTGATCCGCCGGGTGAAACGGGAGACGGAAGATACATTCACCGTTGAGCTGGAACCGCAGGGAGCGCAGAAGGATTTTCGGTTCGCCCCCGGTCAGTTCAACATGATCTATGTGTATGGGGTCGGTGAGATTCCCATTTCGATCTCGGGCGATCCGGCCGACACAAAGCGGCTTGTGCACACGACCCGGGCAGTCGGTACGGTCACCAAGGCGATGGACAAGTTGCGCCGAGGGGATGTGCTGGGAATTCGCGGACCATACGGAATTCCTTGGCCGATCGACAAGGCTATGGGCCAGGATGTCGTGTTCGTGGCCGGAGGCATCGGTCTTGCTCCTCTGCGTCCTGCGTTGTATCACGTCGTCACCCATCGTGAGCGGTTTGGGAAGGTGGTTCTCCTCTATGGCACTCGATCGCCGGCGGACATCCTCTTCCGCGAGGAACTGGAGAATTGGCGCGCCCGCTTCGATCTCGACGTCTATGTCACGGTCGACCGTGCCATGAGCGGGTGGAAGGGGAATGTCGGCGTGGTGACCAACATGATCCCCAAGGCGCCGTTCGATCCGCGAAACGCCGTCGCCATGGTTTGCGGACCGGAGGTCATGATGCGCTTCACGGCATCGGAACTGCTGAAGCGTGGCGTGGATCAGAACAGCATCTACGTCTCGATGGAACGCAACATGAAGTGCGGGATCGGGCTGTGCGGACACTGTCAATTCGGACCCGTTTTCATCTGTAAGGACGGTCCTGTCTTCCCGTATCCGCAGATCAAAGACATGCTTCTCAAGTGGGAGATCTGACATGGCTGCGAAACGAAAGCCGAAACTTGCCGTCTGGAAGTTCGCCTCTTGCGATGGATGCCAATTGAGCCTGCTGGATTGCGAAGATGAACTGCTCGAGATCGTCCGGCATATTGAGATCGCGAACTTTCTCGAAGCCTCCCGCGCGGTCATGAAGGGACCGTATGACGTCTCTCTCGTCGAGGGTTCCATTACGACGCCGCATGACGCGGAGCGCATCCACGCGGTCCGGCGCCAATCGAAAGTGCTCATCACGATCGGCGCGTGCGCGACCGCTGGCGGCATCCAGGCGCTGCGGAACTTCAAGGACGTCAAGCAATTCATCAGTGCGGTGTATGCGCACCCGCGATACATTGAGACGCTCAACAAGTCAACCCCGATCGCGGATCACGTGTATGTTGATTTTGAGTTGCGCGGGTGTCCGATCAACAAGGGCCAGCTTGTGGAGGTCATTAGTGCGTTCCTGAACGGCCGGAAGCCGAATATCCCGTCCTATGCCGTGTGTGTCGAATGCAAACGGCGGGGGATCACCTGCGGTCTTGTCGCACACGGCCCCACCTGTCTCGGTCCGGTCACGCAGGCCGGCTGTAATGCGCTCTGTCCATCCTACCATCGCGGATGCTTCGGGTGTTTCGGACCCAAGGAAACGCCGAACACCTCCTCGCTGAGCGAATATTGGAATGAGCTCGGCGTGCAGAGCGATGAATTGGTCCGGTTGTTCCGTGGATACAATGCATATGCGGAGGCGTTCCGCAAGGAGAGCGAAGCCAATGAAAAGTAGAACGCTCAAGGTCGATGCGCTCGCGCGTGTGGAAGGCGAGGGAGGACTCACCATCAAGGTCGTTGGCGGCAAGGTGCAGGATGTGTTGGTGCGCATCTATGAGCCGCCCCGGTTTTTCGAGGCGTTCCTGCGTGGCCGTATGTATTCGGAAGTCCCCGATATCACCGCACGCATCTGCGGGATCTGCCCCGTCGCGTACCAGATGAGCTCCGTCAATGCGATGGAAGATGCGTTCGGAACGCGCGTCTTCGGTTCGCTCCGGGCACTCCGCCGGTTGCTCTACTGCGGCGAGTGGATCGAGAGCCACGCGCTGCACGTCTTCTTCCTTCACGCCCCCGATTTTCTGGGCTACGAAGATGCCATCCGGATGGCGAAGGATCATGGTCCTACCGTCCAGCTGGCACTGCGTCTGAAGAAACTGGGGAACGAGATCGTCCGCGTCGTGGGCGGACGGGAAATTCACCCGATCAATGTCCGCGTCGGCGGTTTCTATAAGGTGCCGACGAAGGCGGAACTGCAATCGCTCGTCGAAGAACTGAAATGGGCGATCGACGCGTCAATGCAGAGCGTGAAATTCACTGCGAAACTTCCATTCCCGGACTTTGAACGCGACTACGAGTTCGTGTCGTTACGGCATGAACAAGAATATCCCATGGCCGACGGTCGCATCGTATCGAACAAGGGATTGAACATCTCGGTTCAGGAATACGAGCAGTTCTTCATCGAGGATCACGTCGAACATTCGAATGCGCTCCACTCGGTCATCAAGGAACGCGGTCCGTTCCACGTGGGCCCGCTCGCGCGGTTCAATCTCAACTTCGATCGTCTCTCGCCGATGTGCCAGGATGCGGCGAAGATCGCCGGGATCGCAAAAGGCACGCGCAATCCCTTCAAGAGCATCATCGTCCGCGCCATCGAGACCCTCTACGCATGCGAAGAAGCGCTCCGCATCGTCAAGGAGTATGAACCCCCGTCGCAACCGGCCGTCGATGTCCAGCCGCGTCCGTCCATCGGATACGGTGCGACCGAGGCACCGCGGGGCATGCTCTACCATCGATACCGGCTGGATGAACGGGGACTGGTCGTGGACGCGAGGATCGTTCCCCCGACCGCCCAGAATCTTCGGACGATGGAGCAGGATCTTCGAGAATTCGTTCCTCCCCGGCTCAAGATGTCGACGCAACGGCTCACGTGGCAATGTGAACAGGCGGTCCGCAATTACGATCCGTGCATTTCCTGCGCAACCCACTTTGTCCAGCTGGATATTCAATAGGAGGCTGAGGAATGGCGAAGATCCAGGATCTGCTGGCCTATCTGGAGAAGAACAACATCCGTTTCGAAGTGATCGCCCATTCGCCGGCATACACGGCACACAGCGTGGCGACCGTCGTCCATGCTCCCGACCGGCTCATCGCCAAAACGCTGGTCGTGAAGGCGGACGGACGGTTCGTAATGGTGGTGCTCCCGGCCGATCACCGGATCGACGATCATGCCATCCGTTCGTTCCTCGGTGTGCGACATGTCTCGCTTGCCCATGAGGATGACCTCAGCCAGATCTTTCCGGATTGCGAGGTCGGTGCGATGCCGCCGTTCGGCAATTTGTACGGATTGCAGGTGGTCGTGGATTCGTCGCTGACGGGCGATGACGAGATCATCTTCAACGCATGCACGCACACGCATGCCGTCCGACTGAAGACCGCAGACTATCTTCGACTGGTCCGCCCGTTCGTAGTGTCGGTCGTTCATGCCACGCACCTTGAGGAGTTGGAGTAGGAATGCCCGTCGGCCCGTCGGTGAAGCCGTTGGTCATCGGCGTGGGGAATGTGTTCCGTGGCGACGACGGCGCAGGACCGACGGTCGCTCGGCAGTTGCGAGCGATAGTGCTGGAGGCAGACATCGTTGAGGAATCCGGTGAAGGGGCGACCCTGATCGGATTGTGGAGCGGGAGAGAGCGTGTGTTTGTTGTTGATGCTGTTGTTTCAGGAGCGGACGCGGGAACGATATTTCGGTTCGACGCGCACGCAGAAGAGCTCCCGGGCGTGTTTGCGAGACTTTCATCGCATGCGTTTGGGGTCCAGGAAGCAATCGAGCTTTCGCGATCATTGGGTCAACTGCCCTCCCGATTGATCGTGTACGGGATTGAAGGGCGGACATTCGAGACCGGCGCAACGATGTCAGAGCCGGTCCGCCGCTCCGCAGAAGTCGTGGTGAAGCGTATTAGCGAGGAACTTCGGTCGGTGTGACCGGTTGCGCGCGGTCGTTCGCAGGAGACCGTCGCATGTCATTGCCTACTCCCCCCGCTGTGCAGTCAGACGATGGGGCTTCGATCGAATCGATGAAGCAAGTCGTCCGGCGCATCAAATTCGAGTCGGAACTCGACCTTGAGTTCGGAGAGCGAGTCGCCGCCAAAGCCTACGGACAGAAGCTCCTCAGCTGCATCCAATGCGGCACGTGCAGCGCCACCTGTCCGCTGAGCCATTACATGGATTACACGCCGCGGAAGATCATCGCGATGACGCGCGAAGGATTCCGCGAAGAAGTTCTCAACAGCCTCACCATCTGGTTGTGCTCCTCCTGCTATGCCTGCCAGGTCCAGTGTCCGCGTCAGATCCACATCACCGACGTGATGTATGCGCTCAAACGCGAGGCCATCTCGCTCGGATTCTACCCCCGTCGTCTCCCGATCCCCGTTCTTGCCCGTGAGTTCTTCAAACGTGTGTTGAAGGATGGACGGAACACCGAAAGCTGGCTCCTCATCAGCCTGTATCTGCGTACGAATCCCTTCCGGATGCTCAAAGAAGCGATGCTTGGTTTGAGGCTGTTCGTGCGGGGACGTCTGACGGTGGGCCGTGAGCGTGTGCGGCGGCGTGATCAGTTGCGAGCGATCCTGACACCGGGTCGACCGAAGAACGGAGGGCTGGTGAAATGACCTATCTCTATTATCCGGGTTGTTCCTTGCGGAGTACCGGACGCGCATACGAGGAATCGCTGCTTACCGTCTTCCGCGCCCTAGAGATCCCGCTGAAGGAATTGGACGATTGGAATTGTTGCGGCGCGACATCGTACGTTTCGATCGACGAAACGGATGCGTTCGCGTTGGCAGCGCGCAACCTCGCGCTCGCGGAAGCACAGTCCTCCGATGGGTCGGTCCAGTTGATCGCTCCCTGCAGTGCCTGCTATCTGGTCCTCTCGAAGACCGAGCGATACCTCGAGGATTATCCCGACGTGAATGCAAAGATCAATGCGGCGCTTGATCGTGCGGGGCTGCGCTATCACGGCAAGGTCGATGTCCGCCATCCGCTCGACGTCCTGGTGAACGATTTTGGTCTGGAGAAGATCGCCAAGCGTATCAAGCATCCGCTGACGGGACTGGAAGTTGCCTGCTATTACGGCTGCCAAACCGTGCGGCCCTTTGCGACGTACGATCATCCCCAGTATCCCGAGACGATGGACAAGATCGTCAAGGTTTTGGGCGCGGAACCGATCGACTGGCCCCTGAAGACGCGCTGCTGCGGCGGGAGTCTCACTGGGACGATCCAGGAAGCGGGGCTCCGACTGAACCGTGCCCTGCTGAAGGAGGCGAAAGGGCGCGATGCCGACTTGGTGGCGACGTGCTGTCCGCTGTGTCAGCATAATCTTGAGTGCTATCAGCCACGGATCAACCGAATGTACGATGAGGATATTGACATTCCGGTCGCCTATTTCACCCAGTTGATGGGTATTGCGTTGGGGTGCGACGAGCGGGAACTGGGGATGCACCGCCTGATGAAGAAGCCGTCGTTGAAGCACATCATGCATCCGAAAGGAGCGTCGGCAAATGCCTGGTAAGCAAACGAACGGCGAGATTCGCATCGGTTTCTACGTGTGTCATTGCGGACACAACATCGGGCAGACCGTGGACGTCAAGGCCGTCGCGGCGTACGCGGAGAAGCTTCCGCACGTCGTGGTCGCCCGCGAATACAAATACATGTGCTCCGATCCGGGACAGGAGTTGATCGGCGAGGATGTTCGCGCCAGCAAGCTCAACCGGATCATCGTCGCTTCCTGTTCGCCACTGCTGCATGAACACACCTTTCGCACCGCGGTCGAGAAGGCCGGTCTCAATCCATTCTTTTTCCAGATGGTGAACATCCGGGAGAACGTCTCCTGGGTGCACACGGATACTGCGGCGGCGACGCAGAAGGCGAACGATCTCGTCCGCGCGGCCGTTCATCGCGTTGCGCACCACGTCCCGCTCGAGAAGAAGCATGTCGCGATCGATCCCGCCGTGCTCGTCGTTGGCGGAGGGATCGCCGGTATCCACGCGGCATTGACGCTGGCGAACGCGGGAAAGAAGGTGACGCTGGTCGAGCGTGAAGCGACCATCGGCGGCCACATGGCGAAGTTCGACAAGACCTTCCCGACGCTGGATTGCGCGGCCTGCATTCTCACGCCGAAGATGTCGCAGGTGAAGAATCATCCCAATATCACGCTCTGGACCTACTCCGAAGTCGCGAGCGTGGAAGGATTCGTCGGCAACTACACGGTACGCGTCCGGCGCAAGCCACGCTACATTAACGAGGAACTCTGCGTTGGCTGCATGGAGTGCATCGAGAAATGCGTGTACAAGGAAGGGAAGACCTCCGATGAGTTCAATGTCGGGTTGAGCAAGCGGAAGCCGGTGTACATTCCGTTCCCCCAGGCGACGCCGCAGGTGGTTCTCATCGATCCCGAGGTCTGCATCGAATTCAAGTCGGGAAAGTGCAAGAAGACCTGCGTTGAGGCGTGCGACCGCGACGCCATCGACTTCAAGCAGAAGGAAACGGTGGAGGAGATCCGCGTCGGGACGATCATCCTGGCGACCGGGTTCAAGACATTCGATGCGCGGCGCGTGCCGGTGTACGGATACGGAAAGTACCCGAACGTCTACACGTCGCTCGAAGTGGAACGGCTCGTCAACGCATCCGGTCCGACCGGCGGCGAACTCATCCTCCGCGACGGGCGAAGGCCGAAGACGGTCGGGATCATCCATTGCGTTGGATCGCGGGACAAGAACACGAACCGCTGGTGCTCGCGGACCTGCTGCATGTATTCGTTGAAGCTTGCGCATTTGCTGAAGGAGCACACGGACGCCGAGGTGTACAATTTCTACATCGACATCCGTGCGGCGGGAAAGACGTACGAGGAGTTCTACGACAAGCTTCTTGAAGAGAACATCCATTTCATCCGCGGACGCGTCGCGGAAGTCACGGACTGGGCCGTTCGGCCGTCGGAAGAGGGGAGGCTCGTCATCCGTGCGGAGGACACCATGATCGGCATTGTGCGGCGTGTTCCGGTCGACATGGTCGTTCTTGCCGTGGGAATGGAACCGCAGACGGATGCGGGCGACGTGCGCCGACTGTTCAACATTTCTTGCTCCACGGAGGGGTTCTTCCTCGAGCGGCATCCCAAGCTCGCGCCGGTGGATACGTTCACCGACGGGATCTTTATCGCGGGCGCGTGTCAGGGACCGAAGGACATCCCGGACAGCGTTGCGCAGGCGGGGGCGGCAGCGGCGCAGGCGTTGGCGCTGATCGACAGGGGAGAGATCGAACTCGAGCCGAACACCGCGTATGTGGAAGCGGAGCTCTGTTCGGGATGCAAGACATGTCTTGGACTCTGCCCGTATCACGCCATCACGCGAAACGAGGAACTGAAGAAAGCGGAGATCAACGAGGCGCTGTGCAAGGGGTGCGGCACATGCGTGGCCGGCTGCCCCTCCGGCGCCATCCATCAACATCTATTTGAAGACGACATGATCTTCAGCGAACTGTCCGGGCTGCTGGAACCGCAACCGGCGGACTGCTGCTGACGCGGAGGAATGACTGCATGAACGAACAACAACCCCAACCCGCACCTTCCTGGGAACCGCGCATCGTCGCGTTCTTCTGCAACTGGTGCACGTACACGGCGGCGGACCTGGCCGGCGTTTCCCGTCTGCGCCACGCTCCCAACGCGCGCATCATCCGTGTCATGTGTTCTGGCCGCGTGGATCCGCAATTCATTCTTGAAGCATTCGCGCGCGGCGCCGACGGAGTTCTGCTCGGCGGATGCCATCCGGGCGATTGCCATTACATGGAAGGGAACTACAAGACCCTTCGACGGATGGAGCTGCTGAAGCGCATGCTGGCGCAGTTCGGCATCGAAGAGCAGCGGTTTCGGCTCGAATGGATCTCCGCCTCCGAAGGAGAGAGGGTGAAGACCGTGATCAACGAGATGACCGAGCAATTGCGCACGCTCGGGCCTCTGGCACTGCCCCGGCGATTCGCGGATTGGGATAAGGAACTTGAGCCCTTGGCACACGCGCTCGCGTCAACGGAGGAGGCTGCCCATGCCTGAGAAGCCCAAGGTTGGATTCTACTGGTGTGCGTCGTGTGGTGGCTGTGAGGAATCGGTCGTCGACCTCGCCGAACAGATACTTGATGTCGTCGCAGCGGTCGATATTGTCTTCTGGCCGGTCGCGATGGACTTCAAGAAATCCGACGTCGAGGCGATGCCGGACAATGCGATGGCGGCGGTCTTCATCAATGGCGCCATACGGACGACCGAGCAGGAAGAGATGGCGCGCCTTCTCCGAAAGAAGAGCGCGGTGGTCGTTGCATACGGTTCCTGCGCACATCTTGGCGGCATTCCGGGATTGGCGAATTTGGTGACGCGACAGGAGATCCTTTCGTTCGTCTATGGCGACGCGCCCTCCAACCAGAACGCCGAACACATTCAACCCCAGCGCACCATCGGAACGAATGGCGCGGCGGTTCATCTTCCTGCTTTCCATGAGACCGTCCGCACGTTGGATCAGGTGATCTCGGTTGATTACTACCTGCCGGGCTGTCCTCCAACGCCCAAATTGCTCGCCGATGCGGTGACCGCATTGTTGAGCGGGACATTGCCTCCGAAGGGAAGCGTTCTTGCACCCGATACCGCATTGTGCGACGAATGCCCGCGGAAGGAATCGAAGCCAAACGACCTGGTGCTCGAGGCGTTCCATCGTCCGCATCAGAAAGAGGTCGATCGCGATCTATGCTTGCTTGCGCAAGGGATCGTTTGTCTCGGGCCCGCGACGCGCAGCGGCTGCGGTGCGCTTTGTGTCGACGGGAACATGGCTTGTACAGGCTGCTTCGGTCCGACCTCGCACGTACGCGATCAGGGAGCAAAGATCCTGTCGGCGGTCGCGTCCGGCATGGCGGCGAGGGAATCCGATGCCATCAAGGTAGCGCTGGAGGGCATTCCCGATCCTGCGGGGTCGTTTTACCGCTATTCCGTTCCTGCATCGTTGCTGCGCAAACGGATCGATCATTGAAGAGGAAGAGTATGAGAACACGTGAGGTGATCGAAGCGGTCCTGGGATCGAAGCGGCTGGCAATGATCGGTGTGTCGCGGGATTCACGGAGCTTTGCGAACAGCGTGTACCATGCCTTGAAACAACGGGGATACACGGTCGTTCCCGTGAATCCTCATGCGACCGTCATCGAAGGAGATCAGAGCTTCAAATCGGTCACTGCGATCCCCGGGACGATCGACGCCGCGCTGATATTCCTTCCTCCACCGGTAGCGGCAACAGTGCTTCCGGAGATCGTCGAAGCCGGCATCAAGCGCGTCTGGTTTCAGCAAGGAACGGAATCTTCGAAGGCGCTCGAGTTTTGCGCCGCGAACGGGATCGAGGTGGTTGCAGGGGAATGCGTTCTGATGTTTCTGGAGCCGCTCGGATTTCCGCACCGGCTCCATCGGTGGATAAAGAAAGTGACTCACACCTTGCCCGTCTGAACGGGCACATACCGTCGGAGTATTTTCACATGGAGCAAGCGCAGGAAATCCGAAAGCGCATCACGATCGACCCCATCACGCGTCTGGAAGGGCACGGGAAGATCGAGATCTTTCTGAACGATCGGGGAGATGTTGACCGGGCGTACTATCAGATCCCCGAGTTGCGGGGATTTGAGGTGTTTTCGCGCGGACGTCCTGCGGAGGACATGCCGCAGATCACGAGCCGCATCTGCGGGGTCTGTCCGACGGCGCATCACATGGCGGCGACCAAAGCGCTGGACGATCTGTACAAGGTCGAGCCGCCGACGACGGCGAAGAAGATCCGGGAACTCATTTACAATCTCTTCATGCTCGAAGACCATGCCCTGCACGTGTATGTTCTCGGCGGGCCGGACTTCATCGTCGGTCCCAACGCGCCGAAAGCGGAGCGGAACATCCTCGGAGTCATCGGCAAGGTTGGCGTAGAAACGGGGAAGCGGGTCATCGCGATGCGAAGACGACTCCGCGAGTGCATCAGCCATTTGGGTGGAAAGGTGATCCATCCGGTC
>Ga0209287_10000630_pt1 | contig 20118 bp, 22 predicted proteins | sample PPLLak3cmMay2015_2_FD_187255 | JGI IMG/M metagenome (GOLD analysis project Ga0209287, IMG submission 187255) | Freshwater sediment microbial communities from Prairie Pothole Lake near Jamestown, North Dakota, USA - PPLs Lake P8 Core (1) Depth... | ecosystem: Environmental > Aquatic > Freshwater... | reverse complement strand
GCATATAAAAATTAAAAAAAAAAAAAGAAGAATTTATTTTTCTTCGTCATCGTTGTCTTTTCTTTGTTTTCCTAACAGGAACAACAATAACAGGACCATCAGTGCCAACAGCGCAAGTAAAATCAACAAGAAGTTACTTGACTCAGGAATGCTGACTCCAGCGTCATCTGATGGATAAATCTCGATTGTTTTCTTTGTCATTGCAGAATGTTGACCATCAGACGCAGTGACCGATATCTGGTATTTTCCAGGTGTAGTCCACGTGTGGTTTATGATAAATGATAATCCTGCGGCATGGTCATCGCTTTGGGTGATGTTCTTATCAGCCCAGTCAATGATAAAGTAGATAGTAGTATTGGAGGAATTTTCCCTGATGCTAAACTGATAGTCAATGTTGACGTACCCTTTGCTAGGACCAGTAATATTTGGTTGTGATAGTGGGATGCTCGTGGCGATGACTGAAGCAATCGTCATATCTGAGTCTGTTTTCCCATGGCTATCGGTCACGGTAAGAGTGACATTGTACTGTCCAGCTGCAGTATAGACATGTGTTACAATTTGTTCAGTTGATGTTGTTCCATCTGCAAAGTCCCAGGTATACGAGAGAACATCATGGTCAGGGTCATAACTGTAGGACGCATTGAATGTGATGTTTTCGTGAACCTTTCCGGAATAGGGTTCTCCTGCAGAAGCATTTGCTACGGGTGCTGTGTTTTTATTCGCAGAATTCACATTATTTTGGGGTGGATTGGTATCTGCAGGTTTCGTAGGTGTTTTGGTCGGTGTCCCCATTGTCGGGTCTGAAAAGTCCCCTTGGTTCCCAGCGGCATCGACTGCTCGGACGGTATAATTATAGGAGTGGCCATTGGTTAGTCCCGTATCTTGGTGGGAGGTTCCGGTGACGTTTTGTATGAGATGTCCGTCTCGATAGATTTCATAATGGTCAACTCCGACATTATCGGTCGAAGGGTCCCATGATAAATGAATTTTTCCATCTTTTGCATCTACCGCTGTGAGGTTCTCGACTTTTGAAGGAGCCTCTCGGTCATCAGGGTCGAGGTAATTGGGGATTCCATCTCCGTCATGATCTCCTCTCCCTTCATCTTGATCAAGTAATCCATCGTCATCAGAATCAGTGTCAAGATAGTTCGGTGTTCCATCGGAATCGACATCTTGACCATACTGGTCTCCATCGGTGACTTCAACGATGGTGAGAATCTCGTCATCATCGTCATCAGGGTCATTTGCATCGATGATGAAGTCGTTGTCCGTATCAATAGGACTTCCCCCGTCTGTTTCTGTGTAATCATCTATTGAGTCTGCATCAGAATCAGGGTTTGTCTTGTTTGTTCCAAGATTGTCCTCTATGTAGTTTAGTAATCCATCGTGATCTAAGTCTCCATTTGGTCCGTCTTCATCGTTTGAGTCAAGATAGTTTGGGATACCATCGCCATCGATGTCCCCAGTTCCTTCACATCTATCTATTTTTTTGTCGCCATCAGAGTTAGTATCCAGATAATTTGGTAGTCCGTCGTTATCGACATCTTGACCGAACTGGTTCCCATCTGTTACTTCAACGAGTGTTCCGATAGTATCGCCATCGTCATCAGTATCATGATAATCAGGTATCCCATCTGAATCAGTGTCGTCGTTGTTGGGATTCCCATCTGAATCAACGTCTTCAACGATATTTTTTATTCCATCTCCGTCAGCATCTCCATTGGGGTCGACGAGTCTTAGTTCTAGAAATTGTCGTTGAACGTTTTGGCCGGCATCAGCAATAATTCCAATGATATCAAAATAGGTAGGTGTATACTCATCACCGCAAAGACTTGCATTGTGAACCATGGACCATCCATCAGCATTTAACCCTGAATCACCATAATCGAGAAGATACCAAATTGCGTATTGAATTTGCCACCAGTCAACATTTTGGGCTTTATGGTTCAGAATATAGTTGATTTTGCTGAAATTATGATGCCAAAGATAATTCGGCATTGAGGTATTATAGAGAGAATACAAGTGAGTATTTGTGTAATCGTGATTTGGATTTATGTAAATATATTTGCCTCCGCACCAATCGATAAATGTCCCATTTTGAACATCATAACCAGGAGAAATGTTCGTAAGTTGCGTGTTCAGATAGCTCTGTGATCCGGGATATTGGACGTACATCGTGATAGGACCAGGTGGTAAATTTACTTCAACATGTGCTGATACCACACTAGCTGCGGATAACAAGACGAGGGCGGCAATATTTATAATTACTATTTTTTTTGTCATTGTTCTCACTCACCACTGTTAAATCTATTTGTGAAGAAATGATTTATATGTCTTGTTTGACAGTTCTTATCTAAAAAAAAGCAAGTAGGTTTGTGAGAAAAAAATGACAGTGGTGGTTTTCTGTCTGCTTCCCATCAGAGCCTTGTCCAAATGTCAATAAACCCATTTAACGTCTCATCAAGTATCCCGGATTGATAGGTAATGAGAATTTGACTGATTTTTCCTTCATCTTTTATTTTATAAATTGTTTCTTTTTCTCTTTTTGCAGGTATGACAAGATTTGCATGCACGAGTTTTTTTAAATGAAACGAGAGAGCACCTTTTGTAAAGTGAAACTCAGCTAGTAACTCTTTGAAACTTGACTCAGGATGCAACAGAAGAAAGATGATGATTCTCCGTGGTGTTCTCATTTTTACAAATGATAAAATTTCCCTGTCAAAAATGTTCACCTCGGTTTTTACATAATATCGTTTTCTTCGTCCATCATCATGTGATGAAATCAGTTCGGCTTTTTCAAGTTGTTGAAGATGATATTGTAAATCCCCCAGGGTCAAGGAAAGTGTTTTTTCCATTTCTCTTATGTAGGTTCCCGGGTTCTTTGAGATTTGATGAAAAATCATTTTACGTCTGGATAAGTTCAGTAGTTCGTGGTCCATTGCTGGCACCTAGCGTTTCAGGATGGAGAGATAGAAGAAAATTAACGAAACAAATGTAGCTCCTATGAGCACATTAATGGTGACGAACTGTTCAACAGTTGATGAGAAGATTCCTATTGAAACCAGTAATCCTTCGAAGGTGAAAAGCAAAAAGCCTATCGAAGCAAATGCTATTTTTATTTCTTTGGTCTTGAGAAAGGAAATTACGGAGATGATACTTAATAAGGTCGATAAGCAAAGAAATGAGAATCGGAGGAAAAGTTCTATTTCGTTCATAGATCAGGCCTTCTCGTTTATGTAATCTTCATGGTTGCTTAAGTTATTTTACCTCAGGTTTTTTTCGTTTGAGTCGAAAAAAAGGGGGAAGGAGGCAGGATGATTAGAAATCATCCTGCTGTTTTTTCTTTTTTACGATAATCCCTCCGATCAGGAGACAAAGAAAAACCGCGGAGAGGATTATTGGTAGGATGATATTGGAAACCGCGGCAATTCCAGACGTCAGGCTTTTAATAGAGATCGTATGAGTGGAGAAATGAGGTACGTAGACAAACACCGTAGTGAGTCGCTCACCTGAAAGTGCGTAGTATGCACCATCCGCATCTTTCTGTTCTACTTTTTCCATTAAATCTTCTAATGCTGCTACTTTGTTGATTTTGGAATCATCGATGCTGACGAGGAGCTCTTCGACAGAGGTGTTTTGGATGACTTCTTTATCAACGTTGATGATGACGATTCTACCGGTTGGTATTTGTGAATTGACGACGACATCGACACCGTTTTTTTCCAGATTGCCAAATGTCATCTCAAAGGTCGGGTCATCATAGGTGTAATAATTGTTTGCTGCGGTATTTGCGATTTTGACTTGCTCCCAGTCGGTGGATTGTTCCTCAGGGGTTGGTATTATTGTTGGATCGTTCGTGACCCATCCTTCTGCAGAGATGATTCCGTTGTTTTTTGCATCTTCGATGATTTGTTGACCGTCTGTGATGTTTAAATCATCATACCAGAAATCATTTACCAAGGGTGGGGCTGGGTATTCGACCCAGGTGTAGATGTCAAGGTACCCGTAGGGGTCCAACTCAACTTCTATGGTCTGTCCGTTTATCGTGGCTGTTCCGTTATAGCTATTTATTGAGGTTGTTGTCGTATTGGATTTTATCCATATGGTTTGCCAAGGATACGACCCAGAATCAGAGGAGCTTGGTTGTTCGGATGTTCCGGTATTGTTGTTTTCCCCTGTTTTTTCATCTGTTACTGGTAGTATGGAGTAGATATCATCAGGAAATTTTGAGACATTAAATCCATCTGGGACTTCGAAGGTTATTTTCGTGCTACGATCACTGGAGGCGACGTGGATGGTTCCTCCTTCTTGGTCAAAAAATCTCATGAGCGTGTTTGCTCCTTGGAATATGAGATAATCAGCAAACGCATTTGGGGTCGCTGTTGGTTGAAAACCAGTGATATATATTGAGTTAAATATGGTGATATTTTCGTACGTGATATTATTTGAATTGGCATCGACATTCCAAAGTGGTTTACTACTACTAAATGAACCATACCAGCCCATTGGGTAGAGCGTTAATTTCACCGTATAATCTGTTATGGTGCCTGTGTTTTCATCGATAGTGAAATGGACATAGCTGCCTCTGACGGTTCCCTGGTTATAGAAAAAACGACCCATGGTAGGATACCAGAAACCTGTATCTGAGGAGATTCCTCCATTTGCATTTGTTGTTCCATTGCCTGTGTCTTCTGCTTGGGCTATTACCATGCTAAGAGCGCTGGTAATCATGAATAAGCTCAATCCGATGATTGCTATTTTATTTCCTTTCATTTTTTGTTTCACCTAAAACCGTTTAGGTTGTTCATTTAAATATAATTTCTGATACATTCATTAAACACGCTAATACATTTGTTAAACAGAACCAAAAAAAATTTCATGCTTATGAGTTGGCTTATTCTTATCGGAATTTGACTTTGAAGGTTTGAATAAAAAATGTATTTTCCTACAGTGAAAATGGTATAATTAAGTAGGAAGGTGATTCTGATTCGTATTTGTTAACAAAATTTATGTTATCATATCTGTTGCGGAGTTTTTCAATTTTAAAGATTCCCGTTGGAAAAGGAAATTGAATGTACCAGTAAAATATTAGATCTGATAATATTCATTTTCCTTCTTTATTTAATGTTTTTCACAAATTATCTTGACGAAAATTCTACAGTATGCGGGTAAAAAACCAGTGTAGCGTCGAAAAACCATCAATATAGCTTTGACACTTTTTCTACACAGTAATGGTTAAATACCAGTATATCGTTGAATATTTGTCAAACTATGACGAAATACGAGACCCTCTACCAAGAGCTACTAAAAAAAGAAGTCGTCCGATACAAAGACATCGAAGACATCGCTTCAACAATCATGAAAACAGGCCATACCTCTCCAAAATATATCTATACAGAATATATCAACAGACTCTGCCAACAAGGAAAACTGCTCCATCCTCAAAGAGGACTCTATATTGCAGTACAGCCAACCATGATTCATGATCCTTCATTTCAACCAGATACATATCTCATCGCCTCCAAACTCCAATCCTCCTATTACCTCGGATATCATACTGCATTAGAACTCCATGGCTGCGCCTACTCAAGTTACAATACCATCTACACGGTCGTCCCCTATGAAAAAAAATTCAGACCATTCACCTTCAAACACATCACGTATCAACCAGTGTTCACCTCACACCCAAACCTTGGCATAAAAAAACGTCTCCATAAAAACCAAGAAATCAAACTCTCTTCACCTAGCAAAACATTCCTTGATTGCATCGACAGACCACAGTACGCTGGCGGCTGGGAAGAATGCCTAAAAAGCCTCGAAGGATTATCTGGCGTCACCGCACAAGAACTCAAATCCCTTCTCACCATCATACAAAAAGATATCTTATTTCGCAAAACGGGTCTCATCCTTGAACTCTTAACCAAAAACCCGTATTATCAAGGCATCCTCGAAGAACTACACACTGTTTTAGAAAAGCACATCGGAAATTCTCCCATGTATATCAAAAAAGGACACAAAAGCATCTTGAATACAACCTGGAACCTGTACACCCCGATCGAGTTCAATGAACTCTTACGAGGCGTATAACGATGTTCGATACATCTGGATTTAACCCAAGGCTCATAGAAAAAATCTATCGAATCAGCGACATCCTCCAAAAAATCTATACCACCAACTACACAAAGAAACGACTTTCGCTCTACGGTGGCACCGCACTCAACTTCATTCATTTTAAAGATATTCCCCGCCTCAGTATCGACATCGATTTTAACTATCGTGACCAACAACAAAACGACTGGACACAGGAACGAAATGAAATTGACACCATAATCAAAAAAATATTACACGATCTTCACTATAACAACGATGATATCGCAATCCAACCATCATACCCATTAACCCGATTCGACGTTGGGTACAAGACAGCGGATGGCAAAAAAGATTCTCTAAAAATCGAAATCGGCTATATGCGTCGAATGCCGGTATTACCCGCTGATATATTCCTCCCATTCACCCATCTGAGAACAGGTGATGAACTCCTTATTCAAACACCACAATGAGAAGAACTCTTTGGAAATAAATTCTGCACATTCCTTTACAGATATGGGGAAGAAAACACCGCTAGCTCAAGAGATCTCTTTGACACCTACACCATCTCAAAAATGAAACTTGATACCGCCCTTTTTGACATCAGCTTGGTTATCGATAGTCTCATGAGAAAAGAACCACGACTCTACCATCGCAATTCGGATAACATTATCAAGAATGTCATGATCGATGACCAGTTAAAAAATCTGATACGAAACAGAGATGTACCGAAAGACATCAAAGAAAAAACACAAGTTTTTATCACGAAACATCTCAACAAATCCAAAGATACATACAAAACCGTCATCGATACCTTCTTTGATCATCACCAATTTGAACCAACTCTTCTAAAACATCACAATCTCTTAAACCAGCATATTACCAAGCATCCAAGTATCGTCTGGAATCTTAAACAACTCGAAGAAAAGAAAAAACGTTAACAAGACCAGAAAAACAGAGAAGTATGGTTCGTTGTTTTCCCTGTTCGATGTAGTGATCTCATCGAGAGGGAAGCACAAATATACCAGTAAAAAATATTTTATTCTTCTGTTAAACAACCGTGCTAAATATTAGCGCGGGGGGGAGATTCGGACTCGTATTTGTTAAAAAATGAATGATCTTCGCATGTTTTCTTGGAGAGATTTTAAAGATATTCCGTTTTGCAATGTACCGATAAAAATGCCAGATGAGAATAGAATAAATCGTCATGGAAACCGCTAAATACAATAATGGTAAAAAAGAAGAAAAATCCCCACGGAAAATATCTTCGATTGAAAATTGAGCGGCCCATTCCGAGAATTTTTCAAAAACCATTTTTTCCCCTCATTTATTCACAATAAATCATCGTTTCTTTATAAGATTAATGTAAAAAATTCAAAATCGTTGGTTACTTTTTCTTTCTATCCTCAAGATGTCTGTTTAAAATATATAATGGTGGAATGGAAAGCAATATTCCTACAATAAAGAAGGGAATTAAAAGAGTATTACCAAAATACGTATCAAGAAGAAGCCAACCGCTTCGAAAAATAAAAACCGAAGCTACAACCAAAATAAGTTCCCAAAAAATATGATATTGTTCTTTCATAGTTTAAAGAAATCCTAGAATTTATTATAAATATTATGGTTGAGAGGGCTTTAAATCCATATCACAAGAGCGGTCTACTGAGTTGGTTTTTAAGGTCTTTTATTGTACGAAACAAGGTTCAAAGTGCTACAGGAAATCTTATTTTTAAATAACCGTGCTAATCGTAACCGTGATAAATATTTACGCGGGGAGGGAGATTCGAACTCGTATTTGTTAACACATTTGTTAGCATCATATCTGTTGCGGAGTTTTATTGATTAGTGAAGGTTAATAGTACAGGGGAAGGGATTTGAACCCCAAAATACATGTAAAATTATCGGTTTTCTGCTGTTGATATAAAAAGAGCATTCTTATTAGGAAATAGTTGTTTAAAAATCACAGTGAAATGCGAAAAACATGAACAGAAAATTTTTTTTATCGTAATAATCGCCCTAACCATCCTTATCATTATCAGTGCAGGTCTTTCTTATCCATACTATCTTTCCATTGCCGTTTTCCTTAATTCTTTTGGCATTTTTTCAATAGCATACCTCAAGGCAGTTCTTGGCATAGTTTTCTTATTTTTTATAACATAATCAAAAACCTCTTTTTGGTGAGATTCACTCGCGGCTTTTAGCATCCAGCCATATCCTTTTTGAACCAGATCATCCTCATCTTTAATCAATGTGTTTGCAATCTCAAAAATATCCTTTAAAAATTCACCTTTTCTTGCAGGGATGATTAAACTTACAGCAGAAGCTCTTTTTACCCAGCGATTATCTGATTTTGCCCATTTCTTTAACTCTTTGATATAACTTGGAAACTTCTCAACAAAAGATCCGACAGTATGATTGCATAAGGTGTCGCACGTTGCCCAATTATCAACATATTTTTCAAGCCAGTTTTCAAATAGTAAAAAGTCTTTTTCTTCATAATCTTTACTTAGATAATAAGACCAGTTACATGCTATAAATGATTCTTCCATAAATCCTGAAGAAAATAAGTCTTCACAGAGTTTGAATATTTCTTTCTTATCCAACTCTTTGATTTTATCATAATATTTCCTTGAAATATCACTTACAATTGCTGTTTTAATACCATAGATTTTAATTTTTTCTTTAAAAAAATGCTGAGCAGTTTCTTTTGTGTGAAGATCTATGTTTTGCTCCAGTTCATTTCTTAAATTATGTAAAAGTTCTAACTCTTTTTTCATTGTAATCTCCATAATAATTCATAGTTAAAAAATTTCCGCTTTACAAAGACCATTTATTATCATAAGGTCAATAATTCAAATTTAGTGCCGGGGAAGGAATTTGAACCAATAATTACCGGCATGACAAAAAGTGACAGGTTTTTTTTAATATTTTATTAAACAATATTTTCGAAGACTTGCATATAAAAATATTCTCCAACCTTAATTACGTATAAAGGTTTCATATCAATTTCTTGAACCAACTCTTCAGGTGAGACTCTGATGCCTTGAGGAGGGCCAAAAGGAGTTATTTTTTTTTCGATTTCAATAATTGCTAATCTTCCATGAGGTTTTAATAATCTTTTCACTTCATGTTGAAAATCTACTTTTTGGGTATCTGAAAAAATGTGATATACTGTTGAAAGATAAATAAGGTCTATTGAACAATCTTCGATTTTTGTTTTTTCAGTTATACTTCCAACAATCGTTGAAATGTTAGTTCCTTTTGTCTGTTTTTTTATAGTATCTATAGCGTCCATTGCTTTATCCAAAGCATATACTTTCCCTGTAGGGCCAACAAAACGGGAGAATTCTTTTAACATATACCCATTGCCACAACCAACATCAAGTATTATCTGCCCTGCAACAATGGTAAGGTTTTTGATGATAAGTTCTTTGTCTAAAAGATTTTCAGTTGAATTGCCTTTATGATGCCCTGTTTGATTTTTATTCATTGTACACCTCGCCAGGAATTATTTTTTATAAAATACATTTCTATTATTTAAAATGTAATAAAAAAAGTGCAGGGGAAGGGATTTGAACCCTTGCATATCAAAATCGCTCCAATTTTTATTCTGTTTAACAACCGTGTTAATATTTACCGTGCTAAATATTTACGCGGGGAGGGAGATTTGAACTCGTATTTGTTAACACATTTGATGGTACCATATCTGTTGCAGGATTTTCTCGATCAATTAAGATAGAAAGTGCAGGGGAAGGGGGTTAAACCTGGAGTTTAACTCACACAATTACGAGGAATATATTACCTAGAATGCTCCCTGCGGTATTTAAAAAAGAGGGGGTATTCAACGAGGGAAAAAAAGTTTCGGAAGCCGCTGGAAGGACTCTGTAAACCAGTTCCATGCGTCCTGATAACAATTAGCATAAAGTTTTTAAAGTAAAAACGAATTCGGTAAAGGTAAGAAGTCGAACCGAAAAAGGGGAAAGAAGATATGAAAACGACGATATTCCTCGCGACAATAATGTCAGCCATATTCTTGACGCTAGTCTCATTCCAAGGCATGATCCATACTCAAGCACTCACCATCCTTCAAAATCAAACCGAGAACGACCTCAAATCAACACAAATGAAATCCTTAAACAAACCTCAGATTTTAATAGCAATCCGCTCCCTGCTTACAGGTACAATGAGCCTTTGTAGAGGATCGCCCGCTGTCGTCTTGAAATGCCAAGAGGCGCTCAGAATCCTAGGTATACTCTGGTTGCGATGGCCAGCCATCGTCTGTGGAATATTGATCAGTTTTTGCTTGATTTTATATGGACTCGCAGCTGCAATCTATTTCGTTGGATTTTTATTGCTATCTCAAGCCGTATATGCTTTTGCAGGAATCATCGCCATCATTCTCATCTACCCCCATTGTCAATGGCTTTACCCCTATCAACAAACACGGACCCTAACAGAATTGCCTCCCTGTCCATGTGAGAACTAACAAGAGAAGCATGACTAACATGAAAATAAACCTAACAAAAAAAGAATCCCTCATCATTTGCATCATCATTGGATTACTATTGATGCCATCAGGTATCGCGAAGACTGTCACTCCCTCATCGGATTTAAAATCACTAGTCCTCACAGTCGATGACGACGGCGACGGCGACTTCATCCACATCCAAGACGCCATCGACAACGCAACCGCAGGAACCACCATTGAAGTCTACAGCGGCGAATACCGCGAAAATATCACATGTGATAAACAACTCACCTTACAGGGGATACCAATGGAACTTGGTAACGGCTCCGGCATCGGAAAACCCATCATCGTCACGTATGACCCAGGCTGCAACATCAATCTCATCACCCTACATGCAGACGACTGTACCATCACCACTTTTCATATAAAAGGAGAAGGAAGCTGCTTAGGAGGCGTCGAAGTCGAATCATGCAACAACAGTATCTTTTTCAACGACTTCGAACACCTGAACTTCGGTATATGCATCTACCTTGACGCATCAAATACCTCTGTATTCAGCAACACATTTACAGAAGCAAACATCGTGATGTATTCGGACAACAACAAGATCTTCGAGAATTACCTCAGCAACAGCGGATACGCAATTTCCATCGCCAAACCAGGACATGACAATCAACTCTACCAAAACACAATCGTAGATTCTTATGCCTGCGGCATCCATCTCTGGTGTGCAAACCTCAACAACATCTACAAGAACACCATTCGCCGCTGCGGCATAGGCATCGAGATCTTCGACGAAGGTGGCTCCGACGATGACTCCGTCTGGAGCAATACCATCTCCGACTGTTCCAAAGGTATCGACACCCACGGCAAACGACACATTATCTTCCAGAACAGCGTCGTCGACTGCACCGACGGCATCGACTGTAGCGGAAAAATCTTCAAAGAGTATGCAAGCCAAGTCTATAAAAACACCGTCCACAATTGCGAAAACGGCATCGTCCTCCACAGCACAGTCAACGCCACAAACAACAACATCCACGACTGCACCACCGGACTCCTCTTAGACGACGCCTTTGACTGCCTCATCGCCGACAACACCATGCACAAAAACACCGACGGCATCGTCCTCAAAGACAGCGGCTACAGCATCATCTGCAACAACACCATCAGCCAAAACACCGGCACTGGCATCACCTTCCTCGAAGGCTACAACAACCTCCTCTACCACAACGCCTTCCTCAGCAACCACCGCAGCGCCTTCACCGACAATTACCTCGTCTACCCCTGGCAGGACTACAACCACTGGAATCTCGGCTACACCAACACCGGCGGGGGCAATTACTGGAGCGACTACCGCGGCAAAGACCGCAACCACGACGGCATCGGCGACACCCCTTACACCATCCCCGACACCTTCCCTAATCCTCTCACCAACGATCACGACCACTTCCCCATCATGGACCCTGACACCCCCCTCACCTGCAATCCCACCCTCATCAAACTCTATACCCTCTACGACCACCTCATACGATGGCTTCTCCAAGGTTATCCAGAATTCTACCCCGGATTCCCTTGAGAAAAACTCACAACTCCCAAACCACTTATAAAAACATTAAGAAAGTTATTTTTCTCTTAAGTCATTGGGGAGTAAATTCGTATGCATTTTAGACTTACATGCTCAGGTATCCAGGCGGAAATTCCTATTAAAAGGTTCGAAACGGTAGGTTTAAATCTCTTTTTTTTTACCACAATTTTGTCAATCATATTTTCTGAATGATTTTCTCCTGTAAAATAGAAAAAGTGCAGGGGAAGGGATTTGAACCCCAAAATACATGTAAAATTAAACCTTTACTCCTGTTGACAATAATTGACGAACTATGATTTTCTCAAAATAGAGTTTAATACCAAATATTAGGACTACAAATAATTGCTTTGTTTAGTGAAAGGACTACCATCCTCCGCCATAGTGAAATACAATCTTACGTCAGCACCACCAGGTGTTCTGCATATTTGATACGGCTTGGATGAATAAGCATGATATCCTTCTTTGGATATCATTACTAAATTAGATTGGGAGAAAAGGAATGGTGGAAAACCTTGCCACAAACACACATAGCATCCACCACTTGTTTGACCCTTGCTGAATGGAAATAGATACAAACCACCATATTCAAATAGACTCGCTCGAATTTTAATAGTTACACCTGACAAAGGTCGATATTGAGGGTTATCCACAGTGCCAAATATCTCAGTTACATATACAATTATCGCAGAGGTTCCCCATAATAGTCCTTTATCTTTTGGTAATAATTTCTCAAAAGTTTGAAGTTCCCCAACAATGTTTTGCTGACACTTTGTTCCTTCTTTTGTAAAGTCTGCAGAAGCAAACGAAATCGGCATCAGCATAAAAATAACCAGTAAACTGACTATTACACACTTTTCCACTTCTCTTCTTTTTGCCATTTTTATCACTTAAGAATTATTTTATGTTATATGTTACCTTGATACATGTATGCATGGCTTATTTAAAAACTTTACTAAAAGATTTTATTATCAATTGGAAAAAAAGTGCAGGGGAAGGGATTTGAACCCTTGCATATCAAAATCGCTCCAATTTTTATTCTGTTTAACAACCGTGTTAATATTTACCGTGCTAAATATTTACGCGGGGAGGGAGATTCGAACTCCCGAGGTCAGAGACCATTGGATTAGCAATCCAACGCCTTACCGGGCTGGGCCATCCCCGCATTCGGAGTGGGAGATAATAAACGGGACCGATAAAAAGGTTATGTTAAAACAAATCTTAAAATACCCTATGAATCTTCTCCATAATCAATGGAGGACTGGACCGAGAAATATCGACCGAAGACATTACGTGATATCATAGGTAACGAACGTGCTCTCTCTGCTCTTCGCAATTGGGCAGAACGATGGAACCAAGGAAAAATACCAGAGAAACGCGCTGCAATCCTCTCAGGAAAACCAGGGACGGGAAAAACCAGCACCGCTCTTGCTTTAGCTGCAGACCTTGGATGGACCGTCCTTGAACTCAACGCATCAGATGCACGCAATGAAACATCCATCAAACGCGTCGCAACAGCAGGGGCGATCAATGAAACCTTTGACATCACCGGTGGATTTACACCAGTCAGAAAAGGAGGGCGAAAACTCATCATTCTGGATGAAGCAGATAACCTCTATGAAAAACTTGACAAAGCAGAAACAGACAGCAGCCTTGGAGATAGGGGAGGAAAAAAAGCAATCATCGATACAATCAAAATCACAAAACAACCAATCATCTTGATTGTCAACGACTTTTATGAGTTAACAAAAGGCGGAGGGGAACTACTCAAAAACCTCTGCAACGTCATCCAATTCTACACCGTAAATCCCAGTCAGATCGTCGAGTTATTAAAACATATCTGCAGACAGGAAAATATAACCGCCGACCTCCGTGTATTAAAAACCATTGCTGACCGATCAAAAGGAGATGTCCGATCAGCAGTAAACGACCTCCAATCCCTCAGTTTAAATCGTACACAACTGAACATCGGAGATATCGATGTGCTCGGATATCGTGACAGAGAAACCCTTATTTTCGATGCATTACGAGAGGTGTTTAAAACAAAAAATCTTCAGAACAGCAGGGATTGTTTGCGTAATAGCGATGTAGAGCCTGAGATGTTTTTACTCTGGATAACAGAAAATTTACCCAGGGAATTTCTCGATGTTAAGGACCTTATACGCGGGTATGAAGCACTTTCGAAAGCAGACGTGTTTTTCGGCAGAGTCAACAAAACAAGAGTGTACGACCTCTGGTCGTACGCATGCGATCTTATGAGCAGCGGAGTCACTGTGGCAAAAACCCATAGCTACAGTAATACACAATACATGTTCCCCGCATGGTTGAAACAGATGAAAAGCAATCAAACCGCACGACTGATTCGCGATGGTGTCACAAAAAAAATCGCAACAGCACAACATGTCTCAAATCAGAAGGCAAAAGAATCGATTCTTCCGTATTTTCAAACCATGTTTCGAAATAACCCACGATTCGCTTGCAAGATGATAAAACACCTTGATTTCTCAGAAAGCGAAGTAAAATTCATCCTTGGAGAAAAATATCTCCATCGGATGAAAGACATCCTGCAATGCGCTGAAAAAACCGATGAGAAACAAGAAGAAATCACAATAACCACTCAGCAGACAAAGAATAAAGAAGAAGAGAAAAAAGAAAGCACTGATTTGAAACAACCAAGTATCTTTGATTTTTAATCGTTATTTCTTCAGGTCATCTAACATCTTCATGACATCGACAGCATGCTGTTTGTACTCATCTTTAATCTTGGTATAGGTCTCCTCAGAGATGGATTTCGCACGGTATTGCTTCTCAAGATCTTTTAACAATGAAAGCAACAATGTTTTCTTCGTGCTTAGTGTTTCTTCTGATTCAGAGACTGCTTTCTTTGTTTTCGACCGTTGTTTTTTCAACAAAAGCAACAACACGGCAAGAACGATAACGACAACAAGGAAGACGATGATGATCATCGTGATGTTCAAGGGAGCTTCAGTTGGGTTGTATAACAGAATCTGTATCGCGTTGTTCGCATCAGAGTCATACAAGAGATGTTCCCCTTGGAAGAGACTCTTCTCTGCATAGGTAACAGAAAAAAAGGTGGTGTCATAGAGCAGGGTTTGAATGAAATTTTGTGCACTACCTGGAAGATGATAGGTCACTTGAAGAGTCAGTGAAGCATCAGGAATCATCGAGAGGTTCGTCGCGCTGAGGTTACAGGTTCGGATATTGCCCGTGATGAGCGGAACGAGGTCTTTCCCAGATTGCAACTCGTTGATTTTCACAGCATCCTGGATGTCTTGTTGTATCCAGAACCGCAGCGAGGTGACATTTTCTGTTCCCTTATTGGTTACCTTGACGGTTTCTTCAACCTGTAGACCAGTGTTGGTAACGGTAATTGTCACGATTTCTTGGTCGACGACCACTCCCGCATCATTCGCACTCACGCTAGGATACAGCACAAGAAGAGCTAGTACCGAAATGACGATGATTCCTACTGTTTTCTTCATATGAATTCTCCGTTACCATGTGTTTCTTGTTTATGTAGTTTTCTATTTTCAATCTTACGCGAGGTTTCTCGCAAAGATTACGCTATTGGAATTTCTCCGCTTTCTTTCGGATATCGATGAGTTCAGAACCATTATATACAAAAATCAAGTACCAGCCTCGGAAAGTACCAAAGGAAGAATACCTATGACGACTGGAATTGTATATTATTCAAAAACAGGAAACACAAAAGCTGCAGCACAGCTTCTTGCTGAAAAACTCAAACAACAGAACGCAGCGGTTGACCTTATCGAAATCGAAGCAGTGAAACGACCAGGGTTTTTTCGTGCGGGACGCGCTGCGATGAAACAAATAGAGTTACCCATAAAAAACACTGATGTGAATTTAGGAAAATATTCAACATTGATTGTTGGATCACCCACCTGGGCAGGATGTTGTACACCGTTTATTAAAACGTTCTTTTCCTCTGCAAAAAACATGAAAGGGAAAAAAACTGCATTGTTTATCACAAGCGGTGGTGCACCTGATCCACAAGGAAAACCACGACAGATGATGCAGCAAAATCTTACGAATGCAGGTTTGAACCTTTCTGATTCCTTCCTTGGTTTGCAGATGAGAAAAGGATCGATCGTAGCAGGGGAACAACAGATCGAGAAATTCATCCAATCTATACTGGAAAAATAAATCTGTTTTTGAAAAAGAATACTAATCTAGTTACATTGATCGCAGCCGACGGATCCGTTCATCAAGGGGCGGATGGGTCGACCAGATCGAGTCACGGAGTGCCCGTTTGAAAGGATTTGTAATGTAGAGTGGTGCAACCGTCTTTGAGCCTTTGGGATCGTCAGGGATATCCGCTTTTATTTTTTCCAACGCTTTCGCCAGACCTTCGGGGTTACGTGTCAAATACGCTCCGTCAGCATCGGCAAGATATTCCCGTCGTCTTGATATCGCAAGATACGTTAAGCGAGAGAAAATCGGTGCGAGAATAATGAAGATGATAGCGATGACGATAACAATGATATTGCCTCCTCCTTTTCGATCTCCACCCCGCCCACCGGTGAAGAATAACATCCGTAATGCGATCTCAGCGATCAGTGCAATCGCTCCGACGACTCCGACGGTAACCGTCATCACCAGGATATCACGGTTCCGGATATGGCTCATCTCATGACCGATGACGCCTTCAAGTTCTTCAGAGTTCAACTGCTGTAAGGCTCCTGTGGTAGCACAGATAACGGCATCCTCAGGTTTATGACCGGTCGCAAACGCGTTGATATCCTTTGAATCCTGCACATAGACCTTTGGTGTTGGTATGCCAGCAGCCAAAGCCATCTCCTCCACTTTATAGCCTAGGAGTTTCTCTTCACGGTTCTGTGAGTTTATCGGTCGTGCTCCCGCTGCAGAAATAACACTCTGTACAGAAAATGAGTAGGTAATAAAGATATAGAACACTGCGATTGGCAGTGCAAGCATCATGGTAAGTATAGGTGGGGCACCAAGAATAAAACCGATAGCAAAAATAACAGAAAAAAGAAGAATGACCATAAAAAGACAGATGACAAGTGTATCGAACTTGTTTTTCCGTATATGGTCCTCTATGAGTCTTGGTTGCTGTGCCATAATTTTCAGAGAATCGACTTGCTTAGAATGATACTTTGGGTACTTCTCGTGATGCTTCTGGGATTTGCAGCATTTGTCGTTCTTTCTTCCCCATCATGCCAGCAAATATGTTGCCTGGGAATGTCTCGATAAGGTTATTGAACTGCAGGACAGAGTCGTTGAAGTGTTGTCGCGAGTATGCGATTTTTTCTTCAGTGTGTGTCAATTCATCCTGAAGTTGTAGGAAATTCTGATTCGCTTTGAGATCAGGGTAGCTTTCCGAAACAGCAAATAACGTTTTTAACGCACCAGTCAGCATGTTATCTGCATCGATGCTATCTTGCGGGTTTTTTGCAGTCATGACTGCAGAGCGTGCTTTGGTTACTGCCTCAAGTGTCTGACGTTCATGGTTCATGTAGCCTTTGACGGTTTCCATGAGATTTGGGATAAGGTCTGCCCGTCGTTTGAGTTGCACATCGATTTGTGCCCATGAGTTATCTATGCGGTTTTCGTATCTGATGACTCGATTGTAGTAGCTGAAGAACCATAGTAGAATTACTACAACTATCAGCAGTACGACAAGTCCTATTATTAACATTAGGTCCATAGTTTGCCTCCTCAGGGATAGGTGTAATAAGATGTTTTATTTAAACATATCGTGAAAAAAGAATCGACCAAAGAGATGCTCATTTCTTTTTCGCTTTAAAAACCTCGAAAGCTTCCTTTGGTGTCGCGTTCTTATGGACGATGGCGTTGACTGCTTTTACCATGTTGACCGGGTTTGCGCTTTGGAAGATATTTCGTCCCATGTCAACACCGATCGCTCCTGCTTGTATCGCATCGTATGCCATCTGTAATGCTTCATCTTCCGGTTGTTTCTTCCCACCTGCTATCACAACAGGTACTGGGCAGGATTCTATGACGTTCTCAAACCCAGGGACATAATAGGTTTTTACGATATGAGCGCCAAGTTCGGCAGCAATACGAGAAGCAAGGCTCATGTATCGAGCATCCCGTTTCATTTCCTTGCCCACCGCAGTCACGGCAAGGACAGGGATTCCGTATCGTTCTGCCTCGTCGATGTACTGGGTCATCCCAAGGATAGTATCTCGCTCGAATTCTGCTCCAACAAGAATCGAGTATGCAACACCAGATGCGTTGAGTCGGATCGCATCCTCGATGGAGACGACAGTACCTTCATGGAGGAGTTTCGGACCGATTATGCTTGTTCCTCCAGAGACACGCAAGACGATGGGAACATCGATGGTGGGGTTGATGTAGTTTCGAAGTGCACCCCGTGTCAGCATTAAGGTGTCGGTGTATGGTAGCAAAGGATCTACCATGCAATTCAGTTGTTCAAGGCCTGATGTAGGACCCATGAAGTACCCGTGATCGACAGCAAGCATGACGGTGCGTCCATCTTTTGGTTTAATGATTCTGGAAAGCCGATTTTTCATACCCCAATCCATATGCTATTGCCTCCGTTTTCCTAGTAAACGACGCAGGATTATATAAATTTATATAGAGGGAAGGAAAATGATGAAACGGAAATGGTTGGCGGTTGGAATAATTCTATTATTTTTTGAATTAAATAAGGGTTAAAAGACAACATCTGAACGTGTCAAAGTTCTATATGCCATTCGCTAAAAAATTAATAAAGTGGATGAGCCGATGCAAGTTTCACATATACTGCAGAGCCAATAATAAGGCTTGGGCATTCAGCTATACCCAAACCCAATCCGATACGAAACCCAGTAAACCCCCTCACACCTATATAGTCAAGCTTATTCGCAATTTGAAAAGTGTTAAGTTGTCCGAAAAATGTATCATTCCATGTCACGATGCCAGAAGCTCCTTTCGTCCACACCCAACCGTGAGCAGGATAATCGACAGGTTGGGGTAAATGATATTGGGGTAAGTGTTCATAGCACGTGCATCCAAATGCGATTCCTCCGAAGAGGTTTGTTTCTTTTAGTATCGCATAGAGACCCATTCCAAGTATCAGTAAAAGGGGGTAAAAGACAAAGTTCCCATGATTCCATAAGAACCATGAAAGCCGGTCTATACCAACCATCAAACTAAATTGTAACGGTCCCCAGAAATCGACGTTCGATGCTAGCCCAACGAGTACACAAAAACGGTTCTCTTCGGTCTTCTGCGCCGAGGTAATTGGTCTATTCAACTCTGCTTCCCAATACCGAAACACTAATGCTTTAACTTGATGTGCAATTCGTGTAGACGGTAAAAGACCGACCTGTTCTAGTTCAGCCACTGTATCATAAAGAACCTCAAGTGTGGCTTGTGGTGTTTCTGCGTTATTTAGACGTACCTGCAAACCATCTATGAAGGTTTTAAATTTTTGATACTGTTCGACTGGCAATTGTACAGATTGAGGGCGAAGACCGGGGAGTCCGATTGCCTCAAGTGATACAGTAACCATGTTTTCCTTTTTCTCAGGAGTAGTACTTCCAGCTAGGGAGAAAAAAGAGACGCTAATCAGAAGAAAAACCAGACCAATCGTGATACCTTCCCAAACGAGTGATGCTTGTTTCATGAACATTCAACTCTTACCTACTTACCATGATAGTATGTAGCAAGTATACATGTGCCATTTAAAAATCTTTCGAGGGAAATACAGTTAAATGTAATAAATATTTTTTAATATATAAAATAGAGAAGAGGAACTATCTGAAATTGTCGAAACTGATGCATGAAGAAAAATCAATGAAAAAGAGTGGTTTAACAGGAGTAATTATTATCCCCTGTTCAGAATTTAACTGGTAAACACAGGTTCAAATCCCTTCCTCGGCACAATTCTTTGTTTCAAAACATATATATTGACCATCACAGTAAAATTATCTATATTGAACAATAA
>Ga0209287_10000628_pt1 | contig 20162 bp, 19 predicted proteins | sample PPLLak3cmMay2015_2_FD_187255 | JGI IMG/M metagenome (GOLD analysis project Ga0209287, IMG submission 187255) | Freshwater sediment microbial communities from Prairie Pothole Lake near Jamestown, North Dakota, USA - PPLs Lake P8 Core (1) Depth... | ecosystem: Environmental > Aquatic > Freshwater... | reverse complement strand
GGAGGCACCTTGCCTCAAATTCTGGAAATTTGAATTGCAATTGAACTTGCCCAAGGAATAACCACAGAAAGCCCGTGAGGTGATATTGTGGATCTTTTTCTCTTGCAGATTGGAAACGGACTGATTGTTGGTTCCGTTTACGCGCTTGTGGCTTTGGGCTTAAACCTAATTTGGAGTATCACAGACATTCCGGATTTTGCTCAAGGCTCTTTTTACGTGCTGGCTGCTTACACGGGCTATTTTGCTGTGACCCTACTAAAAATGCCCTATCTCGTTGCTCTTTTGTGCGGGATGTCCTTGGGGGCAGTTCTGGCATTTTTATGCGAGCGATTTCTTTATCGCCGATGGAGGGAGCGCCTCTTCAGGGATGCCGCTCGGGTTCAGCTTCTGGTGGCGATTGCTTTATTTTTTCTCTTTGCTAACATCGCCAACGCACTCTGGACAGCTAAACCGAGGATTTTTCCTTCTTACATGGAGGGCTCGCTCTTTAACTTTAGCTACATCCGCATCAACGTGCTTATATCGGCCGTTATCCTTTTCATTTTGGTCTACTTATTTATCATGAAAACCAAGCCGGGGAAGGCCATTCGTGCCGCTTCTATGGATCCTGGCATGGCTCAAATACTGGGTATCAATATCGACACAGTGAATTCTGTGGTGTTTTCCCTTGGCGGTGCGCTATCTGGTGCTGCGGCAGTTTTGGTAGCTCCGCTGTATTCGGTGTTCCCTTCCATGGGTGATTTGCCTCTCTTGAAAGCTTTAGTAGTGGTGATCCTGGGGGGATTTGGATCAGTTGCGGGTGTTTTGATCTGTGGATTGGGTTTAGGTTTGCTTGAGGCTTTAGGAGCGATGTATGTGTCTTCGGCCTATCAGCATGGATATGCTTTTTTCATTCTCATTCTTGTTCTGCTTTTGAAGCCGAAAGGGCTTTTTGGCAGAGTATAATCCTATCAGCCTGCAACCACAAATCGGAATATGTCCATGCGATAGCAAGAGGAGAGCTTGAATATGTCGAGAGCCAACAAAATTGTTATTGGGGCCGTCCTTCTGATCTTGGTGACCATCCCGCATGTAACGTCCGACTATATTGTTTACGTGGTTACGCTCGCTATGCTTTTCTCTATGCTGACCGCAAGCTACGATCTGATGCCTGGCTTTACCGGTCCGCTTTCTTTCTGCCCAGCAGCATTCTACGGACTTGGAGCATACTCGTCCGCACTTCTTACGCTAAACACAGGCATATCTTTCTGGCTCGCGCTGCCTGTCAGCACGATAGGAGTATTTTTGTTTGCCATTGTGGTGGGCTACCCTGCTTTGAAACTCAGGGGTCATTATTTCGCGGTAACAACTTTCTTTTTTGGGCACTTCGTTTATCTGGTTTTTTTGAACTCAAGGGAAATCACAAAAGGACCTTTAGGACTGGGGGGGATTAGTCCTCCCGACAGTATCCTAGGTATCGACTTCGGCAGCATGACAGCGATGTACTACCTCATTCTCGTTTTCGGAATAATCACCGTCGCGTTTCTTTTCACTCTTGTCCATTCGGGAGTAGGGCGTCTATTAATATCTATCCGCGAAAACGAGGATCTTGCTCAAGCCTCTGGCGTTAACACAGCCTTTTTCAAAGTGTTGGCATTTAGCATCAGCTCAGGATTGGCTGGCATGACGGGAAGCCTGTTTGCGCACTTCTTTCGGCTCCTTCATCCGACAACCTTCTCGTGGATGACCTCCGAGATGATTGTCATCATGTTCCTGGTTGGCGGGTCGGGTACAATTATAGGCCCTATCATAGGAGCAGGAGTGGTAACTTTTATCTTGGAGCTCATGCGCTTTGCCCCTGAACTGCGCTTTATCATTTGGTCCGTTTTATTGATCGTTATCTTGATTATCGAGCCAAGAGGGCTCGCAGGGATGTATTATCGGATCAGGAGAAGGGTATAATGGAGGATATTCTGATTGCGAGCAAAGTGACGAAAAGATTCGGTGGGCTTACAGCCGTCAGGGACGTTAGCCTCGCAGTTCCAAAGCGCGCCCGTTTAGGCATAATAGGCCCCAACGGGGCTGGTAAGACGACCTTGTTCAATTTATTCACAGGAGAGCTTAATACCACCGCGGGCACCATCCATTTTGAAAATCAGCCGTTGCAGGGCCTGAAGCCTCACGCTATTTCCAAAAAGGGGATCGGCAGAACCTTCCAGATAGTGAGGGTTTTCGATGAACTGCCAGTTTATGACAACATTCTTATCGGCGCTATCGCGAAGGATCTGCACTTCACCCCCTCAAAAGAACAACACCAAGCAGTCGAGCAGACACTTGAGATGGTTAAACTTCAGGATCATCGAAATGTAATGGCAAAGCATTTGACTTTATCTGCTAAAAAGCGGGTGGGGCTTGCGGTAGCGCTGGTCGGGAAACCGAGGCTGCTTTTGTTGGATGAATGCATGGCTGGGCTCACTTTCGTTGAAATTGACGAAATGTTGGTGTTGCTACGAAAAATCAACGCTGAAATTGGAATCACTCTTGTGGTGGTAGAGCACGTCATGAAAGTAGTGATGGAGCTTTGCGAGAGGATTGTAGTGCTCGCATCCGGTGAAAAAATAGCCGAAGGCACTCCCCGTGAAGTTGCAAACGACCGGAAAGTCATCGATGTCTACCTGGGAGATAACAAATCATGATTGATTTGCAAAGTGTCAGTGCCGGATATGGTGAGCTTCAGATCTTGTACGATGTATCGATTAATGTTCAGCAGGGAGAGATTGTTGCGCTGGTGGGTGCCAATGGAGCGGGCAAATCTACCTTGATTAAAACCATAACTGGCATGCTTCCGATATCATCTGGTCAAATCGTATTTGAGAACATCTCGATCAAAAACGTAAAGGCTCATTCCGTCATTAGACACGGTATATCGCTTGTGCCAGAGGGCAGGAGACTTTTTTCTTACATGACTGTTTTAGAAAACCTGGAGGTAGGGGCCTACATTGAAAAAAATGGAAAAGTCGTCCAGGAAAACCTCGAGTGGGTATTCACTATTTTCCCGAAACTGAAGGAGCGCAGGAAGCAGCTCGCCGGAACCTTCAGCGGAGGCGAACAGCAGATGCTTACCATTGGCCGCGCTCTGATGTGCCGACCGAAGTTTCTTATTTTGGACGAGCCATCGCTCGGTTTAGCGCCGGTGATCGTCAACGAGGTATTTGACATTATACAGCTTCTGCTCAAGGAAGGAGTCACTATTTTATTGGTCGAACAAAATGTTCGACGCAGCCTTGAGATCGCCAATAGGGCCTATGTACTTGAACATGGGCGAATTGTGATGGGTGGTGAATCGAGGGAGCTACTAGAGGATGAAAAAGTGAAAAGAGCTTATTTAGGCATATAATTAGCTGGAGGGTTCATTTGTTAGGCTACTCTGCGCATTTCATCACGTCTATCCAATCACACACGGAGGAAAAATAAAGACTATGCATACGGCATTACCCAAATACAGTCAGGTAGTTGTTATCGGCGGAGGTATCGTCGGCTGCAGTGTAGCCTATCACTTGGCGAAACTTGGCTGGAATGATGTGGTGCTTTTAGAGCGCAAAGAAATAAGCTCCGGTACAACTTGGGCAGCCGCTGGCCTGGTGGGCCAGTTGTGGTCTAACCGGTCCCTAACCAAACTTGCTAAATATGGCACACAGCTATATGCCCGCCTGGAAGAAGAAACCGGTCAGTCTACCGGTTGGAAGCAGAACGGTTCGCTGCGGGTGGCTCAGACCCGAGAGCGCAAACGTGAGTACGATCGCAGCATGGCGATGGCGCGTACCTTCGGTATAGATATGGAAGAAATAAGTTTTAGCGAGGCACGCCGGCTGTGGCCTCTGCTTTATGCTGATGATCTAACAGCTGTATATTATCAGCCCAATGACGGTCAGACCAGCCCCATTGATACGGCCCGAGCATTAGCCAAAGGTGCGCGCATGATGGGAGCCAGGCAGTTTGAAAACGTCAAAGTAACTGATATTAATTTGCACAAAGGGGCGATTGCGGGAGTGAACACCGACCAGGGCGAGATTGCCTGTGAATATGTAGTCAACTGCGGAGGCATGTGGGCTCGCGAAATTGGAAAGATGGTCGGGGTCAGTATCCCGTTGTATGCGGCTGAACATATGCATGTGATCACTATGCCGATTGATGGGGTAGGGAATAATATGCCAATCTTGCGTGACATGGACGGGTACATTTATTTCAAACAAGAGGGCGGCGGATTGTGCATGGGCGGCTTTGAACCGAAAGCTAAACCGTGGGGTATGAAGGGAATTCCAGAGGGTTTCAAATTTACTGAACTGCAGGAAGACTGGGAACAATTTGAAATTTTCATGACCAACGCTATCAAACGTTGCCCGGCCCTGGAAACTGCCCAAATGAGGCATCTAACAGTAGTCCCTGAGAGTTTTACCCCCGACAATGCCTACATGCTGGGTGAGGCTCCGGGAGTGAGGAACTTCTTTGTTGCCGCCGGGATGAATTCGGTAGGTATCGCGAGCGCTGGAGGTGCAGGTAAAGCTCTGGCTGAGTGGATTGTTCAGGGTTATCCAGAGGAGGACCTCTGGGCAGTAGATGTCCGGCGTTTTCACTATTGGCAAAACAACCCGCGCTATTTGCATGATCGAACGGTAGAGGCAGTTGGCTTACTATATGCCGACCACTGGCCTTACAATCAACGCAAAACCTCACGGAATGCTCGCCGAACGCCCTTTCATGACCGACTGGCCGGTTGCGGGGCTTGCTTCGGTGAAGTGGCCGGCTGGGAACGTGCCAATTGGTTTGCGCCGACTGGCGTTAAAGCAGAATACCAGTACAGCTGGGGGCGTCAGAACTGGTTCGACTATTCCCGCGCTGAACACATGGCCGTGCGTAATGGCGTTGGGGTGTACGATTTAAGTTCACTCGGTAAGTTCTTTTTGCAAGGCCGGGATGCGGTCTCTGAACTTGATAATATTTGCTCTAACAAAATGGATGTGCCGGTGGGTAAAGTAGTCTACACTCAGCTGTTGAACGATCGCGGTGGGATAGAGGCGGATCTGACAGTGACACGGCTGGCTGAGGATAAATTCTTTATCGTGGTGCCTGGAGCAACTGCTACAAGGGATTTTGACTGGATCAGGCGTCACATCCGATCCTTCGCCCATGCAATGTTGACAGAGGTTAGCTCGGCATTTACCATGTTGGCTGTTATGGGGCCGAAATCACGTGACTTGCTGGCAAAGCTAACCGATGCCGACCTCTCCAATGTGGCCTTTCCGTTTGCTACAGCGCAGCAAATCGATCTCGCCTATGCGAAGCCTATCACCGTGCGTATGTCATTTGTAGGTGAGCTTGGTTGGGAACTTTACATCCCGACTGAATTTTCCCTGAACGTTTTTGATGCTCTCATAGAAGCCGGTAATCAATTCGGTTTGAAGATGGTTGGCTTACATGCCCTGGATTCGCTGCGCTTGGAAAAAGGATACGTACATTGGGGGGCGGATGTTACCCCCGATGACACTCCCTTTGAAGCTGGCCTTGGGTATTGCGTGAAGCTTGAGAAGCCAAATTTCATCGGACGGAATGCCTTGCTTCGCCAGCGGGAGCTGGGTTTGAAACGTAAGCGAGTCATTTTCACTTTAAAGGATTCAGAGCCTTTATTGTATCATGAAGAGCCGATTTATCGAAATGGCGAGCTTGCCTGCGGGAATACCCACGGCGCCTACGCGCACTTTTTAGGTTGCGCTATTGGAATGGGTTACCTCAATAATCCAGATGGCATTACCGATGAATGGATTTCAAATGGATCCTATGAAATCGAAGTGGAGGGAAGGCGAATCCCCGCGCAGGTGCACTTGAAGGCACCGTACGACCCTAAAGGGGAAAAGCTTAAAGATATCAGTAGGGTACAATAAGAATCCTGTTGGGTTTAACCAAGGCTATTTGCGATAACCTGTCAAATTGGCAAAAAGCTGATGCTGACATTTAAAATTAGGCATTCAGGTTTTTTGGGATGAAATGGAATTATGATCAATTCACAATCTTTGCGAGAGCAGATTTATTCCCACCTGCGCAATGAAATTAAGAATGGAACCCTAAAGCCAGGGACCTCTATTAACATGGATAATCTGAGTAAGGAGTTAAGTATAAGCAAGACTCCTCTCAGAGAGGCCCTTATCAAGCTGGAATGCCAGGGCTTTGTCGAGATGCTGCCCCGTAAGGGGGTGCAGGTAAAGAAATTAACCTATGGGGAACTGAAAGAATATTATGAAGTAATTGGCTTCCTTGAATCCTCGGTGGTTTATTCCGTCTTCGACCAATTAAGATCTCCAACTGTAATCGGAAAAATGAAGCAATCTAATACCCAACAAAGAATATTGCTGAACAACCAGGAATTTGATCGTTACTATCAGCTCAATTTGGAATTTCACGACATTTTTTTGACCTTATCGGACAACAAGACGCTAAAGGAAATAGTAGTTCCGTTAAAAAAGCGGTTGTATGACTTTCCTTGGCATCGATTATGGGAAGATTGGGAGAAGGTAAACTTGGATGAGCACGACAAGCTCATTGCGAATATCGAGAAAGGCGACCGCATAGAGGCTGCAGCAGTTGTCCGCGATGAGCACTGGGGCTGGAAAAAACATGAGGCATACTTCATAAAATTTTATAAATTTGATTCGATAGCTGGATATACCAATAATTAACAAGGTTTTAGATTTCTTTGCTTTAAGTTCAGCCCTGAGTTGGTATATCGGCGATATATCCAATCTCCGGGAATTTTTTAAAACTTGATGGTGTTATTCAGGTAGACGAAAACAAGGCGCTTCTGAAAAAATGGACTTGGATCTTGATCGGCTCCCCTGATGTCATGGCATCCCGTGGAGAACCGCTCCGATACGCATGCCTACAGCTGCCTGCCGGCCCAGTGCCGGCAGCATGCTTCTACCTGTACCTCAAACAGTCCCGCATGAGATAGGAATGCCGTAGGGTATCGACTGACCGGCAGTGGCTCATATTTGCTATTCCAAGATCCTTCTCCGCCTCGGCTCAAAGTGAACCGATTGACCGTAAAATATCTTCCCGCATTGCAGCCAAGTAGTTGACAAAAGCAAACAATTATATGATTTTGGCAAACAGATGCCAAATTGTCGGAGACTCATGATGTCGCGAAATGATACGGTTGGACAGGTGGCGGCTGTGCGGGAATTCAACCGATTTTACACCCAGCAGATCGGCGTCCTGACGGAAGTGTATCTGGAGAGCCCATTCTCGCTGACCGAAGCCCGCGTCATCTATGAACTCGCCCATGCCCAAGCGACGACGGCCGCTGACCTATGCAAGGAGCTGGGATTGAATGCCGGCTATCTCAGCCGGATCCTGCGCGGATTCAAAAAAAGAGGGTTGATTGAAACGCAGCCATCCGCCACCGATCGGCGGCAGCGTCTCTTGAGACTGGCCGCTCCGGGGCAGCGGTCGTTTGCGGTTCTCAATTCACATTCGCAGAGCCAGATCGAGGCCCTGTTGAACCGGATGCGGCCGGAGGATCGAAAGCGCCTGGTCGCCGCCATGCAGACGCTTCAGCGTCTGCTCAGTCCGGATCGCAGGTCGCAGCCGGGCTATCTGCTGCGCCTGCATCAGCCCGGCGACATGGGGTGGGTGGTTCACCGTCACGGCCTGCTGTATACTGAAGAGTACGGGTGGGATGAACACTTCGAAGCGTTTGTCGCCGACATCGTCGCCCGATTCATACGCCATTTCGACCCGCGGCGGGAGCGCTGCTGGATCGCCGAGCGCGAGGGGGAAAACGTCGGCTCGGTGTTTCTGGTCAAGAAGTCCCGGCAGGTCGCCAAGCTGCGCCTGCTCCTGGTGGATCCGAAGGCCCGCGGTATGGGGATCGGCGCCCGGTTGGTAGAGGAATGCCTGCGATTCGCTCGCCAGGCCGGCTACCGGAAAATTACCCTCTGGACGAACAGCATCCTGGTCGCCGCCCGCCAAATATATCGAAAAGCCGGATTCGAACTGATGGAGAGCGCGCCGCACCACAGCTTCGGGCATGACTTGATTTCGGAAACCTGGGAGCGCCCTTTGTGACAGGGCTTTCGATGATCTATCCATGGCCGGTTCCTCTCTTGACGCCCCCGCTTGGTCGTGATTTTATGCCTCCGTTCTGATGCCTTTACGTCGTCATTCCGGCGCGCTGTTAGCCGGAATCCACTGGATTTCTGGATGCCGGATCAAGTCCGGCATGACGGTACTATTCCGCAGCGATCATTAATTTCAAGCCGGAAAGGAGCGTCACATGCCGGTTGCAGACTATCAAACCTATTGCCGGATGATCGATCGGGCGTTGGCGGGGCATTTCGCCTATCCCGCCTTCAACGTCACCTCCATGACCACCGCCAGCGCGGTGCTGCGGGGGCTGGCCGAATCCAGGAGCGACGGTATCATCCAGGTGTCGACCGGCGGCGGTGCCTTCGCCGCGGGATCGATGGTGAAAGACATGGCCCTGGGCGCCATGGCCATCGCCGACTACGTTCACCGGGTCGCTGACCGCTATCCGGTCTACGTGGCGCTGCATACGGACCACTGCCAGGCGGACAAGCTGAACCAGTTGGTGATCCCCCTCATCGAGGAAACCGAACGCCGCCGAGCCCAGGGGCTGCCCAACCTTTTCAACAGCCACATGTTCGACGGCAGCGCCCTGCCGCTCAAGGACAACCTGGACATCGCCGTCACATTGCTGGAGCGCTGCCGATCGAGCGAAATCATCCTGGAGATCGAAGCCGGGGTGGTGGGCGGCGAGGAGGACGGCGTCAAGGCTGAAGCCTCGGCCAAGCTCTACACCACGCCGGAGGACACCCTGGAGGTCGCTCGGCGGCTCAATGCGATCCAGGGCGCCCGCTACCTGCTGGCCGCCACCTTCGGCAACGTGCACGGGGTCTACAAGCCGGGCCAGGTGAAGCTCAAGCCGTCCATCTTAAAGGACTGCCAGGAGGCGGTCGTGAGCGCCTACGGCGAAGCGGCGCGATTCGCGCTGGTCTTTCACGGCGGATCCGGGTCCACCCCGGCGGAGATCAGCGAGGCGGTAGACTACGGCGTGGTCAAAATGAACATCGACACCGACACCCAGTACGCCTTCACCCGGCCGATCGCCGACCACATGCTGAAAAACTACGATGGCGTCCTCAAAGTGGACGGCGAAGTGGGCAGCAAGAAGGCCTATGATCCCCGCACCTATCTGTCGGCGGCCGAGAAAGCCATGGCGGAGCGCGTGAAGCAGGCCGTGAAGGACCTGCGCGGCGAGGGGACGACGCTTTTCAAATAAGGATGAACCGATGCACTTGGAACCACAGCAGCTTGAAATTCAGAGCTTGGGAGAGTGCCGGATCGCCTCGCCCATCAAAGGGATCCGTTTCCTGGAAAACGGGGACCGGGTGCTGGTGTCTTCCAGTCTGGACACCATCAACGGGATCGTTGCCGCGGGCGGCCGGCTGCCGGCATTCGAGAAGGCGGGTCCGCGGTCCAAGATCTACTTCGACCCCTCCAAGCTCAAGTGCGGCATCGTCACCTGCGGCGGGCTGTGCCCTGGGTTGAACGACGTCATCCGTGCGGTGGTATTGAGTCTGTACCATAATTACAAAGTAAAGACCGTCTTCGGCTTTCCCTACGGGTACGAAGGCCTCACCTACCGTTTCGGGCATGCCCCGGTGGAGCTGAACCCTGAGGCGGTCAGCCGCATCCACGAATACGGCGGCACGATTCTGGGGTCTTCCCGCGGCCACCAGGACATCTCCGAGATGGTCGACACGCTGGACCGCATGAACATCGGAATCCTCTTCGCGATCGGCGGCGACGGCACGCTGCGCGGCGCCCAGGCGATCGCCGAGGAGATCCGGCAGCGGGGACTCAAGATCAGCGTGGTCGGCATTCCCAAGACCATCGACAACGACATCTCTTACGTAGAGCGGTCCTTCGGCTTCGAGACGGCGGTATCCGAAGCGGTCAAGGCCATCGACGCCGCGCACACCGAGGCCAAGGGCGCCCGCAACGGGATCGGGCTGGTCAAGCTCATGGGGCGCGACTCCGGATTCATCGCCGTGTATGCCTCGCTGGCGCGCAGCGACGTCAATTTCTGCTTGATCCCCGAGTCCCCGTTTGCGCTGGACAAGCTGATGGAGGGTTTGCGCGACCGGCTGCAACAGCGCGGCCATGCGGTGGTTGTCGTGGCCGAGGGAGCCGGCCAGGACCTCATGCAGACCAGCGGCGAGCGCGACGCGTCGGGCAACCTCCGGTTCGGCGATATCGGGCTTTTCTTAAAGGACCGTATCGGAGACTATTTCCAAAAGCTGAAGATGGATGCCACCCTCAAATACATCGACCCGAGCTACACCATCCGGGGAGTGCCGGCCAACCCCCACGACTCAGCCTTCTGCCTGCTGCTCGGCCAGAATGCGGTGCATGCCGGCTTGGCCGGCCGCACCAATCTGGTGGTGGGCTTCTGGATGGGCACCTTCACCCATGTGCCGATTCCGCTGGCGGTCTCGCAGCGCAAGAAGGTGGACCCCGAAAGCTGGGTGTGGAGCAGTGTTTTGACCAGCACGGGCCAGCCCAAAGATATGCGCTAAACGGAAGCATGAAGGATTTGCGCCGTTGCCCTGCCATAAGATCATAAGAACCATCGCCTTCGTTCTTGCATGGGTGATCCTCCTTTCGTTTACAGAGTTATGGGCCGGCGGCCCTCCAAGGCGTGTTCTCCTCCTCGATTCCTTTGGCCGCAATGTCGCCCCGATCAGCACCGTCATTTCAGTCTTCCGGACGGAGCTGTCCCTGCGGTCGCCGGAACCGATCGACCTTCATGAAGTTTCGCTGGAAATGGCCCGGTTTGCCCAACCCGAGCAGGAACTTCCCTTCGTTAATTTTTTAAGAGAGCGCTTCTCAACCCATAGGCCTGATTTGGTGGTCGCGATAGGCAACCCCGCGTTCGCGTTCATGCAGCGGCGGCGCAATCTTTTTTCCGCCATACCGGTTCTGATAGCGGGAGTGGCCGAACAGGCGCTTCAGTCCGGGCCGGTTGGTGAGAATACAGAAGTAGTAACCGTAGCCGTCAATCTGGTTGGGATGGTCGAGGATATTCTCAGCGCTTTGCCCGGAACGACCAACATCGAAGTGGTCTTGGGCACTTCTCCCATTGAAACCTTCTGGCTGAACGAGTGCCGGCGGTCTTTTTCAGCTTTCTCGGGCCGGATCACGTTCACCTACCTGAACCAACTCTCCTTCGAAGACCTGCTCAGTCATGTGGCTCAATTGCCGCCTGGCTCTGCAATTTTCTTCGGCATGTTGCTGCTGGACGGCGCCGGTATCCCCTACGATCCGGGCGAAGCTCTTCGATTCATTTGCGAAAGCGCCAACTCCCCGGTTTTCGCCATCAACGAGAGCTATTTAGGATTGGGCGTGGTCGGAGGAAGGCTTATACCGGAGCGCGCCGTGGGCGCTCAAACGGCCGAGGTCGCCCTGCATATCCTCAGTGGAGAGCCAGCCGGCACGATAGAAGCTTCCCCACGACCTTCGAACGTGCCGGTTTACGATTGGCGCGCCCTGAAGCGGTGGAGCATCAGCGAGAGCCGGTTGCCGCCGGGCAGCATCATCCATTTCCGGTGTCGATTCCGATCAACGCTACCGGTTCAATAATGACGCCTACAAGGCGTGGTTCGGGATCAGCGCGGAGGAGGCTTCGGGGCGCACCATCCGGGAGGTGGTCGGGGAACGGTTTTACCGGAGCGTTCTTCCGTATTTGGAGCGGGCTTTCTCGGGTGAACCGGTTCGCTTCGCTCAGGGCATTGATTTAGGTGAAGGCCGCAAGATTTCGGTGGAAGCCTTTCTATCGAACTCGATCCCTTGCTCCCGTTGATCAGCGGGGACCGCATTCAGCTGCAGCAAGTTGCCATGAACTTGATGTTGAACGCATTCGAGGCTATGAATGAACATTCGAATGAAGAGCGGCGGCTTTTGATTCGGACTGACTGGAAAGACGACCAGGTTCTGGCAGCTGTCGCCGACAACGGCCCGGGCATTTCGATCGGAGAAGCCGAAAAAATCTTTAAGCCGTTTCACACCTCCAAACCGCAGGGCCTGGGCATGGGATTGTCCATTTGTCGGTCAATCGTCAACACTCATCATGGCCGCCTATGGTTTGAGAACAACCCGAATTGCGGGACGACGTTTCATTTCAGTCTGCCGGTTCCGGATGTCGAACAGAATTCAAGGCGAGAATGACAGAACTTCCTCACACCGTTTTCGTGGTGGATGACGAGGCGGCGGTGCGCAAGGGGCTGGTGCGGCTCCTCAAGTCTGCCGGCTACCGGCCGGAAAGCTGCGCTTCGGCGGAGGAATTTCTCAATCGCTGGGAACGGGACCCGGCTCCGGGCTGCGTGCTGCTCGATATCCAGATGTCTGGTTTGGACGGACTCCAGCTGCAAAAGAAACTGCAGGCGTCCGGAAACGGAATTCCCATCATCTTCATCACCGGCCGTGGCGATGTCCCATCGAGCGTCAGCGCCATGAAGGCCGGTGCGGTAGATTTTCTCCAGAAGCCGATCCACGATGAAGACCTGCTCAGGGCAGTCCGTGAGGCCATCCAGCGGGATCGGAAAGAACGCACCGAACGCGCCGAACGCGAGACGGTGGTCAGGCGCTTCCAGACCCTGACCCCGCGCGAGCGCGAGGTGATGGCGTTGGTGGTTCGGGGGATGCTGAACAAACAGATCGCCTTTACGCTGGGGGCCAGCGAGAAAACCGTTAAGATCCATCGCGGGCGGATGATGGAGAAAATGAAAGTCTCATCGGTCGCCGACCTGGTGCGGGCCGCGGAGAAGATTGACACGCCTCCGGGCGTCCTCAAGCCGATAGATTAGCGTTCTCTGGAAAGGGCGCTTTGCATGCATCGCCGCACCATAGGACCAAAGTCCTATTCTAACCACTGCAAACATTCTGATAGAGAAGCTTTGAATTTGGTTGAACAAGAGGAGGAGCGTTATGTTCACCCATATCCTGTGCCCTACCGATTTAAAAGAAAGAGCCTTCATCGCCCTGAGAAAGGCCGTTCAGATCGCTCACCAGTTCAACGCCAGGATCACGATGCTGAACGTGCACGACGAGTTCCTCAATAAAGAGGAGCGCGAGATGCTGAGGGTCAGCTTCGATTCTTTGAAATCTGAATACGCCCAAGTCGCCGTCGAGTCGCGCGAGCAGATGCGCGCGGCCATCCGCCAGCTGAATGCCGAAGACATCCAGGTGGTCTATAAGTTGAGCGAGGGAAAGCCGGCCAAGGAAATTGTGAAAGTGGCTCAAAAACTGAGTGTCGATCTCATTGTAATGGCCACGGATGGAAGGGACAACATCAAGGATTTCGTAACCGGCACCATCACTGAGCATGTCATCAACCACGCCCCCTGTCCCGTGCTGGTGATACCATACAAGCTGAGGCCTTAAGGCCTCGAAACGCTGCGACGTGATCATCCCGAGGCACGTCTTGCCGCTTTAAGCGGCAGGGGGAGGGCGATGAAGAAGCAGGTCCTGGAAGCGCTTGAGAACGCCAGAGCCAATCTGGATCAGGCCATTGCGGGTCTCGAAACTATACCCGAAAACGGGAATGAGACCGTTGGTTATACCGCTCACAAGCTGAAGAACTACCTGACCGTCGTGGGGGCGACGGCGGAGTTGCTTGAGGTTTATCTGGCGGGCCACCCGGATGCGCAGGTGCAAGTCTGGATCGAGGGATTGCAGCACGCCGTCCAATTGATGAAGCACGATGTCGGCCGGCTGATGTTTTCAGCCAACGGAACGCCGCCGCAGTTCAAGCTTGAAAAGGTGGATATGGGGCTGCTTGCTTTCAGGGGGTGCAACTTCTACCGCCACCGGGCCGCCTGGAAGAAGATAAAGGTCAACTCCGAGCTAAAACCCGATTGCTGCATTGCCTGGACCGATCGCGTGGCCGTGGCCGTCGTTTTAGATAACCTGCTGTCGAACGCGCTTAAGTTCTCGGAAAACGGAAAACAGGTCTGGGTCAATGTGCGCACGGAGCAGGACCATGTTATCTGCACAGTGCGCGATGAGGGGCCTGGCCTCAGCGCGGAAGACCACTCCCGATTGTTTCAAAAGGGCGTGCGGTTGTCGAATTCCCCGACGGGCGGTGGGCCGACTACGGGATACGGGCTTGTCATCGCCAAGGACCTGGTGGAAAAGGTCGGCGGGAGCATTTGGTGCGAAAGCCATCCGGGGCGGGGTACCGCCTTCCACGTCCGATTACCCGCCTTCATTCCTTCCTTGACCCCCATTGAAAAAGGGGGATAGGGGGATTTTAAAATCGACTTCCTGGGAAGGCTCATCTTATTTAATAACCGGATAATCGCGATAGAAGGAGGGGATATGGCAATCAAAGTCAACACAGCCGTCAGACGGCCGGGCATCTTCACGGTGGCTCCCATCGGGTCCATTGACGCCGCCGGCTATGCAACCTTTCAGGAAAAGGTGACCTCCGTTCTCAACCAGAGCCCCGATGTGGTTATTTTCGACATGGAGTACGCCGACTACATCAACAGCATGGGAATTCGCGTGCTGGTCAAAACCAAGAAAGCCATGAAAAAGAGCGGGGGCAAAATCATGTTCATCAACCTCCAGCCCCAGATCAAGAAGGTATTCGAAATTCTGAACGCACTGCCCTCGCTCAAAGTGTTTGCGAGCATCCAGGAACTCGACGACTACCTGGATGCCATGCAGGCCAAGTCTCGCTTAGGGCCGGCAGGAGACCTCTAAAGAGTCACTCAGCGATCATGCATGATTATCCCATCGACGGTTTCGTTATCGCGCCTGTTTGCGAAACGTGCCGCCCGCAATCGCAGCTCACGGTTGACGACTAGAAATGAAGGGCCGCAAAGCGCAATTGCGATCTCCTGAAATCCTGCCGAAGGGTCGGTTTATGAAGCTTCTGGCCCTGCTGCTCGGCATGCTGGTGCTGGCTCCACTTCTGGAGCAGTTTTTCCATCTGTGGGTGTTGGAAGACGTGTTCCTGACCGCGGTTTTTGTTTACGCCGCCTACTCCATTACTCGTAACAGGTTTTTACTGGCAGCCGCGATCGGATTAGCCCTGCCCGCGGTCGCTTCGACATGGTTGAGGCCTTTCGTGAAAGCCCATTGGTTCGCAATTTCTGCGGGGCTCTGCGACGTGGCTTTCATCATCACCATCACCGTCGCCATTCTGGTTTACATCTTCCGCCAGGAGGACGTCAGTGCGGATGTTATTGCAGGCGCCATTGTTGTCTATCTCCTCTTGGCGGTCATGTGGTCTCAGATTTATGTCGTATTGGAAATTGCCCAGCCCGGGTCGTTCAACTTTCCCGCCGAGGCCCGCGGCTCCGCGCCAGCGCTGCTAAAGTACTTCAGCCTGGTGACCATCACCACCGTCGGCTACGGGGACATTACGCCGGCGAGCCCCGCCGCGCGAGCCTTCGCCAACCTTGAATCGGTTGTGGGTCAGCTCTATCTGGTGATCCAGGTCGCCTGGCTGGTCGGGATGCATGTGTCCATGAAATCCAAATGAGGCACCCGGGCATTTTTCCGGTTCCGCCCCCCATCCTCGCAGCCACGCCTATCCCTTCACCCATTTTGTCCAATTTTCGGTTTTTTAATTCAGAACGGGGCGCTCCGTCCGACCAGATAGGACTAAGGTCTTATTTCAACATCCCATTCCACTCTGATAGGAGAAGAAATCAATTTGTTTCTCATGCGAAGGAGCCATCGTATGTCGAACATCCCCCCATTTGCCCATATCTTTCAAAGTGCCTCCTCCCGGGCAGGAGCGAGAGAAGAGCGCTCGAAAGGAGATCGCGTGAAGAATGTTTTGCTAAGCTTGATATGCGTCATGCAGTTGGGTGTCATGGGGAGCCCCGTTGGGGCCTACGACTATCCGTTCAAGGACCCGTACGTGGCGACGATCATCGGGACTCCCGAGGAGCTCCAGCCGAAGCTGCCCGAGAAGATCGATTATGAGCTCCTGAGCCTGAAGGTTTTTCCCGACCGCTCGCCGCCCGATATCTTCTGGTATCAACGCGACTTCCGCTACTCACTCACCTACCAGAAGGGTGAGGCGCCGCTGATTTTCGTAATTGCCGGAACCGGCAGCGCCTTTTACTCCTCCAGCATGATTTTTCTCCAGAAAGTGTTCTATGAGGCCGGCTTCCACGTGATATGCCTCTCCTCGCCCACCAACATGAACTTCATCGTCACTGCCTCCACGCCCCGTGTGCCCGGAGATACCGTCGATGACGCCCAGGACCTTTACCGGGTGATGACCCTCGCCTGGGAGCAGGTCAAGGATCGCATCAAGGTTTCGGAGTTCTATCTGACCGGCTACAGCCTGGGCGCTACCCAGGCCGCATTCGTCAGTAAATTGGACGAAGAAAAGCGGAATTTCAATTTCAAGAAAGTCTGCATGATCAACCCGGCGGTCAGCCTGGTCACCTCGGCGACGATCCTGGACGCCATGGTGCTGCGAGCCCTGCCTGGCGGTCTGGACACGTTCGACGCCTGGTTCAAGCATATTTTCCAGAAATTTTCGGAAATTTACAAAATCATGGGCCATCACGACCTCACCCACGACTTTCTCTACGAGGCGTACCGGACCCTTTACAAGACCGACCCTCCCAAGCAGGAGAACATGGCCGGCATGATCGGGACCGTGTTCCGGCTGTCGGCCGGCAACATGCTTTTTACCGCCGATGTGATGACCGATTCCGGATTGATCAAACCAAAGAACCTGGTCCTGGGAAGCGCGGATTCGCTCACCGACTACTTCACGGTGTCAACCCGGACGAGCTTCCTGGATTACTTCGAGGAGCTTTTTTACCCTTATTTTCGATCCCAGCAACCGGGTCTCACCAAAGAGGCGCTGATCGAACGCTTGAGCCTCCGCAGTATTGAGTCATACCTGCGAAACACCTCCAAAATCATTCTGATGGAAAATGAAGATGACCTGATTCTGAAGCCTGAGGACCTGGCGTTCCTGAAAGACGTGTTTGGTTCCCGCGCCCAGATCTACCCGTTCGGCGGCCACTGCGGCAACATGCGGTATAAGGACAATGTCGAGCACCTGATCAATTTCTTCAAGAACTGAAAGGACAGTCGAAGATGAAGCGCACGATGAGTCTCATGTTGCTCATGGCTATTGTTTCAACGGCTGCGTGCAGCACGGTGCCGGTTCAAAAGGAGCCGATCATACCTGCCAAGCGGCCGGTCAGCGAATTCGTCAAACCGGGTGTTCCCCGCACCATCGACGCCTACGACCCCTGGGAACCGATGAACCGCCGGATTTACAACTTCAACGCCATCTTCGACGAGTACGTTTTCCTGCCGGTGGTCAGGGGTTACGAGTTCGTCCTGCCGGATTTTGCTCAGACAGGGGTCAGCAACTTCTTCAGAAACCTCACAGAGATCACCAATCTGATGAACTCGCTGTTGCAGTTCAAGATCGTCAAGGCCGTCAACACGTTCGGCCGGATCGTGATCAACTCCACGGTGGGCATAGCTGGGCTTATCGACGTGGCCGCCACGGTCGACGGTATCGAACGGGAGAACGAAGACTTCGGCCAGACGCTGGGGTTCTACGGCCTGGGGCCGGGTCCCTATCTGGTTTTGCCCATATTGGGTCCGTCCAACGCGCGGGACACGGCCGGCCTGGTGGTGGACACAGTGGTTTACAGCCTTATGATGCAGGAATTGATCGGGCTGACGGGCATGGACAGTCCGGAGGACAATGCTCTGAATTACAGCCTCTCGGCGATCTATGCCATCGACAAGCGGCACAACGAATCGTTTCGCTACTTCATGACCGGATCGCCCTTTGAATACGACCTGGTGCGAAGGCTATACTTGTTGAAACGCGAATTCCTGATTGACAACTGAAAAATGAGCGCTTTCGTGAAATTCACCCTTAAAACGATCGTGGTTTCGGCATTTCTAGTAATGCTTTTCGCGCCGGTGCAGGCCGCCGAGCTTGAATCCGGTTTCTTGGAAATGAAATGGACCACGCCAGCAAAAGACATGAAGGGATTGACCAGGGTGGGGGGAAGCAAAAAGATCTCCTACTACGTGAACCCTCAGCGAAAGTACAGCTTCTTCGGCAAAGAGGTCTCGGATCATGTGGTCTACGGATTTTATGACGATAAATTTTTTGCCGTCCATGCCAACCTATGGAAGGAGATGCCATGAACGTAACAGGGATAAAAAGAAAATCCTTGCCTGCTCTGATTCTTATTCTCGTATCCATGACGTCCGTCCCGCCAGGGACGTTCGGGCAGCAGGCGGACCCAACAGTTTTCAAACCGGAGGAGTTGGACCAGCTTCTGGCGCCGATCGCCCTGTATCCCGATTCGCTTCTGGCGCAGGTTTTAATGGCTTCGACCTATCCGCTCGAAGTGGTGCAGGCGGACCGCTGGGCCAAGCAGAGCAAGGACCTCAAGGGAGAGGCCCTGACGGCGGCCCTCGAGAAACAGCCATGGGACCCGAGCGTCAAATCCCTCGTCAACTTTCCTCAGGTGCTGGCCATGATGGGCGAAAAGCTGGATTGGACGCAGAAGCTGGGCGACGCATTCCTCGCACAGCAAAAGGACGTCATGGCCTCGGTACAGACGCTGCGGAAGAAAGCGGCCGAAGCCGGAAACCTGAAGACCACGAAGGAACAGAAAGTGGTCGTCGAGCAGGAGACGATCGTCATTGAATCCGCCAGCCCCCAAGTCGTCTATGTGCCGACTTATAATCCGACGGTCGTCTACGGAGCCTGGGCATACCCGTCCTATCCCCCGGCCTACTATTACCCGCCGGGATACGCGGCCGGGACTGCCCTGCTGTCCTTTGGAGCGGGGATGGCGGTGGGCGCCGCCTGGGGGTATGCCTGGGGCGGCTGCGACTGGCACGGCGGCGATGTGGATGTCGATGTCAACCGAAACACCAATATCAACAACAGCATCAACCGCGGGAACTACGCCAAGCAATACCAGGGCGGCAAGGGAACCTGGCAGCACAACCCGGAACACCGCAAAGGGGTTTCCTACCGGGACCAAGCCACCGGGCAGAAGTACAACCGGGCATCGACGAATGAAGCCGTCAAGTCCAGGGAAGGCTATCGGGGACGAGCCGAAACGGGCAGACAGGATCCGGCCCGCGGCGGCGCCGATCAGGCCCGTGGACGACAGGATGCCGGCCAACGGGGTGGCGTCGAAGGCCGGGCAGACACCAGGGATGCTTCCCGCGGAGGCTCTGACCAGATGCGGGACCGGCAGGGCACCGGGCAGCGAGGCGGCTATGAGAGCCGGCCCGAAACCAGGCAAACCGGGGGGCGGGATACCGCCGGCCAGGGAGGCAGCGCCTTTTCAGGCATAGACCGAGGCGGCAGCGAGACGCGTGACTTCAGCAGCCGCGGCAGCTCCAGCCGCCAGAGCATGTCAGCCGGAGGACGGGGTAGCGGCTCCGGCGGTGCCGCAGCGAGGGGTGCCGGTGGCGGCGGCCGGGGCGGGGGCAGGAGGTAGCCATGAAACCATACCGATCATCAATCCAGAATGGTTCGAGGGAGAAGACGGCCATGCTTTCAAGGACATCCAGAAAAGAGCTCGCCAAGCGCTACGCATTTCGGCTTTTCGCAGCGGCGCTTGTTCTCATGATCTTTGCCTTGGGTGGGGCCAACGCTGGCACAGCGTTGAACCAGAAGGGCTTCGCCACTCCTGAAGAGGCGGTAAAAGCTTTTGCCGCCGCCATGAAATCGAATGACGAAAAAGAATTGCTGTCGATCTTCGGCGCGGCCGGAAAAGAGCTGATATCCTCGGGGGACCCTGTCAGAGACAACCAGCGGAGGGAAATGTTCATCAGCGATTTCGACCGGAAAAACAGCCTTTCGCAGGAGGGAGCCCGGGTGGTTATCATCATGGGGGAGAAGGACTGGCCTTTTCCTGTCCCTTTGGTGAAAAGGGCAGACCAGTGGTTCTTCGATACGAAGGCGGGCAGGGAGGAGATCCTGAACCGCAGAATCGGTGAAAACGAGTTGAGCACCGTGCAGACGCTGCTGGCCATCGTCGACGCGCAGCGTGAATACGCGATGAAGGACCGTGACA
>Ga0209287_10000624_pt1 | contig 20237 bp, 18 predicted proteins | sample PPLLak3cmMay2015_2_FD_187255 | JGI IMG/M metagenome (GOLD analysis project Ga0209287, IMG submission 187255) | Freshwater sediment microbial communities from Prairie Pothole Lake near Jamestown, North Dakota, USA - PPLs Lake P8 Core (1) Depth... | ecosystem: Environmental > Aquatic > Freshwater... | reverse complement strand
AGAGCGGTATTAATTATGAGCGGCTCTTCAAGAATCGATCCAACTTTTTTACGCGGATTGAGAGATCCGTATGGATCCTGGAATACGATCTGCACAAGTTTATGCAACTGCCTTTTCTCAAGTTTGATTCCGGATGATCCTTTGATCCCCTTGATTTCAAGGCAACCTGACGTCGGTTGCTCTATAATTGTTACAATCCGTGCAAGAGTTGTTTTACCACACCCTGATTCGCCGACAACAGCAAGTGTTCTGCCTCCGTTTATTGCAAATGACACTCCATCGAGCGCCTTAAGTACCAAAGCTTTTGAAAAATAACCCCCGGTGCGTATTTTATAATACCGCTTCAAATCATTTGCCTTGATGATTACTTCGTTGTTCATTGATGCGCTTCCTTTCCAAGAGGGAAATGGCAACGCACTGAGCCTGTGCTGTCCGGTATAAGCACCGGTTTTTCTGTTTTGCATACAGGAGATGCATATTTGCAGCGGGGATTGAAAATGCAGCCTTCTATCCGGTCGTAGCGCCCGGGAACAACACCCGGGATAGTCGGAAGCCGTTTTAATTCAGCGCTTCTTTCCGGAAGAGCATCAAGCAAAGCCGCAGTATAAGGGTGGCAGGGATTTGAAAAAATTTCATCTACCGGATGTTTTTCCATAATCTGGCCCGCATACATTACGACAACATGCTCCACCGTTTCGGCGATAACCGCCATATCATGGGTGATCAGTATGAGCGCCATCTGTTTTTTTCGTTGCAGGTCAAGCAGCAGATCAAGTATCTGCGCCTGAATAGTCACATCAAGGGCCGTGGTTGGTTCATCGGCAATCAATAGACGCGGATTGCAGGCAACAGCCATTGCAATCATTACACGCTGATTCATCCCGCCCGAAAGCTGGTGAGGAAAACTGTTTACCCGCTCATTAGGCGAAGGTATGCCGACCTGCTCCAGCAGCTCGATTGTTCTCTTCCGCCGCAAGGTTTTGCTGCCGCCTTCGTGGACCTTTAAAGTTTCCATAATCTGGTAACCTGCTGTAAAACAGGGATTCAAGCTTGTCATGGGCTCCTGAAAAATCATGGCGATATCTTTTCCGACAACCGAGCGGCGTTTTTTTGATGACACATCCAAAAGGTTGTTGCCGTCAAACATCAGCTTCTCCGCGGTCACTTTCCCCGGATAATTAATAAGCCCCATAAGCGCAAGATGGGAAACGCTCTTGCCCGATCCCGATTCTCCGACTATGCCTACCGTTTCACCTTTCCCTATGGTAAGATTAAAATCATCAACGGCCTTAAATCCGGAAAAATCGACCGACATATCATTAATTTCAAGAAGTTTCATTATCGTTTCAGTTTGGGATCCAGTGCGTCACGAAGTCCGTCGCCCGCAAGATTGAACGCAAGCACGGTAAAAAATATTGCCAGCCCGGGAAAGGTAACCACCCACCACGCGCGCTGCACAAACTGCAGGGCATTGGCGAGCATGGCGCCCCATTCCGGAACAGGCGGCTGTGCGCCCATGCCAAGAAAGCCGAGTGCTGCCGCATCAAGGATTGCCGTTGAAAAACCGAGCGTGGCCTGGACAATCAGGGGAGCCATGCAGTTGGGTAAGATTACAACAAACATGAGGCGCAGCGCTCCTGCTCCGCATACCCTTGAGGCAGTAACATAGTCTTTGGATTTTTCACTTATCACCGACGCCCTGGCAAGACGCACATAATGCGGGAGCACAACGACCGCAATTGCCAAAATGGCGTTCTCAAGGCTTGGACCGAGGATTGTCACTATGGCCATTGCAAGCAACAGGCTGGGCAATGCCAGCATGATATCCATCAGGCGCATGATCATTGTTTCGAAATAACCGCCGATATAGCCTGATAATATTCCGAGAAGTATTCCTGCCGCAAGCGAAAGGGTTACGACTATCACTCCGACAAGAAGGCTGAGCCGCGCGCCGTAGATGAGTCGGGATAGCATATCCCTTCCTACGTCGTCGGTTCCTAGTGGAAATTTCCATATTCCGCCCTCCATCCAGGCCGGTGGTGTAAGGATAGCGTCACGATACTGCTCATACGGACCATGTGGCGCTATATAGCCGGCAGCAAGAGCCGTTAAAGTGATAAACAGAATAAAACTGAAACCGGTAAGGGCTGTCTTATTTTCGCAAAAATATTGCCAGAATTCCCTCAAAGGATGGGGCGGAGCCGACAAGAGGTTTTCTGGTTGAAGATATTCAGACATGATTGCCCGCTATTTGTTATGCCGGATGCGCGGATTGACTATACCGTACAGCATGTCGACCGCAAGGTTGACCAGGATAATCAGGCTTGAAATCAGCAGGATACCGCCCTGTACCGAAGGGTAATCACGACGGTTTATGGATTCCACAATCCATTTGCCCACCCCGGGCCATGCGAATATGGTTTCAGTCAGGATCGCACCCGCCAGAAGTACGCCGGTCTGAAGACCTATTACGGTGATTACGGGGATCAGCGCGTTGCGCAGGGCATGAATCATTATGACGCGCAGGGGTGCAAGACCTTTGGCACGGGCGGTGCGGACATAATCTTCCGTAAGAACCTCCAGCATGGAAGAACGCGTCATGCGCGCGATTACGGCAAGAGGAATCGTGCCAAGCACTATTGAAGGCAGGATCAGATGACGCAAGGCCGAAATAAAAGCACCTTTTTCATCCGATCTTAAGGTGTCTATCAGCATGAAGCCGGTATCAGCATCTATCCAGAATAGAGCCGATAAGCGTCCGGAAACCGGTGTCCATCCGAGAAAGACCGAAAAAAAGAGTATCAGAAGCAGCCCCCACCAGAAAATGGGCATCGAGTATCCTGCCAGTGAAAGGCCCATCACCGAATGATCGAAAAAAGATCCCCGCCTGACTCCCGCTATGATGCCCGCCGGAAGACCTAAAACAACCGCGAATATCATTGCGAAGAATGAGAGCTCCAGGGTGGCGGGGAAAAGGGTTAAAAACTCCTTGAATACGGGCTGTTTTGTGACTATTGATTTTCCCATATTTCCGTGAAGAATGCCTCTGATGTAATTGGCGTACTGGACAAGCATTGGTTTATCAAGACCAAGCTCTGCTTTCAACTCAGCATGACGTGCCGGGGTGATACCCCGTTCACCCGCAATCAGTTCTACCGGATCTCCCGGAACCAAATGGATCAGGGAGAAGGTCAGAAGCGTAATTCCGATAAAAGTCGGAATTATCATCGCAATGCGTCGTAATATGAATTTGATCATAAGCTGTTGCCGGTTGAAGAATTCAAAACAATATCCTGATTATCATGCAGTCACAAAGCTTAATAGAGCACAGAGGAACAAATCAGAAAACATAACTTTGTTCCTTTGCCCCTCTGTGCCTTTTTGCCTTAAAGTCCGCCAGATTTATGGCGGATTAACCAAGCTGTTATTTTACTTTAAGTCAACTCCGTAAAATATATGCCCGCCGAAAGGATCTATTTTAAAATTGACCACTTCATTGCGCATCGGCTTGAAAACTACAGAATGGGCAATGGTGACCCACGGGGCCTGCTCTTTAAATATAATCTGGGCCTTTTCGTACAATTTGGTCCGTTCAGCCACATCCGAGGTTATTTTGGCCTGCTTTATAAGGTCATCGAAAGGCTTGTAGCACCAACGTGCGCGGTTTGCACTCCCTACCGCATCGCAGCCGAGAAGAACTGCGAGAAAGTTGTCCGGATCTCCGTTATCTCCCGTCCATCCCAGAAGAAGAGTCTGATGTTCGCCCTCTTTAGAGCGTTTCAGATATTCACCCCACTCATAGGTCACAATCTTGGCTTTAACACCGATTTTGTCCCAGTCGGCCTGAATTATTTCAGCCATGCGACGCGCGTTGGGATTATAAGGGCGTTGCACAGGCATTGCCCATATATCCGTTTCAAAACCGTTTGGAAAACCAGCCTCGGCAAGAAGCTTTTTGGCTGCAACAGGATCATAGGAATAATCCTTCACTTTATTGTTGTACGACCAGATAGTGGGCGGAATCGGGTTTTTGGCTATCTTGCCGGCGCCCTGGAATACCGCATCAATGATGGCCTGTTTGTTTACAGCCATGCTGAGCGCCTGGCGCACTTTTACATTATCAAAGGGTTTCTTCTCTGTGTTAAACGCGAGGTAACCTACATTCAGACCTTCCATCTGCATCAGCCTGATGTCTTTGTCTTTGGCCATCTGTGCCAGATCTGCCGGGTTGGGATAGGGCATTACATGACATTCTCCTGCTTTGAGTTTGGCATAGCGCACAGAAGCATCAGGAGTAATGGAATAAACAAGCTTGTCTATCTTTGCCGGGCCTCTCCAATACTGTTTGTGCGCCTCGTATCGGATGGTTGAATCCTTCTGGTACTGGACCAGCATATAGGGCCCTGTGCCGACGGGATTCAGATCTACTTCCTGAGGTGTTCCGGCCTTCATCATTTTATCTGCATACTCGGCCGAAAAAATGGAGGCAAAATCCATGGCTATGGTTGCAATAAAAGGAGCTTCGGGGCGAATCAGATGAAACACAACGGTGTAGTCATCTTTCTTTTCGATATTTTGAATCAGTGCGGCCATGCCGGTTGAGACAAAATATTCGTAATTCCCCCCGGACACCTTGTGATAGGGATGATTCTTGTCGCGCTGACGCTCGAAGGTAAAAATAACATCTTCGGAGTTGAAATCGCGTGTCGGGGTGAAGTTCTTGGTGGTGTGAAACTTTACACCCTTGCGCAGATAAAAAGTGTAGGTTTTGCCGTCCGGAGAAATAGTCCATTTTTCTGCCAGACCGGGAATTGTCTTTGTGGTACCAAGTTCAAAAAGAACCAGGCGGTCGAAAATTGGTCTTGAAGAAGCATCAAACGTGGTTCCTGCCGTGTAAAAAGCGGGGTTAAAACCTTCCGGACTGCCCTCCGAGCAGTAAATGCATGTTTTTGCATCGACATTCACTCCGGCCAGCGCAATCGCCGCGAATGCGCATAACAACATAACGCATAGTCGTTTCATTTGCTTTTCTCCTTTGTCTTAGCGTTTCAGATAAATTACTAAAAAAATATAATGGCCTGTTGACTGACTTTGTGCCTCTTCATCAAATTCAAAGCTGCTAAATTGAAGCCTTCCGCTGTTTCGGTTCAATATGTTATCAGCTCTTCTTTGATGTTTTGGTCTGAAAGGAGCTTATCTGCTGTTTTACTTCGCCGTTTTTGCATTTCGGACACTTGAATTTTCCCTTCGCATGTTCCTTAACGGATAGAATCAGGGTAAAAGGTTTTTTACATTTTTCACAAATGAATTCATATGTAGGCATGATTACCTCCTTTGAAGGTTGCGAGTTAATCAGGATTTACGGGCTTGTAGAAAAATCTGTTTTATTCACACTGAGTTCGCAGAGATTAAGCGGACTTTTTTAAGTGATTCTTGCATCTGCTCTTTGTTCACCTTTTGTGAAATTCTTGGTTATAATCCGCCTGATGCATACTTTTACTCTTTAATAAGTGACTAATTTAGTTTGTTTTTACCTGGCTGTCAATAGGATAAAGAGGCTGGGGCGGGAGGCAATTTTCCCCTGCCGGGAATCTCACTTTTCGAGAGTGTTTTTTATGAGGGCTATTGTCTTTGCTTTTTCAAGCATATGTTCTTTTTCTTCTCCGGACAAACCGAGAATGACATGAGCGCAGATTATTATGCCCCTTCCCTTTGTTGGATCGGACTATAACCGACAAGTCACACTTTTTACACGGTATACCTTACAAAGGGTGAGGATGATTACATTGCCTGAATTGATGGTTACGAGTTAAATGTTCATAAAAAAAGCAGGGCCAATTTTGATCCTGTCGTTTGTCAATTATTTTTTCTTTCTCCTATCTGTATCATTTCTCCGATATTTTAAGCTACGTCTTTCAGGACCTTTGTAAGGTGAAGATCCTCCTTTTCTTCGATCTTTTTTCGAGCGCCTATCGACTCCCAATCTTTTTTCATCCATTTAGAGCCTCTTTAATATCGATTAATAAATTTCTTTTAATGATAACATATAATAAAACAAAGTTAGTTTCAAGATTTATGCGTAAAAAGTTTCGTATGTCATTCTTTGAAGAAAGGCAGGTTTTCACTCACTTTCCATGCAGGGGTTGACCTCCAGTTTATCTCCATTTTCAAAGATTTATAGGCCACAATTTCGATAGCAGTCGGTCTCGAGGCGATGAGTTTCATGACCTTGATACGACATCAGGACTCTTTATTGAGACCGGCTGCAGAGACTATGTAAGACTTGATGTCCGTCTCCGCAACGGAATCTTCTATGTCATCGACGTGAATCCCAATCCCGACATCGGCACCGAAACCAGCATGGTTTATGCCGCCGGTGAAAAAGGACACAGCTACGGTGCGATACTCAGCAGGCTCGTCCACCTGGCAGCTCTGAGACACCCTATGCTGAAGAAAAACCGCAACGGATAAAACTCTTAACTCCTCCGGTTTTCCATGTTCCTGAGCAAGTCAGATTCCTGATTGAACCGAAACACCGAGCGCATTCTTCGCTGCTTGCAGCGTGGTTAGCGAGCAAATTATAAATAGATGCTTCCCCAGGGTCGAAGGTTCCCCTTGCGCTCAGCGGCGGGGAGCTTCAATCCCTTGGGCAATATTGTATTACCTTGACATGAAAAGCCGTTCTTCTTATACTTCTTCAATAATAAGTGCCTTTTCAAATATATTACAACAGAAACAATATTATATCAGCAGTTATTTTTTAGAATATTTTGCAGTGTTTCCGGATTAAAGGATGTCCGCACTATGAAAAAACTGCACGTTTCGCAGGAGGACGTTGCCCGGTTTACACATCTTGTCAGAAAAACCGGGCTTTTTGCTCGCATGAATATGGGCCTTATGGAAAAGATACTGGCTCACGTGGCCATTTATGAATACTCAAAGGGCGAAAAAATCTGCAAACAGGGCGGCCCCGGCGATTCCTTTTACGTGGTTTATTCGGGGCGGCTTGGAGTGAGCGTCAGGAAAGGGCGGCTTTCTTTCTCAAAACAGGTCGCGGACCTTGCCGCGGGAGATTGTTTCGGCGAGATGGCGCTTTTGAACCGGGCTTCCCGCACCGCGACCGTGGAAACACTTGAGGATTCAAAGGTCTTCGTGCTGCTGGCCGACCACTTCGAGGCAGCCATAGCCGATAACACCGAATTCAAGAATGAGATAAAGGCGCTCGCCGCCGAACGCAAGTTCGAACTGGACAATAAATAGTATCCATCCGGAAATGGGCCCTCATAAGGTTGGGTAAAAAGGAACCTGCCTGATAATAAGAACAGGATGAGAGTGGCAGGTGTGGTCAGGGTAGCTTAAAGAATGGGAGCTCCCTGTGGCAAGCGGCGGAGGATGAACAGCCTGTTCCGGTTCATAAACAAGCATACTTGCTTGTAATGGCCCTCATCATAAAATTCAGCTTGACATCATTTATATACTTTCTATATATATAAAGTATATATTAAAATCCACCTCTACCAGGGAGACTAAGTTGATCAGATACGCCATTCTCGGCCTTCTTCATTACAAAGATATGCACGGCTATCGCATAAAAGAACATATAGAACAGAATTTCGGCCATATGTGGTCAATCAACTACGGACAGATATATCCAAATCTCAAAAAATTATATGAAGATGGATTGATCAGCATGACTGAAATGAATCAAAACGGCCAAAAGGGGCCGACCCGTAAGCTTTACGCCATTACAGTGAAAGGAAAAGAAGAATTTTCCCGGTGGCTGGAGGAGTCACCTGAAAAACCGATGCTGCTCCGGGACCCTTTCCTGATGAGATTTGTCTTTTATGGTTTCGGGGATAAAAACCGCTTTGTAGAAATTATCGACAACCAGATCAATCGATATGAAAATGATCTTAAAAGGCGCAGAAAAAATCTCAAGAGATGGGATAAAAACAGTATTTACGTCCGACTGATCGCAGAACTCGGTACCAGCCTCAATGAAATGTTCATAACCTGGCTGAAACATTCCAAAGAGGAAATATTAAAAGATGAGCGGGAGAACACAGAAAGAGGGATAAAAACCGGGAAGCGGAGGATCGCCTGATGAATTTTTCGGGAATTTCACTTGTAACCGGCGCTGCCGGTTTTATGGGAAGTCATGTGGTTGAAAGACTGGCGGCGGAGGGAATAAAGGTGCGTGCTACGGCGCGTCCGCGAAAAGACATTTCTTTTTTTAATAAGTTAAATGTGGAATATGTGCCTGCCGACCTGACAAAGCCAGAAACACTTTCATGTCTCTTTGACGGTGATGTGGATCGCGTCTTTCATCTCGGCGCCATCTGCAACTTCTCGACCCCCTATAAAGAACTCTACCCGACAAATGTATCGGGTGTCGATCATCTTACCCGCCTTGCTCTTAAGAAAAAAGTCAAAGTGTTTGTACATGTCACATCCACAAGTGTTTACGGTTATTATAAGGGAAGCCCGTTCACTGAGGGGAGTAAACGGGAGCCGATGGATAACTACGGCAGGAGTAAACGAGACGGGGAGAACATTGTTTTTAAAAGATGCGAAGAAGGTCTTCCTGCTGTTATCGTAAGGCCCTGCACTGTTTACGGCCCAAGGTGTAATGACGGCGCAGGCAAAGTCTTCTCGAGACCGTCAGCTATTTCTGCGATTCCGGGAAGCGGCAGGCAGCGACTATCAAACATCAGGGCTGAAGATGTAGCAGATGCGATTCTCTTTTTGTCATCCAAAGATGAGGCGGTGGGACAGGTTTACAATTTATCGGATAATTCAAACCCGACCATCAAAGAGGCTTTAATTCTTGCGGCCGTTACTTATCGCACTTCGGTTCCGAAACTTAAATTGCCCCTGGGGCTTGTAAAGCTTGTTGCCCGTCTGGACGGATTGATTTCCGGTTTTAAAGGTAGGATCCCTGATCTTGAATATGATGCGGCAAAATATCTTAATAATGATTATATCGTGGACAATACAAGGGTGAAAAAGAGCGGTTATAATTTAAGATATCCTGATTTTACCGAATCGATGAAACAGATGGGAGAATGGTACCGGAGTCAGTTGAACCCTTGACCCCCCGAATCCCGGAACCCTTTTCCCCACCTGATTTGGAGAAGAGCAATTTGTTGATATAATAACAATTTAAACAAAGAGAGTACGTTATGCAAAGCTCTCAAGGAGTTATTATGAGCCAGACAATCGTTATTACCGGTTTGGCCCAGGGGATGGGCCGGGAAGTTGTAAAAATGCTGGCAAAATCCGGTGATAAAATAGCCGGTTTTGATGTCGATTCGGAAAGCATTACATCACTTAAAAAAGAATTTAACGATATCGGCGCAGAATATTATCTTGAAACACTGGATATAACTGACCGGCAGGGAATATTACGTTTCAGGGATCAGGTTCTCAAAAAATTCGGCCGGGTGGATACAGTGGTCTCGAATGTGGGAATCGGTTTTTTCGGGCCGTTTGAAGAAATTGACCTTGAAAAGGCGTTAAAATGTCTGGAGATCAATGTGATCGGGGCAGCAGCAATATTCCAGGCATTTATTCCGTCCATGAGAATTGAAGGATCGGGTAAACTGATTGCCATGTCGTCACTAGTGGGGCAGGTGCCTTTTCCTTTTGAATCAATTTACAGCGCGTCAAAATTCGCGATCAGCGGAATGGTGGAATCTTTTCAATACGAGCTGGCTCCTTTCGGCATTCAGACAGCTATCATTGAGCCGGCCCAGGTATCAACAAATTTTGCCGCTAAAATTCATAAGATTCCTCTGGAAGGATCACCATACAGGGATAGGGCCAGGCGATTTATCGAACGGGATAACGAACTCATAAAAAAAGCGACAACCCCTGTTCAGGCTGCGGAAAAAATCATAAAAGTGATTAACTCGCCCCGTCTGAAGCTTCACAATCAGGTGGATTTCATGAGCAGCTTTTTTCTCTTTTTAAACAGGGTGCTACCCAAGTTCATGCGGGACATGATCTTACTGAACCATATGGATATAAAAGTATGACGCTTTGTAAAAAGTCATTCTGCTGTGTTGCACTTCATCCCCGCCCTGTTGAATCCCGCAGAGCGGGGCGGCAGGGCCGATTCAACAGGGTGAATCATTGCAGCGTACTAATAAGTACGCTTAATTCCTCAAGATTTGTGCGCCTTGCATAATGAGCTTTTTACTTCGCCGTCTGAAAAAATTCAGAAACCAATATGTTTCCAAACCTTATAGTTTCTGAGAGGAGGATATAATGCAGCAAGCACTTGCAAAGCCTGAAATGATTATCGGGACACGTGTCGGAAAGCTAAGGGGTAAAATTATAAATGCGCCCCAGGAAGTCTGCGTGGAGCGTGCCAGGTACCTTACTCAATCGATGAGAAAACACTGGAAGAAAGATCCGTTAACGCGAATGAGTCTTGCGCTGGAACATATTCTTGAAAATATCAGCATTACCATACGGGAAGATGAGTTGATTGTCGGATGCCGGACCTGCAAGCTCAAGGGGGCGCCCCTGTTCCCTGAGAATAAAGTCAGGTGGATCGGCATCGATGTGGATAATTTTGATAAGCGCGAGGTTCAGCGGGCCCTTATTACGGAAAAAGAGAAAATAGAGCTTGTAGAAGATATCATTCCTTTCTGGGAAGGAAAAACCGTTGAAAACCGGTTCGAAGAACTGATGCCTGAAGATGTCGCGGAGAATATAGATAAGTATATATTCACCATAATGCTGGAGATATCATACGGGATCGGCCACTTTACAATGAACCATTCGAAAGTGTTATCGCTGGGTCTGGCCGGCATTATCCGGGAATCCCAGGATGAGTATGACAGGCTTTCGTCTGATGATAAAAACGGAGAAAAGGGTCGTTTCTATGAAGCTGTAATACGATCTCTTAATGCTTCGATCCGTTTCGCAAACCGGTACGCGGATCTGGCCATCCGGATGGCTGCGGGAGAGAATGGTAAAGAACGCAGGAAGGAACTTGAAAAAATTGCCTCCGTCTGCCGACAGGTTCCTGAAAATCCTGCCGCCACATTTCATGAGGCTGTGCAAAGCCTCTATTTTATCCACCTAATTGCACAGATAGAGTCAGGCGGAAACTCAGTATCATTAGGACGCATCGACCGGATATTATATCCATACTATAAAAAGGATCTGGATTCCGGGAAGATAACGCCGAACGAAGCGCGCGAACTGGTGTCTTTATTATTTTTAAAAACAAATGAAATCTGGAATGTTCTTGAAGAGGCATATATTCCTGGAGGAGAGGGCACAGAGGGTAAAACGACCCAGAATGTTGTCGTAGGGGGCGTTGATGAGATGGGAACTGATGCTACAAATGAGTTGAGTTATATCGGACTTGATGCATATGCGGATATCCGGACGGTACAACCCAATTTTGGGGTGCGGTTGAGCAATAAGTCACCGGAGTTCTTTTTCATGAGAGCAGTTGAATATGCCAAAGATGGTGTTCTGCTGCATTTTCACAATGATGATGCGATTGTTCCGTCACTTGTCGAGGCAGGGCATTCTGAAGCCGACGCCAGAAATTACGGAGTCGTTGGATGTCTTGAACCGAATGCGCAGGGAAAAACTTTCGGGTCCACTTTCGCTGCTCAGTTCAATGGGATCAAGTGTCTCGAATTTGCTCTCAGCAACGGCATTGATAATATTTTCGGACAGCAAAACGGACTGCAAACCGGAAATCCGGAAGAATTCAAATCCTTTGAAGATCTCTGGAATGCATATGACAGACAAGTTTCTCATTTTACAGGTCTGATGGCAAAGGGCATGGCCTGCCTTGATCAGGCGATTGCCGAAAATGTTCCGTCCCCATTTGCTTCCGCCATGATTGAAGGTCCGATCCGGAAAGGATGTGATGTTACAAAAGGCGGCGCAGTTTATAACTCAACCGGAGTGCAGCTTATGGGATTTTCCAATATTGCGGACAGTCTGCATGCGGTTAAAAAGGTTGTTTTTGAAGATAATAAATACTCCATGGAAGCTTTAACGGAATGGCTGAGAGACGATTGGAGCGATCAGGAAGCCGCCAGAAATTATTTTATCAACAAGGTTGCCAAGTACGGAAACGATCAGGATGATGTTGATGAAATGGCAGTCCGGGTGATGAATCATTTTTGTGATATGTTGAAACGGTATCGTAATTTCCGGGGCGGCGCCTTCTGGCCGGGTATTTTTTCCGTAGGATTTCATATCTCGATGGGCGCCTTTACAGGAGCAACTCCTGATGGCAGATTCTCGGGAGATACTCTCGGAAACGGGGTGACACCCAGTAACGGAGTCGCTTTAAACGGCCCCACCGCAATTATGAATTCCATAACGAAGCTTCCGTTGAAAAAGGTGTATAACGGTTTAAACCTCAACATGAGGCTGCCGGGCAACCGTATCAAAAGCAGCAAGCTGATGCGTCTGATCCGGATGTATTTTCAAAAGGGCGGATTCCAGGTGCAGTTTAACATGATCGACTCAAAAACCTTGAGGGATGCCCAGCTCCATCCCGACCAGTACCGGGATCTGATCGTTCGAATCAGCGGCTATTCGGGTATCTTCGTCAATTTAAGTGACATTGCCCAGGAAGAAATAATCCGCCGGATGGAATACGAGTTAAATTAGAAAAGGATTCAAGGGGTCAAGGGTTCGAGGGTTTAAGGAGTCAAATAACACAAAAAGAAGCATCAGAGCTCTGTGTTGAAAAATATAGAAAGGATTACAGGTTAAGACAGGCTAAGCTGTTTGTCCCGGGCAATACTACCGAAGGGAGTTTGTAAATGAGCAAAGTAATGAGCACCAAAGAAGCGATCTCAAAACATGTAAACTCCGGAGATTTTCTTTTTATCGGCGGGTATATATGCAGGCCGCCGTTTGCAGCTATCCATGAAATTATCCGGCAGCATAAAGACAATCTGACTATCACGCGCAGTAATGCAGCGGATGATTTTGATATGCTGATCGGAGCTGGCCTTGTCAAACGCTTTATCGGCACATTCCTCTCCCTGGGGATTTACGGCCTTGGCCGTTGTTACCGCCGATCCCTGGAAAAGGGCATTCCGCATAAGATCGAGGTCGAGGAATACACCAACCTGTCATTGCCCATGATGCTGATGGCCGGGGCCATGGGAATGCCTTTTGTTCCTGTAAAAGATATGGTCGGAACGGACCTGTTAAATGTCAAATCCTTCATGGGTGAGAATAAATACAAAATGATCGATTCTCCCTTTGACGGCAAGCCGACGCTCCTGGTACCGGCACTTAAGCCGGATGTTGCCATTATACACGTTCAGCAGGCCGATGAAGAGGGGAATGCCCAGATGTGGGGAATCGGCGGTGATTGCAGGGTCGGAGCAAATGCAGCCGGAAAAGTTATTGTAAGCTGCGAGCGGATTGTCGGCAGGGATATTACCGGAAAAGATCCGTCACGAACGATCGTGCCTTCTTTCAAAGTTGTAGCCGTTACCGAAGAACCTTTCGGCGCTCATCCCGGTTACACGCCGGGTTTTTATGATGTTGATTTCGGTTTCGGATATCAGTACCAGCAGGCTTCAAACAGTATTGAAGGATTGGATAACTTCCTTAAAGAATGGGTATTCGATCTCCAGGACAGAAAGGCTTATACACAGCATTATATCAAGAAGTTCGGATACGAGATGTTCCGAAAACTCCAGGCCGGTTTTGATTACAGTTATCCGGTCAGTTATGCTTATTAATATTCTGACGACAAGGGGGACACACCGGGATGACTAAGAATTCAAATAAATATATCAAGCCGGAGCTGATGGCATGCTGTGGCGCAAGGGAAATCAAAGACAATAACGTTGTGATCGTCGGAACCGGTTTTCCGGCCATGTCGGCTAATATTGCCAAGCATACCCATGCCCCTAATTGTATCCTGATGCAGGAATCGGGTGTTGTTGATGCCAGGCCTAAAAGACCGGCCCTTTCGGTGGGAGATCCCTGCCTGAATCCAGGCTCTGCTATGGTTGGGAATCTGCTCGATATCATGGGCATGTTTTTGCAGGCAGGCTGGGTGGATATCGGATTCCTTTCGGGAAGCCAGGTTGACAAATTCGGAAATATTAACACGACCTGCATAGGAAATTACGAAAATCCGAAAAGCAGGCTTCCGGGAAGCGGCGGGGCAAACCCCATCGGATCACTTGCCAAAAAGACACTCATCATTGCGCTTCATGATAAGAAACACCTTGCTGAAAAAGTCGACTTTATTACAACTCCGGGATATATCGATGGGCCGGGTGCGCGTGAGCGGTGGGGACTCCCGGTAGATACAGGCCCGGAATGCATCATAACCAATAAGGCAGTTTTAAAGTTTGATAAAGAGACCGGTGAAGCTTTTCTGGAATCCTATCATCCGGGCAGTTCCGTTGATGAGATTCTTGAAAATACACCGTGGAAGTTGAAAGTTTCCAGTGACGTACATGAAACGGAGCCGCCGACAGGAGAAGAATTGAGGGTTCTGCATGAAATTCTGGACCCTCACCACATGATCGCAATTTATGAGAAACGGGGGTACATATGACGGATTCGAAGAATTACACGCAGGTGCTGGCAGAATTCTGCGCAAATCTTTCATTTGATAAACTGCCGGAAGATGTTGTTCATAAGGCCAGATTGTGTGTTTTAGACTACATCGCGAATATTTACGGATCACTGGAACTAAAAACAGTCAATGACATCGTTGATTACTTTCGTTCTCAAAGCACCGGAGGGTCAACAACAGCCCTGGGGTGCGGATTTAAAACAAATCAGCTTCACGCCGTGTTTATAAACGGGACAACCGCCGAGGCTATCGAGGCCCAGGATGGGTACAGGTTCGGTGGAAATCATCCCGGAGTTGCGGTAATCCCAGCGGCAATTGCCGCTGCGGAAGAGAAGCATAAAGGGGGAAAGGAGATCATTGAAGCGGTTGTGGCCGGTTATGAAGTCGCCAACAGGCCGGCTGCAGCGATGCACCCGTGGCATACCCTGTCCGGTTTCCTTCCGACAGGAACATGCGGCGCTTTTGGGGCGGCAGCCGCAGCAGCCCGGATATATAAATATGATACGCAAAAGATGTTAAACGCCATAGGGAATGCCGGTTATCTGCTTCCTTTATCCATGGCTGAACATCTGATGGGTGGTTTTTCCATCAAAATTGTACAGGGTGGTCAGGCCGCAAGCGCCGGCATTCTGGCTGCAGGGTTTTCGGGAAAAGGGATTACGGGCTCAGATCAGGTTCTGGAAGGTTCAAGCCTAAACGGCGGTTTTACGCAGATAACGACAAAAGTTCCTCCTAAAATGGAAAAAATCACGGAATCGCTCGGTGAGAAGTATTCCATCCTTGATGTATATTTCAAACCCTATACAGCGTGCCGCCATACGCACGGCGCAGCCCAGGCAGCCCTTGAGCTGGTCAGGGAACATGATATCTCCTGGCAGCTGATAGAAAAGGTCAAAGTCTTTACATACGGCATTGCTGAACTTGCTGTCGGAAAAGGCAGAAAAAAGAATGATTCTTTCGTTTCCGCCCAGTTTTCAATTCCGCATGTTGTCGCATCATGTCTTATGGACGGAGAGCTTGGTCCTCTGCAATTGACGGAAAAAAGGATATCGGATGAAGCGCTCATAAAGCTGTCAGAAAAAGTCAGCGTCAGCACCGATGAGGCATTGAACAAAATGTATCCTGATAAAACCGCCAGCCGCGTGGAGATATTTTTAAAGGACAATCGTGTTTTAACAAGGCAGGTAGATATTCCAAAAGGTGACCCGCGGGATCCCATGAAAGAAGAAGATATCATCCGTAAGCTTAAGAAATATGCGGGAGACCGGGATTCCGGCCTGATTGACCGGATTATTGAAAAAGTAATCAGCCTGGAAAAAGTTGCGGATATAAGAGAAATTTCCTGTCTGATATAGATTGGAAACTTGATGGAGTCGTAAAAAGCAATTTTATGACGCTTTGCGGCAATCTACATTTCACGAACTCGTTGGAAGCCTTAATATGCTCTCTTAATGAGCTTTTTGGGGATTTTTAAAGCACTTCGCTAAATCACAAGAAATTTTGGGCTGACGCCCTCAAAGGCTTGTGATTTTTAACGCTCAGTTCTTTAAAAATCTGTTTCCCAAAAATCTCAAATCCGTTCGCATATGACTTCCAACTGGTTCATTATAATCGATGAGTTCGTTGGAAGTCAAAAAGTCCGACTCAATAGTTTAATAATTTATTTCCGGATGAACAATCCCGGATAATTGTATTAATCCTGAATTAAAATGCAAGGGGTGAACAGTGGATTTCAGTCTTACGAAAGAACAGAAGATGTTGCTTGACTCGCTTAAAGATATGGGCAAACGGGAAAACTTCAAAGAACTGGCGGTTCACATCGATGCCACCGGGGAATTCCCTCATCACCTTATAGGTAAATATGCCGATATGGGGCTTTTAGGCATGACGCTTTCACCCGAATACGGCGGTGGCGGAGAGCCTTCGATAACCGCCGTTCTGGCGATTGAAGAACTGGCAAAGCACAGTCCCATGATTGCCGCGCCTGTTTTTGAATCAAACGTCGGCCCGGTGCGTGTCATTGATATGTTCGGCACGGAAAAGCAAAAAAGGAGCATAATACCCGGAGTCTGCAAGGGAAATCAGAGTGTATCGGTATGCATGACGGAGCCCGAAGCCGGTTCAGACCTCACGTCGCTTGCAACTTTTGCCGAAGATAAAGGAGATCATTATATTTTAAACGGAAGGAAATGCTTTATTACCGGCGGTGGTTTTGCCAGCCATTACCTTGTGTATACCCGTTTCGGAGAAACCAGAGGCTATAAGGGAATCGGCGGGATTATTCTTGAAAAGGGCGCTCCGGGTTTTACATTCGGCAAACAGGAAGAGTTCATGGGGCTGCGCGGAATGCCTTCCTGCGACCTGTATTTTGACAATGTGAAAGTGCCGAAAGAGGATGTCGTGATTCAGCCCGGAGATTTCGGAAATCTAATGCTGACATTTGATATCGAGCGGTGCGGAAATGCAGCTATGTGCCTTGGAACTGCCGGAGGAGCGCTGGAGGCTGCAAGAGGTTATGCTTTGCAGAGAAAAGCGTTCGGCCGTCCTATTTGTGAATTTCAGGATATTCAATTTTCTGTTGCCGATATGGCAATGAAACTCGATGCGGCAAGGCTGCTTGTATATCGGGCTGCCGCTGGAGCCGGTCAGGGGCTGCCGTCTGTTTATGAGGCTTCAATGGCCAAATGTTACGCCAATGAGATGGTCAGAGAAGTAACGGATAAAGCCATGCTTGTCTTCGGCGGGTACGGATACAGCAAGGATTTCCCGGTCGAGCGGATGTTAAGGGATGCCAGGGCATGGGGAGTGGCAGGGGGAACGCTTCAAATGCTCCGCATAACAGTGGCCAGCGTGCTGTTTGGGCGGAGGTTTGATCAAAGAAAATGATTGATTCATTAAGATTATTAGACAGGATTAACAGGATGGACAGGATGTTGCCTGCCCGCCTGATGCGGGTCAGGCAATAAGCCATCGCCTGCGGCGCAGTTGATCCGTTAAATCCTGTAAATCCTGTCAGATAAGTTTTTGTTGAGGCACCTAAAAATAAATGATTTTGAACTGCCGATAAAAGGGGGATCTTTATGGGAGAATATTATCGTGATGCTGAACACCTGTATGAAATCTATGGTTACTTCATGGAAAAGGTTCTGACGGACCCTAAAATCGGTCCGAAACTGGCCAGATCCGGTATTATCATCAGGTTCATATATACTGATCCCGACACCGAAATTACAATAGATTTGAGAAGCAAACCTGAAAAGGAAGGATATTTCGGCAATTTTTACCTCGGTCCGACCGACATAAAAGAAGATGTATGGTCGAAACAGAGCGCTGATCACTCGCATCGTTTCTGGCATGGGCTTGAAAATCCGATTGCCGCTGTTACCCGCGGGAAAGTCAAACAGGGCGGCAAAATCACCGCGATGCTGAAACTGCTGCCGGTTGTAAAACCCATGTTCCAGTACTTTCCTATAGTATTGAAAGAACTGGGTTATGAGAATCTTATCGTCACTAAAAAATAAACTTAGAGTTTGTTTGGTTTGCTCCTGGAATTATAGTTGTCGCTGATCAGCAGAGTTTGTTGAGATGTGGGGGCGCAGACGAACTGCATGTATTTTATGATAAGACTTCGTTGATGCCACTGTATAGTCTAACATAGACCAGACAAGCAGATAGGAACAAGGCTTCGTGAGCAATTATTCCATTCCCAGATCCGGCCTTTAACAGAGTGCTATGCGAAGGTTTTATACGATATCCGGAAATTCGGGTTCTTTTTTTTCTAAAAAAGCTGCCACACCATAAATACATTCACCGGACACGATAAGAGAAACAGCTTTTTCGGCCTCCAGATCGAGTGCCTTTTGGAAAGGAAGATTCATGCTCTGCCGTATTACTTCCAGGGCATGACCTACAGCCCTCGGGCCGTTTACGGCAATCATTTCAGCAAGCGATATGGCTTCTTTGAGCGCCTGCCCCGGCTTGCTGACCCGGTTCACAAGACCAAGACGCAGGGCTTCATCGGCTTTAATCCTGCGGGCCGTCAGAATCAAGTCTGCTGCCTTTGAGGGCCCCACCAGTCGCACAAGCGCCGGGCCGCCTCCCCAGTCCGGCATCAGCCCAAGCCGGACCTCCGAAAAGCATATCACCGTGTCAGGATCCATGACCCGCATATCGCATCGAACTGACAGTTCAGCTCCTCCGCCATATGCCAATCCATTCAGGGCGGCTATGATCGGGACAGGCAGGGAAAACAAATCATCTACTGCTTTCCGTATGTGTACGATTATCCGTTTGGCCGGCGCACCATCCTGTTTACCCGCTGATTCTGCAATATCCGAAACCATAGGGTTATCCGGACTTACGTCAAACCCGGCGCTGAATGCCTTATCTCCGGCGCCGGTTATCACCAGAGAACGCGGCAGATTATTTTTTAATGCACCTGTTGCTTTCTCAAGGGAGGAAAACATATGTTCATTAAATGCGTTTCTTCGCTGAGGACGGTCTATGGTTAAAACAGCAATCTTGCCTTTTCTTTCCAGATTAATACCCTCTTTGGACATATCTGTTCCCTTCGTCTTTATCATCTTATGTCTTAAGACTTTATTGAACCGAAACGCGAGCGCATTCCCGGTTCAATGTCAGTTATTCATCCCGTATTACGGCCTGATATTTGAGTGATGCGATTACAGATTGCGCGCTGATGCCTCCTTTTATATTTAATATTACGATAACATGATCGATATATTTTTATCAATCATTGACTGATTCGGTGACTGATTCGGGCAGGGGGTCTTTTCTATGGCATTATGTGCGGCCTGAGCGACTCTGATTGTACCAATACTTAATACTTTGGTTTGTTGTGATAATGAATCGCAGAAGGAGTATGGCGCAGGGGGATGTGATCCCTCATTCGGTGTAATCTGATAGTAAATTAATAGCAGAAAACGATCTTTGAATTTATACCAAACCGTGCTATCTTTCCGGCCAGAAAACTTATAATCGAAGGATAGAATGGGTATTGTTCAAATAATAAAGCTTGCCGGGCCGGTTATCGGGGCGTATCTGATAGGTTCCATCCCTTTCGGGCTGATTCTTACAAAAAAATTTACATCCCATGATATCAGGGCTGAAGGAAGCGGGAACATCGGGGCGACAAATGTCAGACGTGTAGCCGGGACTGCCCTCGGAGCCCTGACCCTTGCCGGGGATTTTCTGAAAGGTGCGATTCCCGTATATATTGCCGCTGTTCTGACAGGCGATAAAGGATCATGCGGTGAATTTTATATTGCTGTCATGGCAGTTGCCGCTTTCTGGGGGCATCTTTATCCGGTTTTTCTGAAATTCAAAGGCGGGGGCAAAGGGGTTGCAACGGCTGCCGGCTGCTTTCTTGTAATCTCACCGCTCTCTTTTCTTACGGCAGTCATATTATTTGTAATTGTAATTATTTTGTACAGGCGGGTATCAGCCGGATCTCTTGCCGCTTCAGCTCTTCTTCCTTTTGCGGTATGGGTTGTCAACCATTCTGTTTCCTATACCTTTTGTGCCGTGATTATTTCATTATTCATATTTTTCCGTCACAGGGAGAATATCAGACGGCTTATTTACGGCACCGAACCGGAGATGTAAAGAAATTAATGCGCTT
>Ga0209287_10000620_pt1 | contig 20260 bp, 16 predicted proteins | sample PPLLak3cmMay2015_2_FD_187255 | JGI IMG/M metagenome (GOLD analysis project Ga0209287, IMG submission 187255) | Freshwater sediment microbial communities from Prairie Pothole Lake near Jamestown, North Dakota, USA - PPLs Lake P8 Core (1) Depth... | ecosystem: Environmental > Aquatic > Freshwater... | reverse complement strand
CGGTTCGGTCGTTATCGATGACGGCAATTTTAATGCTTCCCGCGCCTCCGCCTCCGGAAAAGATGCTTCCGAAAAACAGAGCGTAAACCATCGGGAAGACCACCACCCAGAAGATATTGGATTTATCCCGAAAGAGGATTTTCAGGTCTTTTTGCGCTATGGAAAGTATTTTCAGCATCAGTCGCGCAGGCTCCTTCCGGTGAGATTCAGAAAGACCGTTTCCAGATCGGGGCGGTCGACTTTAAGCTGGGCGAAATCCAGCCCCAATTTGGTCAGGCGGGCCAGTTCCTCCATCGGTTTATCCGTGTCGATACGAAGGCGGTTTTCCTCCAGTCTGCCGGGTAGCGCAGTTTGATCGGCCGGAAGTGAGACCAATTCGGCCTCAATGACCGATTTTCCGCCATGTTCGGCAATCAGTTTATCCACGGTGTCCATAGCCAGGATTTTTCCGTGGTCGATAATCGCCACGCGATCGCACAGGCGGCTCGCTTCTTCCATATAGTGGGTGGTATATATCATGGTGCAATCCATTCGGCGAAGTTTTTCGATGTATTCGAAGATCATGTTGCGGGACTGCGGGTCGACTCCGACCGTCGGTTCGTCAAGCAGAAGCACCGGCGGTTCATGCAGCATGGCGATAGCCAGGTTCAATCGGCGCAGCATCCCTCCCGAAAAGGTCCCGGTTTTTCCTTTGCGGCGGTCGGAGAGGCCGACGAATGCCAAACAGGCATCGACCCGTTCTTTCATCCTGGAACCGTGCAATCCGTACATGCTTCCGAAAAAACGAAGATTTTCTTCGGCAGAAAGCTTTTCGTAAACGGCCAGTTTCTGGGGCGCGTTTCCGATGCTTTTGCGGACTTCGGGACGGGTCGGGTCGGCAAATCCCGCGATTCCGATTTCGCCGGAATCCGGTTTCAGGACTCCGACCAGCATATTAATGATGGTGGTTTTCCCGGCGCCATTGGGGCCGAGCAGGCCGAAAACCTCTCCTTTTTTGACTTCGAACGAAAGTCCGTCGACGGCGGTCAGGTCTCCGAATTTTTTGACCAGGGTATTTACATTTATCATCAGCGCGGTTGAGTCAACAAATTATACTTATAGTAATAATTATAGCTTAATTACGCAAAATGCAACCCCCGTGTTTTAAATTAATGATTTTCAAACAATTAGGTCATTCTGCAAATTCTGTCAGATATCCTCCTGAAAAAATGCAATGGCTTGCATAGCGGATAAAAATAGACTGCTTTTAAGGCGATATAACTCATTGATATATAATGTCAAAAAATCTGAAATAGCCACTCCGATAATTCGGTATGATACTTGCTTTATCTTCATCCAAAGTATCTATACCATTTTAGGAGAATTACCAGATGAAGAGATTCATAGCGGCTTTTATGTTCCTGGCGGTGTTCGCGGTTGCGCCTGCTTTCGGGCAGTTCAACTGGCAGCTCCACGACTTCGGCAGCGGGCCGTTTGATCACAACAATGATTGGAGCCCGGTCGATTACAGCCAGATTTATCACAACATGGACCCCTTTGTTCCCTCCCCGGGTAACCTCGGTGAAGGGGGCGAAAAGTTCGACCTCGAAGGTTTGTTCTTTGCTCAGAAGGACGGCCAGATTCATATCGGCCTGACCAATTCGTTCGGGCTGATGGCTCATTCTTCCAGTTGGCGCGAGAATCTCCCTCTTGGCGATATTTTCTTCGGTTTCGACGGAGATTCCTACCAGTTCGCTATCGATGTCAGCGAAGGGACCATTGTCCAGGTGAATTCGTATTACACCATTTCCGACAATCCTTTCGGTCTGGACGGGACCTATGCCAATCATGGAATCGATAACGAAATCGGCGGGACTTTTATAGAAAACGGCACGGTTTTGGGTAATCTTTCCGACTTCTCCCACAATGTATTCAATATGGGCGGAGACGAAAACGGAACTCACGTTATGGAATTCGCGTTCGATGCCGGCCTGGTAAACGGCTTCGGTAACAGCGATTTCGTTTCGTTCCACAATACCCTGGCCTGCGGCAACGATGTCATGAATGAAACTTTCTCGACCATTCCCGAACCGACGACCTTGATCCTCTTCGGAATCGGAATGTTGGGAATGACCGCACTTAGACGCAAGCACGACTAATTACTGTCTGTGATATTTAGGGTCAACCAGGCCCCCGGTAATACCGGGGGCTTTTTATTGATATAAAAATGAAAATTTCGATTTTTGTCGGGTTAGAGCTCAGTTATTTGACTTATGGCGCGTAACATGTTAATTTCAGATAAATACATGGCCTTCGGATATTGGGATTCGGGCCCCCCTCGGATTGAACAAAAAGGATTTGGAAATGGATAACGACCTCCGCTTCAATATCATCGATCAGCCGCTCAAATACAGCGGCAAAGACGAACTCCACGAATTCAACAAAGACCGCATTATCGAATTCAATCACCGCCACCGCAGCGCCTTGAATAATTATGATGTCTCTTTGGAAAAAGGGGCAGTCCGGGTCCTCGACGACCGCATTAACAACAAATCGAATCTTGGAGCCCTGCGTAACCGGCAATTGAGGGAATCGGTCGTAATCGCCGCGGCTATGTCGGCTGCCGGAGTGGGTCTTCTGGGGCGCGGGAGTTTCGCCGCACTCCCCAAAGAACAGGCTACTCTGGATACCAAAAATGAATTGAAGCGGACCAACGACCGTATCGCCGCCCAGATAATGGCGGAGGTGCTTCATACCACGGTCAATAAGCTCCCGGTGGGGGAGGAAGTTCTGATTGCCTCGACCATCACCGAAGGGGTTAGGGTCAAGCCGGGCAAAGAGGCGGGGGGCAACCCTACTATCGCAGTCGGCGCCTTATTCGGTAAAGGAGAGCATCGTTCGCGGTACGGATTGCCGATGCCCAAAGATGTTACCCTGTTGTCGATGGGTTCGGATGTCATCGACGGGACCACCAAATCGGTGATGGGGACTCATTCCAGCTTCACGGCTCTTTTTCTGACCGAATCAGGGGTCAAGCGGCATCTGCCTGATATCTATGTTCAACGGTGGATGGCCGGAGCGTATTTCGAGGAATTCAATCCCCGCGAGTTCGATCTGCTCGATGCCGCCGAAGTGATTGCCAAGGCGTACGGTCATAATAAAATCGAAAAGCTCAGCGCTTTTTTCCTCGACCGTCAGCGCCATCACCTTGCCATGGATACTCTCAACAAGGCGGGGGTTGCCACCCCGTACGATACCGACGGCGACCTTTTCCCGTCCCTGATTATGGGGCTTGAGGGGGTCGCATTTCCCAACGGTCGGAAACTCGATTCCATGATCGGAGAAATCGGAGGTTCGGCGGAATGGGCGGTAGGGGTCCTGCCGCTGTTCTGGCGGGGGGGACAGGCGATCGGCATGATGACTTCACAGGAGACTCTGGTGAAGAAAGACCTTTCCAGCGCGGAAAAATGGAATCAACGTTTCCATTTCACCGAAGAGGAATATATGCTGCTCCAGGATGCCCGTTTCGAGCACAAGCCGTACTTTTCTATTCGGGATATTCTCGAAAACCCGTACGCCGGAGGAGTCAGCGCGTTCGGGGCCATCACCGACAGCCTTTATGTACCATTTCTGAAAGGGGCGCGGACCAACGAGGCCGACAACACTATCACCGTCGATACCATGGCCATCAACTCGCTCGGTATCGTGGAAATCTGGCATTTGACGTTCAAATGCCATGAGAGCATCGCCAAGACCAGGAGCCTGATGAATCCGCCGAAAGCGAGACTGGCCGGTAAGAGCGACAGCGACCTGAAGAAAGAAATCAAAAGCCTGCTGGATGATCGAACCAGCAAATGGCGTTACCGGATATTTTTCAACAATGAGTATTACCCCGGCATGATACCGGTTCGGGATAAGATATTCATGCTGCACAAGGCCATCGACAGTCTCATCGAGCGGGGAGCGTTACAGGAATGGGATCGCAGTGTCGTGAAGCACACCCGCGAAATCGCGTCTCACTGGTTTGTCGATAACGGGCAGTAGTCTTTCTCTAAAAATAAACCCGGAAAGACGTGAAATAGGTATCGTTGAAATCTCCGAATTCGGATTTATAAGAAGATAAGCCCCAGTAGTAAATACCCGAGTAATTCTCAAACTGGTCGTTTTCTCCAAGGCCGACATAGGCTCCGGCGGCCAGATAGATATTGGGGGCGATGTTGAATTCGAGATTCGGAATCAATAAACAGGAATTATCGGACAGGTTATACATCGCCGAACCGCTGAAAATAATCAGCGGCGTTATCTGGTACGTGAATCCGGGATTGATATAGTGCTTGCCGAGTAAGAACGTTCCTCCCTCGCTGTAGGCGGTGCCGGCCAGATTAAATTCGTTGTCATCGGAACCTGCCCCGTTGAAATGGTATTCCAGAAAGCCGTATAATTCGGGAGTCAGGCTGTAATCGGCTCCGACGGTCAGCTTGACATAATCGTCATCGCCGCTGACTCGCCCGTCAGGATTGAAGGCATCGGGAGCGACGAAGGCCGCTTCGAACCAGGTCCCGGCTCCGCCGATAGATCGGGCCAGGTCCACCCCCAGCATCAGGTTTTCCTTGAAATTGACCGCCATCAGAGAAAAATCCGTGCGGCAGAGATAGTGTTTGGTTCGTAAGTACATTCCCGATTGCTCGTATTCGAAATCATTTCCGAACAGGTATCCGGCGTCGATTTCTCCCATGAACCCCAGCGGGATGCGCCACCTGACAGCATCGACTCCAAGTCTGTCTTCGACGTTCAACTCATCGTACGAATAAGGGACGAAGACATCGGTGGGATTGACGGTTCGGGCCGATCCCCAGGCGATCGCCTGGCGGCCGATATAGAGGTCGCTGAACCCGGTGTTGATACCCAGGTACAGCCGGTCGAGGTTTTCGTACAGCATGAAATTGTTGATCTGTGAATATTCGTCGGGGTACACAAGAGGCCCCGGGTCATCCACCCGATATTGTCTTTTGAAAAATAATAGCTGACTTAAACTGGCATACAGTCTGTCGCTGAAATTTACTTTGGGGATCAGGCTGTATGCTATTTCGAACGACACCTGCGGACTCGGATGATAATCCGCCTTGAGCCGAATATCGTTATAAGCCTGACCGTACAGCGGATCGTCGTAAATCATCGGCATGTCAAATACGGTGAAGTAATTTTTGAAATAGCCGGAAATGTTCCAGTACGTTTCGTCGGCCATGGCGGCCGCAGGAATCAATGCCATTGCCAGCAGAAAGACGATTGTCTTTGGCATAAGCCCCTCCTATGATCTGGTTTCGTCCCCTTTTATCATCCCATCCTGAAGTGTTATCAGCCTCCGCGCCCGTTTCATGATCATTTCGTCGTGGGTCGAAAAGATAAACGTGATTCCGCTTTCTTCGTTGAGTCGGCGCATCATGTCGAGCAGTTCCGCTCCGGTTTTGCTGTCGAGGTTGGCGGTCGGTTCATCGGCCAGAATGAGGGCCGGTTGCGCCACCATCGCCCGGGCCACCGCCACGCGCTGCTGCTGTCCTCCGGACAACTGCGGCGGAAACCGTCTGGAATATCCTTCCAGGCCCATTTGCGCCAGGATTTTCTCGACCCGTTCGTGTCGTTCTTTGTCGCTGACCCCCTGCAGAAGCATGATGTATTCTACATTCTCTTTTACATTCAAAACCGGAATAAGATTATACGCCTGGAAAATAAATCCGATATTATCGCGGCGAAAATCGGACAATTCGGTCCCCGACATCTCCGAAATCAGCTTGCCGTTCAGCCAGACTTTGCCTGCGGTGGGAGTATCCAGTCCCGAAATGATATTGAGAAAAGTGGTCTTGCCGGAACCGGACGGCCCCACGATGGCCGTGAATTCCCCGATCCTGATTTCAAGATCGATTCCCCGGACTGCGTGCACCGCAACCCCGTTGGTTTCATAAGTCTTCCGGATGTTTTCGGTAATGATTACTTTATCAGCTATTTTCTTTTCCATCGTATCATTCCTTTAAAAACTTCGGCGCATGGCCTCGGCCGGGCGCATTTTCGAAGCGAATCGTGCCGGGTACAGGGCGATCAGGGTGGTGATAATAAACACCCAGATGGGATATTTGACAAATTGCATCACGGTCATAACCGGGTAAAGCATATCCCTGAAGGTAGCCCCGGCGAATTCGATACCTCTATAATCTATTCCGATCTTCGTGTAAATGAACGTAATGATAAATCCCAGAATCATTCCCAGAACAATCGATATAACCGCGAGCGAGGCCGCTTCGAACATGATCAATCGTCCCATGGTATAGGGACGGGTTCCCACCGCCCGAAGTACTCCGAATTCAAACATCCGTTCGTGCAATGACATAAAGAGGGTATTGATGATTCCGAGCGCGATAACCCCGAACAGAATAAACGCCAATATCATGGTTGAAAATTCCGACACCTTGAAGGCCATATCGAGGGCGGGGAGAATTTCCGCCCAGCCGATGGCCTGATTGCCGTCAACGGAATACCTCGCCCAGAAGGGATTTTTGGGATCGCGGGCGACTTTGGAATCCTTGAGATCCAGCGCCAGTTCATGAATATTGTCTCCGATCCCCAGCATCTCCTGAGCCTTTTTGATACGGATAAAGGCGAACCCGCGATCCATTTCACGGATATTGAAATGATATATTCCCGATACCCGGAACAAATCCTGGCTCAAATCGCCGGTGCCCGCTTCCGATGCCGTTAAAACCAGGCGGTCGCCCAAACCGACCTCTAGGATTTCCGCCAGCTTGGCTCCGATAACGATGTCGTGGCTGTCGTCCCCGTCGAAGTAAACCCCCTCGGTAATGACATCGTCGATTTCGGAAAGTTTCCGTTCGGATTCCGGATCGATCCCTACCAGGGTGACGGCACCGACATTGGCCGGCGAGGTTACCATGGCCAGGGTCATGACACGGGGCGCGGACGCCGCCACCTGCGGATCTTTTTGCAGAGAATCGATGACCTGTCGATAGTTCAGGATGGTTTTATCGACGGCGAATTCCTTTCGGAAATCCGCCTGATGAATCTGCCCCTCACCCATGAACGACGACGTTGCCGATTCCACCATGTTTTTTTCCATGCCGATAATCAGGGCATCGACATAAATAAGCGCCGCCAGCCCGATACCGATGGCGGTCCCGGCAATGAATGTCCGCCGCTTATTACGGAATATATTACGCCAGGCCAGTTTCAGGTATATCGTCATATGTCATCCTCAGTGTATTCTCATGGCCCGTGCCGGTTCGATTCTGGCAGCTTTCAAGGATGGCATGATTGCGATCAGCAGGGCGGCCCCGAAGACCGCGACGGCCGGAATAAAGAATTCCATGAGATTCAGTTCCGTGTACCCTCGCGAAAACAGCATCCCTCCGTACGTGAATTCATAGGGCATCGGAATTCCATGTATCGAGAAAAAGTAATTCACCGTAAATCCCAGTATCGAACCGACCATCACACTGATAGCGGCCATCACGGCGACTTCGTAAATGACCATTCGGAAAACTTCTCCCGGCCGCATGCCCACCGCCCGCAGCACTCCATATTCACGGCGGCGCTCCAGGACCGTCATCAGAATCGTATTGAGTACCCCCACCGCCACGATCAGCACAACCACGAACAGCATCACCCAGCTTCCCTGCTTATCGCTCTGCATCGCGTTATAAAAGGCCCGGGCGAATTCCTGCCACGGTTCTACGGATAATCCGGGGTAGTTCAGAACCGCGGCGATTTCAATCGCTTTTTCCCGGACTTCGTCGAGATTCTCGCAGACAATCACCATTTCATGCACCTGGCCGTACAGCACCAGCAGGTCGCGGGCGTCATCAATATGAAGATAAAAGACGGTCCGGTCGCTGATATCATCGCCGCTTTCGAATAACCCGACCACTTTATAGATATCGTTGGCCATGGAACCATCGGCCCCCTGGGATATCACCACCACTTCGCTGTCAATTTCCGCCTGCAGAATCGTCGCGAGGCCTTTGCCGAGAATTACTTCATGCGATGCCGTTTGCGATAAAGGATTCCCTTCAGATAGCTTCTTATCGAATTTAGTGGCGTTATCTTCACGGGCCGGGTCGATCCCGATTATCTGTATCCCGGTGGTTTTGTCACCCAGTGAAGCCAGTCCGGAAGATAATATGCGCGGAGTCCACGCCGATATCCCTTCGATACCATTTATTATCGCGCCGATACTGTCGGCATTTTGAATGGTCTTGTAGATTTTGGGGCGATCGAGGTAGTCGTCGTAATGTATCTGGATATGCCCCAGCTGAGTCCGGGTGAAGGTATTGATGATGTTGTTGTAAGTACCTTCCATCCACCCGATAGAAAAACAGGCCAGGGTGAAGCCCCCCATCATGGTCAGGACGGTCAGGACGGTGCGCCGTTTCTGACGGAATATATTGCGAAACGCGATTTTGAAAATCATGTAAAGTGCCCCGTCAGTACGCCCTTAAATTCCGCAGCGAGAAGGTTTCGTCTTCAATCGGGACATTGAACTGCGCTTCGAGATAGCGGATGACGGTCTTATGCCCCTCTTCGTTCATCGGGACCATTTCCATCACCGCCGGTATGATGCGGTCGCCGAATTTCCGAAATTCGCTGTATTCCAGGGTCCGCATCAGTTTTCCCTTTTCGTCGTAGTACTTTTGCCAGAGCGGCATGTAATCGTCCTTGCGGGCGGCGATGACCACATTCCCCCAGATGACCGGGACATCCTCCTTGGGGATGCAATTGATATAGTACACTCCCGGTTTGGGATCCTCCGGATCGTACCAGTCGAAGGTGAAATCGTCGAGAAAGGTGAATTCCTTGACCAGGTCGTCGTTGGTGAAATCGGACCCCATCCAGGAGGACATCATCATCGACGGAGGTATTTTGATGACTTTATTGGTTTTCGGAAGGTAGTTCCACATTTCATTGCCGATACGGAGTGTCCCGGTCCCTTCCTCTTTTTTCGGTTCCAGGATGCGGATGAAGGTTTTATGGGTACCGCGCGTCCAGCTGTCCATCTTCAAGGTTCGCGACCAGTGCGGCGTAACGATTTCCATTTCCAAAGTCGAGGTTGACGATTCGGCCCGGTAAATTTGATCGACTTTTTTTATAAGGTCCTGCAGTTCGATATCCTGTTCCGCCCGCGCGGAATGAAGGATGGGCAGTATGATAATTAACGTTAGGGCAGATAAGATAAATTCCCCGGTCTTCACGAATGCCTCCCTGAATATTATCCCATGAAGTCCTTATTATATACCGACTTGATATTATACAACAAAATTTAAACGCAAGGTTCGATTTTTCCTGAATTAATATTCGAAGCTTGACAACCGCCGTATTTTCATTTAGTTACCGCCGAAAGTAACGCTTTTGGGGAGTTGAGCTATGCATAAGTTCCTGGCAGTTTTTTCACTGATACTTTTTACCTGCCCCGTTGCTTTCGGAGGGGCATTCGACAGTGTCAAAATCGGCGGAGATTTCCGCTACCGCAACGAATCTCTTGAAACCGAACATAATCCCACCCGCTATCGCCAGAATTTTCGGGTCCGGTTGAACGCCACCGCTTCCTTGAACGAATACATGAAATTCAAAACGCAATTATGCACCGGGACGGATGAACCGTTGAGCACCAACGAGACTTTCGATAACGGCTTTTCGAAGAAATCGATCTGGCTCGATCTGGCCTACCTCGAAGCGAAATTCAAATACGGCGACGGCCTGACCCTCCGGGCCGGAAAAATGACCAGCCCCTTTTTCGAGGTATTCAAGTCGGAACTGGTTTGGGATGTTAAAATCAGGCCGGAAGGTATTGCCATCCTCCAGAAAACGCATCTTGGCGAAGTTTCAGTCGATGCCAATGTCGGGTGGTTTGTTTTGGACGAACGAACTCGTGATGAAGATTCCTATCTTTTGGCCGGGCAATTGATCGGTAATTATAAGTTTAAAAACAAGAAGACTGAAATCGGGGCCGGAGCCACCGGCTACCTGTACGATAAGACCAAAGGCTACCCGCCGTTCTGGGATGGGGAGACTTCCTACGGCAATACTCTCGACGTCAACGGCAATTATGCCAGCGATTTTCATCTTGTCGAAGGATTTGCCTGGTGCATATTCGATGCGGTCGGCCAGCCGCTGATTCTATTCGGCCATGCGGTCAACAATACCGCCGCTGACAGCAACGATTTCGGCTGGACCGCCGGTTTCCAACTTGGTGACGCCAAAAAGCCGGGGGACTGGTCCCTCTTCTATAAGTATCGCGTACTCGAAAACGACGCAACGCTCAACCTGTACACCGATGTCAGCTACCGGGGTAACGCCAATGATGAACCGTGTCATGAAATTATCGCATCGTTCAAACCACTCGATCACTTCATCATCATGGCTACGGCGCATCTCTGGAAGACCGTTTCCGGCGGGCAACTGCTTGATAACAAACGCTTTCGATTCGATTTGATGGCAGATTTCTAAAATTTTTTGAAGAAATCTCGAATCGTTTTGCCTATATTGCCCATCTAATGGATGAAAAAGAACTGATACAACTGGCCCAGGCGGGCGATTTCGAGGCCTTCAACAAGCTCATCGATGCCAACAAGGCCAAAATTTACGCCCTGGCCCACAAACTGGCCGGAAGCCGGGAAGACGCTGAGGATATCGTGCAGGAAACATTCTTAAAAGCCATCGACAATATCGACCGCTTTCGCGGCGAATCCGCGTTCGGGACCTGGCTTTACACCATCGCCCTCAACCAGGCCCGCGCGCAATTCGCCAAATCGAAGCAGTTCGACCTGAAACCGATCGAGGAATATCTTCCGGCGGCGCACGAACACAACCACGGCCAGGGGCACGATCATTTCAAATTGTTCGACTGGGACGACCCCCACCGTATTCTCGAAACCGCGCAGCTTCGCGAAATCATCGACGCCGAGATCGCGAAACTGCCGTACAAGTACCGCGAGGCGTTCGTGCTTCGGTATATCGAGGAACTTCCGGTGAAAGAGGTCGCCCGGATAACCAAAGAAAGCGAAGCCTCGGCCAAGTCACGCATCCTGCGGGCGCGACTGGCGTTGCGTGATGCGCTTTCGCACATTTTCGAGGAACGGTATGGCCGGCAAGTGCAGTGAATTTATCGGCGGCTTGAACGATTATATCGACGGAGCCCTGGAACCGGAACTCTGCGAAGAAATCGAGCGACATCTCGGCGAATGCGAAAACTGCCGGATCATGGTCGATACCCTCAAGCAAACGGTCAAGCTCTGCCGCGAGGGGCGCGAAGAAAAACTACCGGCGGAGCTCGAAGGGAAACTCAATAGCCTGCTGAAAAAACGCTGGGATGAGAAATTCCGAAAGAAAGAATAATCTATCTTATTAATATCACGGGATCGGGCGGGCCTGCAATTTGGCCCGCCTTTTTTTATATCCCTCCGTATATTCTGCATCATTATATTCCACTGAATGATTAAACGCGGTCACATATGATAAAATTCATAGAAAGCAAAGCCAGCCGCGCCAATATTATCGTCATGCTGGCGATTACCATCGCGGTGTATGTATATATGCTTTTGGTTTCGCTTCCTTATGTCATGAGTTTCGCCGGAGGCATGAGGCTTTTTGACCTGATGCCAACCGGGTACTCTCCGGAATACGCCGAAAATCTCCTCGGGATCCTCGGAGCCGACGGGCGCCACGCGTATCTTGTCCGCCAGATTCCGTTCGACATGCTCTATCCCGGGCTCTTTGCCATTTCATATGCCATGCTGTCGGCATTTATCCTGAAGAATATCTTCACTTCGACCAATAAATTTCGCTATCTCATCCTCCTTCCCATATTCGCCGGGCTGTTCGATTACCTCGAAAATACCGGGATTATCTCAATGCTTATTATGTATCCCGATTTCTCTAAAACGCTCGCGTCAGTTTCTTCGGTTTGCACGGTTTTGAAAAGCCTGCTCACCACGGTTTTCTTTCTGCTATTGGGACTGGGTATAATCCTCGCGGTTGTCCGCAGGTTTAAAAGCCCCTCGGTATATCGGAACGGCTGACCTTGCGGGGGTCCCTGAAAATTCGCCAGTTTATGCTGGATTCTGTGCTCCCATTGCTTTATAATCTTTCCGGATAAATTCTAACTCGAGGTATGGCATGCGTAAGGTTTTGTATTTGCTTCCGTTCGCGGCAGCCGGATGGGCCCTGTGCGGATTGATCATGAAATATTCCGATGAGTGGTTCGGCATGGAGGCCGCGCTCACTTTGCACGCTTCGTTCGGGCCGCTGGCCTTTGTCCTGGTGTCGCTCTGGTATTTCCGGCTGGAAGAACGCCTGAGTCCGTTGTATGCCGCGCTCTTTTGCGGAGCATTCGTGTTCGTGCTCGATTTGGTGGTGGTGGCGCTGGCTATGGGGGTCGGGCTGAGTATGTTCGGGTCGTTCGTGGGGTTCTGGCTTCCGCTGCTTTTGATTCTGCTTCTGGTCTGGGCGACGGGGCATTTCGTGAATGAAGGGGAGGCGGAAACGATCCCGCCCATCCCGGCGAACCTGAGCCATTTGTCGTAGACGACCTGCGAACAAAAGACCGGTACTTCTAAATAGTAAGGCAAGAGCCCCGCGCTCTTGCCATTTTCCCGATACATACACCGTAAACTCTTCTCCAGCATGATAGTGCGAGAAAATGGGTTTGTTTTTCATAATTGACACACAATGTGTGTTATAATTCCGGCCGAAATGTAGTGGTAGAAAGAGAAATTTCCAACAATCGAGACACAACGCCAAATACCGAAAATTGCAGCGGTTTGGTGGCGACTGGGGATATTGGGCATTGTACGTACATCCTTTTCAATTGTGGGGCTATCCGTGGAGATACCCACAAGGCTATCTTCTGATTGACGAATGCCATAATAATGCTATATTTATATGGGTTTCGAGCACAACCCGCTTATTACTACAAAATCAAAGCTGTTTCCGTGGAGGAAACTATGAGGCATAATTTAATTATCAAAATGGCCATGGGCATTTTGTCGATTGGTCTATTCTTGTCTTATTTGCCGGCCCTTTCAATTGCAAACGCCATGGTACAAAATGTTCAGATAATGTGTAATATTTCTTCCACGCCACTGGCTTTCACCCAAAATAACGGTCAGTGGCCGGATAGCATATTATTCCGTGCCAGTGCCGGCGGCGCCATCATGTGGTTTACTCAAAACGGCGCCTATTACCAATTCACTCGCCGAGTCCAATCCAATGACCTCGCTGAAGATCTTGTAGGTCGAAACCCCCGTGGTTTCGACAATCCTTCTGATCAAAGACCGGACTGCGTCGAAACGATAATGATTAAAGCCTCTTTCTTGAGCGTCAAACCCTGCCTTGAAATTAACGGACAGGGTTTGATGAAATACAAATGCAACTACTTTTTGGGCAATGAGCCGGATAAATGGCGCATCGACGTCCCCAATTATGAATCGATTGTCTTTAAAGAAATCTATGCCGGTATCGATCTGAGATACTATGGCAATGGTCGTCAGATGGAGTATGATTTCATTGTTTCGCCGGGAGCTGATTATGCTCAAATATGTATTCAATACGAAGGGGCAGAGTCGATTCATGTCAATGTATCCGGGGAATTGGTGGTTGAAACGGCATGGGGTACAGTTACAGAATTACAGCCGAATGTATATCAGCTCGAAAATGGCGAAAAGATATCTATCCGAGGAGAATATTATTTAATAACTGATAACAGCTTCGGCTTCCGCCTCGATGATAGCTACAATCCCTGCCTGGCCGTCGTCATCGACCCGGTACTGTCTTATAGCACTTATCTGGGCGGGAGCGATGATGACTTTGGTGAGGAGGAAATTGCGGTGGATGGATCGGGCAATGCCTATTTGATGGGACGAACCTATTCCGCCAACTTTCCGACTCTGGACCCGTATCAGACGGATCAGGGCGGAGCTGATTTCTTTGTAACCAAGCTTTCCAGTAGCGGCAACAGCCTATTTTATAGCACCTACCTCGGTGGCGGAGACGAAGAAATTGGCTCCGGAATTGCAGTTGATGATTCCGGCAATACTTATTTAACAGGACGAACAAATTCCGACGATTTCCCGACAAAGGATCCATATCAGACGGATCAGGGTGGACTTGATGCCTTTGTGACCAAGCTTTCCGCCAGCGGAAACAGCTTGGTTTATAGTACCTATCTAGGTGGGGGTAGTAACGATTTAGGCTATGACATTGTGGTCGATAACAGCTATAATGCTTATGTTGATGGAGAAACTTCCTCCACCGACTTCCCGACCCAGGATCCGTATCAGACGGATCAGGGTGGTATTGATGTCTTTGTGACAAAGCTTTCCAGTGATGGCAACAGCTTGGTTTATAGCACATATCTCGGGGGTGGCTACGACGATCAAGCCTTCGGCATTGCGGTTGACGGCAGCGGCAATGCCTATACAACAGGATACACTAATTCCACCGACTTCCCGACTCAGGATGCTTATCAAACAGATCAAGGCGATTGGGACGTCTTTGTGGCCAAACTTTCAAGCGGCGGCAATGGCCTGATTTATAGCACCTATCTCGGCGGGGCAGACGCCGACTATGGCTATGACATAGCGATTGATAGCTTATTCAATTCCTATATAGTTGGGATAACGTGGTCATCCGATTTCCCGACTTATAATCCCTATCAGACTGATCTGGGAAGCCGCGACGCCTTTGTAACCAAGCTTTCCAGTTCCGGTAACAGTCTGGTTTATAGTACTTACCTTGGTGGTGAAAATGAAGATACTGGGCAAGATATCGCGGTGGACGGCAGGGGTAATGCTTATTTAACCGGGAGTACATTATCCACTGATTTCCCCACTCAAACTTCAAACCAGACTGATCAAGGCGATTGGGATGCCTATGTAACCATTCTTTCCAATACCGGTGAAAACCTGATTTATAGTAGTTACCTTGGCGGTCAAAGCACCGATTATGGCTGGGGCATCGCGCTGGATATTAGCGATAATGTGTATATAACCGGGCATACCCTTTCCGAAGATTTCCCGACTGTGAATGCCTATCAGGCAAATCAGGATGGCTGGGATGTCTTTATTGCCAAAATCGAATCACCATTTCCGGGCATTTTCAGCCTTCATCCTGCGCCAAATGCACTTAATAACGCCCCCGATACTAACATATCAGTCACATTCTCAATCAACATGAATTCCGCGACTATCAACAACACCACACTTTTGGTTTACGGCAACTACACCGGATTTTATTCCGGAACCATTTCCTATGATGGCCCCTCTCGCACGGCCACATTCGACCCGGATAATGACTTCAGGCTGGGCGAAATCGTCACGGTTACTTTGTCTGACCTTATTGAATCCAGTGAATGTGTTCCTCTTGACCAGGGCTATACCTGGCAATTTACGATCGAAGTCAACGCCGGGCCGGGCGTTCTAAGTGATGACGCCTACTATCCGGCGGGCATTGATCCCCGTGCTGTCGTGGCAGCTGATTTCAACGGCAATGGAAATCTGGATGTGGCGGTGGCGAACGCCTCCAATCCCGGTCTGGATAATGTCTCGTTACTTCTGGGAAAGGGCGACGGTTCATTGGAGTCACAGATCACCTTCGATGTTGGCTCAGGACCGAATTCATTAATCCAGGGTGATTTTGACCAGGATGGGGATATTGACCTGGCTGTCGCTAATTCTGCTTCCAACAATGTCTCTATCCTGTTAAACCATGGGGCAGGGTCCTTTGCTCCTCAGGTTACATACTCCGTCGGTACTAATCCACGATTCATTATTACGGCAGACTTTGATGGTGACAGCTACTTGGATTTGGCTACTGCTAATACGGATGATGATAATGCAACAATTTTAATAAATGACGGTGATGGCACATTCACGGCCCAGCCACCCATAACGGTCGGCGATGGCCCATTTTCATTATTTGCCTTAGATTACGATAATGATGGCGACTTTGATATTGCCGTATCAAACCGCCTGGATAACAGTATAGAGCTGCTAAATAACCCGGGAAATGCCAATTGCACGTTGGATACAGTATTCTCAACTGTGGAGAAGCCTTTATCCATTCATGGGTGTGATTTCAATAATGATGGTTTCCAAGATCTGTCAGTCTGTAGCGAAAATAATGGTTTGGCAGGGGTTTATCGCAATGACGGCGATGGTGGATTTCTATTACCGGATTGGTATTTAATCCCTTACGGAGCTTGCTGCATATATGCCGCAGATATAGACGGCAACGGGTATTCCGACTTGATTACTACGAACACGATCAGTAACAATATATCGCTTTTATTCAATAACCAGGGACTTTTCGGTTCTGCGCAATCATATTCCACTGGTGATTCCGCCAGCTTTGTCGCCCCGGCAGATTTGAACGGCGATGGGCTTCTTGACCTTGTTATTACCGAGGGGTTGGATAATCAAATAAGGGTATTTCTAAATGGTTATACGGGGCAGGTGACGGTCCAAAATCTCAACGACTTGGGAGAAGGCTCCCTGCAATGGGCGATTGATTCCGCCAATGGCGATCCCGGGTTAAATACAATTGTATTCAATATCCTTGGGGTATTAGATGTACTCACTGAATTACCGGCAATAACCGACGACAGCATAATTATAATGGGTTCCACCGCCCCGGGGGGAACACACTCGGTCATTCTTGATGGCTCCGCGCTTGGTAAATCAACCAATCCCGGACTTCAAATCCAAAGCTCTTACAATACCATCGAGGGCTTAACCATCCGCAATTTCCCCGGTAACGGCATTGAGATAACCGGAATTGCCCAAAACAACACTATTTCAAACAACCTGATTTATAACAACGATCTTTTGGGTATTGACCTTGGCGATAATGGCGTAACAACCAACGATGTCGGCGATGCCGACACCGGCCCCAATGACCTGTTTAATTACCCTCAAATCGATTCGCTCTTTATGAATCCCGATAGCACTTTAACAGTATATGGCAGGGCAGCGGATAGTGCCGTTATCGAATTTTTTATCGCTCATCCCGGTAACGATAGTACACGTCCTTCCGACCCCACCGGATACGGCGAAGCATATTCATTTATAGGCTCGGATACCTGTGATAATGCAGGGGATTTTATATATGATATACCAAAAACGGTACCGCAATTTTCAAGCATTACTGCGACCGCCACTGATATCCTCGGGAATACCTCCGAGTTTTGCGAGAATTTCGTAGCGATTTCGGCGCCTCTTATCATCGTAGCCTATTCGCCCGTAAACCTCACGGTCACCGACCCGGACGGCGGTGTTATTGGCCGGGATGCTTTTGGGAATTTGACCCAAACTATTTCTCCAGCTTCGTATACCGAGATTGTCAATGATTCAATCCACATTAATTTCCCTATATTTGGAGAATATATTATTGATGTCGTTTTAGAAGACGGTGCAGATCCTGAAGCGGTTTATACTATTGGCATCCGTATTGACGGGACGGAGCAGTGTATTGTCGTGGCGGAAGCTCAAGTTCCTGCAAACGGCGTGGTGACATCATACACGTATGAAGTGGAAGAAGGATACCATTATTTAAACGGCGATTGCGACCGCAATGGGGTTATCAATATTCTCGATATTGTTTATTTAATTAATTGCAAGTTTAAGGGAGGAACCTGTCCGGAACCGCCGGAGGTAGGTGATACCAACTGCAACCTGTTGGTCAATATTCTGGATATAGTCTATCTGGTTAATTACAAATTTAAGGGCGGTCCGGCACCATGTGAATTTGATCATAAATAGAAACCCCATGGTCATTGACCCGGGATACCTATAAATCTCGAGGTATGACTGCGAAATTGACCCTTTTCATTTGTAGAACGGCAGCTTATTTACTGCCGATTCCAGATGATCCGAGGCGAGATGGGCGTAGATCATGGTGGTTTGGATATCGGTATACCCCACAAGCAAGGTCAAAATCCCTGTCGCAGATCATGAGCTCCGAAGGACGGTTTTGACGGTACAATTAAACCGCTCCGGGTTAATTGTCACTCTAGCCTCCCGCAAAATCCCTACAACATCAATGGTGAAAATTCACCGCCCCACTTATGTGAAAGGAGTGTCATTGATTGTTTTGGAGTTGCCTAAAAATAAAAGATTCCCGCCGTCGCGGGAATGACAAAAAAAGGGATGGAAACGATCAAATGGAAAACGGATAAAAACGATATGCCAATTATGAAAAACAAACCCATTTTATTGGACTATGCTGGGTGGCATGAGGTTACGGAGGGCCACTTCATTGGATTGTCGAAACCGCCAGGGTTTCGACCTACCATTGAGATGTCCGGTGTTGGGTTTCTCACTCGTTTGCAGGACGGAACTCGCTCGGAAGGCCGACCTACGGTTACTAAATTACCGGCGTCAGGTATATCTCCACGCTGTCGACGAAGCGGGTGTTCGACGGGATGTCGATTATCGTATCGAAGGTTACATAGCCTTCTTTGCCGAAATACAGCTGGATCGATTGCGGAGGATTCCCAAAAGTCACGTATTGAAAAAAGCCGGCGCTGTCGGAAAGGAAGGCGAAGGGAGTCGCAGAGTCCGCGAAATTCACCCATGCTTCTTCAAGAGGAAGAGTGCTGGCGGCATCAAATACTGTCCCGCTTACTCCTATGGTTTGGTCACCTATGTCTGTAGGAGGACAACCGTACTGGATAAAAAGCAAGCCGCATAATCCCGCCAGGATGAACAGGCGAGTTGTTTTCTTGAAATTTGAGTTAAGCATTTTTTGCCTCCCCACGCCTTTATTATCTTATCGGATTGGAATCCTGATTTCCCTTTTCTAATGACGAATATAAGTCGGTTTTCTCAAAAGGAAATTTAGACGGGGATCGGGTTTCTCGCTGGTTCGGCGGGGCGGAATTCATTCGGAAGGTAGATAAATGCGGCAGGTCACACCTCCTGACAGGGATAGGCATTTCAGCCGGAAGCAAGGCCTGCCGCAACGGTTATAAATGTCCCCGGCGATTATGCGCCCGATTTCATTGCAAATCATTTTCGGGATGGGGCGTAATTATTCAATAACCCAAACGGTCATTGGAAAGGATTCTATATAATGAGCAAAGCCTGGATTCCCGAGCTGTTCAAAGCGATCGATGGCAAGGATACCGATAAATTCTGTTCTTTCATTCACCCCGACGGGATTTTCCGTTTCGGGAATTATCCCGAGATCAAGGGGGAGGAAGGGATTCACGAAGTGGTGGAGAATTTCTTCAACAGCCTGAAAGCTCTTAACCATAAAGTCACCGATGTCTGGGAAAGCGGCGACCTTCTTTCCTGCCGGGGGGAAGTTACTTATACTCGCCACGATGACAGCCGGCATACGGTCCCGTTCTGCAATGTTTTCCGGATGAAGGGGGAGAAGGTCGAACACTATCAGATATATATCGACAATTCGGAACTATACAAGTATATCATATTGGGAGACAACGACATAGGAAATACAGGATAAAATTTGAATCGTTTTCGGGCGCTCCTTATCTAATAGGCTAAACAGCTTAAATCCCAATGGAGGCCTGATAAGTGAAAAGACGAGTAACCGATTTTTCGATTAAAAATCCCTGGTGGGTGATTTCCATCACCGTGGCCATCACGGTCTTCTTCGCCTTCCAATTTCCCAAGATCAAAATAGATACCGACCCCGAAAACATGCTCCCCAAGGACGAACCGGTCCGGGTTTTTCATGAAGAAACCAAGGAGGTGTTCGGACTTAGCGATTTTATCGCGGTCGGCGTGGTTGACGAAGAGGGGGCTTTTAAAGCCGATATTCTCAACCGCATTTATAATATAACGGATGAAATTCTCGATATCGACGGCGTCATTGCCGCCGACGTTATGGCTCCGTCCACGGTCGACGACATCAAGCAGGGACCCGGCGGGGAGCTGGTGATCGAGCCGTTGATGGCGGGTGAAATCTCGAACGATGAAGAAGCCCGTTACATTTTCGGGCGTATCATGGATAACCCGATTCTCCGGGGGAAGCTGGCTTCCGATGACGGCAAGGCTATTGCGGTGTTCGTGCCGATCGAGGCCAAAGATCAGGCTTACCGCATCGCCGGTGAAATTCGTACTATTATCGATAAATATAAGGGAAATGAAGAAGAATATCATCTGGCCGGACTTCCGATGGCGGAGGATTCTTTCGGGGCGGAGATGTTCAACCAGATGGCATATTCAGCTCCGGCGGCCATGATAATTATTTTCCTTTT
>Ga0209287_10000619_pt1 | contig 20263 bp, 16 predicted proteins | sample PPLLak3cmMay2015_2_FD_187255 | JGI IMG/M metagenome (GOLD analysis project Ga0209287, IMG submission 187255) | Freshwater sediment microbial communities from Prairie Pothole Lake near Jamestown, North Dakota, USA - PPLs Lake P8 Core (1) Depth... | ecosystem: Environmental > Aquatic > Freshwater... | reverse complement strand
TAAGAAAGGCGACCGGTTCCTCATCAGACTGCCTAACATCCCCGCTTTCCAGATAGCGTTCCTGGGTGGAGTCAAGATCGGCGCGGTTCCTATCCCTTCTAGCGTCATGTTCCGGGAACATGAGATCGAATACCGGATCAACGATTCCAACGCCAAAGCAGTCATCACCACCCCAAAATTCGCAAAAGAAGTCCATGCGATCAAAAACAACTGCAAGTCCCTGGAGCATATCATCATCGTCGGCGACGCACAAATCGGTGAGCTTTCCTTCGATGCCTTGATGAAGGAGGCATCACGTCATTTAGAACTTGAGCCGACCAAAAGCACGGATATTGCGTTTTTCTGCTACACCTCAGGCACCACCGGCAACCCCAAAGGAGCAGTACATCTGCATCGCTGGGTCCCTGGCAACGACCCCAGTGTCCTCTTCTGGCAAAATGGAATAGAAACAGACCTGGTCGCCCACACCGGAGACCTCAACTGGATCTACCCCCTTGGCAATGGGTTCCTTTATACCTGGCGATGGGGGATCTCCACCTTGGTCTACGACGGGAAATTCGACCCAGTGCACTGGTTCTTACTTCTTGAGAAATACCGGGTGACGAACCTCGCATCGGTTCCCACCGCCTATCGCATGTTCCTGACCATAAAAGACGCGGAAAAAACCTATGACCTCTCCGCACTACGTCATTGCATCTCAGCAGGAGAACCACTCAACCCCGAGGTCATCAAAGAATGGAAACGACGCTTCGGCATCGACGCGTACGACGGCATCGGCATGACCGAAGTCATGGTCTACGTCTCCAACATGAAAGACATGAAAATCAAACTCGGCTCCTGCGGCAAACCACAACCCGGGCACATCTGCGCACTCCTTGATGAGAACGGAACGCCAGTGCCACAAGGGGAGAACGGTGCACTTGCCGTGAAAAAAACAGACCCAGGACTGTTCCGGGAATATTGGAACAAACCAGAGAAAACAAAGGAAAGCTTCAGCGGAGACTGGTTCTTATCTGGTGACGTCCTCTACCAGGATGAGGAAGGCTACTATTGGTTCAGCGGACGCAACGATGATCTCATCAAAGCAAGCGGATATCGCATCTCACCTTTTGAAGTCGAATCAGCCATCATCTCTCACCCGGATGTCTTGGAATGTGCCGTGGTCGCAAGCCCAGATCCCATGCGTGGCACCATCATCAAAGCCTACGTCATCCTTCGGGACCGCACCAATGCATCAGACAAGATGATCAAAGAAATCCAGGAGCATACAAAAAAAGTCGCAGCCCCCTACAAATACCCTCGAGAAATCGAGTTTGTCACTGAACTGCCAAAAACACAGAGCGGCAAGATTAAAAGAAAAGATTTACGGGAACTGGAAAAACAAAAGAAGGGAGTGTTGAAATGAACATTATCGTCTGCGCAAAACAAGTCGTAGATGTCGCAGAAATAAAAATAGATGCATCGACAAAAAAACCAATCCTCGTCGGTATCCCTCAGAAGATTAGCGACATGGATAAAAACGCTTTAGAAGAGGCAATCAAGATCAAAGAAAAACACGGGGGAAAAATCACGGTCGTCACCATAGGCGCCTCTGATGCCAAGGAACGCATGAAAGAACTACTTGCAATGGGGGCAGACGAAGGAGTGTTAATCTCACCACCTGAACATGCAGACTATCATGTCATCGCGCATCTGCTTGCCGGGGCGATCACCAAGATAGGGGCGTACGACATCATCCTCTGCGGAGAGGCATCCATCGATATGTTCTCAAGTCAGATCGGACCACGGCTCGCTGGGTTGCTCAACATCCCGCAGATCACCTACGCCCAGACCATCACCGTGGAAAACAACAAAGTCCTTTCAGAAAGAAACCTTGGGGAAAAAGCAGTCAGCATGGAATCTTCGTTTCCCGTACTCCTCACGGTGACAAAGGAAAGCAACACACCACGGTTACCCAGCCTCATGGCAATTCTTTCCTCCTCCAGCAAACCGATCCATGAATGGCCAGCGACCGGAGTCACAGGGGAAGCATTGGTACCAAAGGTGAAAACCATAGACATCAAAGGGATCCCGATGCAACGAAAAAACATCATCTACCAAAACGACCTTGACGCATCGATCTCAAAGCTTGTTGATGAACTAGGGAAAGTCGGAGTGCTGAGGTGAACAAGAATGGTACTCGTCTACTCAGATGATAAAAAACTCACATTGGAATTACTCAGTAAAGCCCATGAGCTAGGAAAAGAGCTTCATAAAAAAGTCATCGCTGTTTCCATCGGACATGAAGACTATGCAAAAGAGTTCCTGGAACATGGTGCGGACATCGTTATAGTCGTAGAAACCTCCCAGCATCAGTTCAAGGCTGAGGAATACACAAGCATCCTTCAGACCATCATGAAAGACCATGGCAATGAACTCATCCTCATAGGGTCTAATAAAAACGGAAAAGAACTCGCAGGGCGTCTCGCTGCAAAACTTGATGCTGGTTGTGTCATGGACTGCATAAAAGTCTATATGGCTAACAAGAAACTCACCACAGAACGGATCGTGTACAGCGGTAATGCAATAGCCGTCGAAGAATTTAGCGCTGCTCCGCAGATCCTCACCATCCCACCAAAGGTCTATGACCCGTTACCAAAAAACGAGCAGCACAAAGGAGAGATTATCAAAAAGAAGATCGAACCAGAACATTTTGCCTCAAAGATCCTGAAAACCCAGGAGATGAAATCAGAAGGGATCAATGTGGAGGATGCGGAGATCATCGTCTCCTGCGGCCGAGGATTCAAAAAGAAAGAAGACATCAAACTCGTCAGCGACCTCGCAGACATCCTGAAAGGAAGAACCGTCGGATGTTCGCGTCCTATCGCAGCTGACCTCAAATGGCTCTCCGAGGACCATTGGATCGGTTTATCCGGCCATAAGGTCAAACCAAAGCTGTACATCGCCTGCGGGATCTCCGGACAGATTCAGCATATCGCAGGGATGCGGGATTCCGGTGTGATTGTCGCCATCAACAAAGACCCTGAAGCTCTCATCTTCAAATCCGCTGACTACGGCATTGTCGGTGACCTTTACGAAGTGCTGCCGAAACTTACCAGCGCCATTAAAGGCAAACAAGGATAAATCCCAGACCATTCACTCTCTAAAAAGAGAACTGACGCTTTCAATAGTCCTATAAAAAATGATGAGTATGAGCAGAACAGATGATGTAAAACTTCTCAACAAACTTCCTAAAGAAAAAATACCTGACTATATCTTCCTGCAGTTGCGCAACCTCTGGGCAGTCGACGGGTTATACTATTTAGGCATCGAAGAGCTCTACGGCACAGAGGTAGCAACCCGCATCGATGCCAAAGTCTGGGAAGTCATGGGGAAAATAGAGGCAAGGAAACTTAAGGAGTTCCTTGGCATCACCACCACCGATATCCCCTCCATGATGAAGGCATTACAGTACACCGCCTGGGCGTTGGACCTGGAAGACAAAGAAGTCGAAATACAAAAAGACCATGCACTGATCAGAAACGTCCGCTGCCGAGTTCAAAACACACGACGGAACAAAGGACTCAAGGAGTTTGGTTGCAAACCAGTCCGCTTCGGGTTCCTCAAAGCCTTTGCAAAAGAATTCAACCCCGACATCGTGGTGACCTGCACCCTCTGTCCACCAGACAAACACCCGGATGATCTCTGGTGCCAATGGGAGTTTTCCTATAAGGAGAAATAACCTATGAAAACATCAAAAGAATATAAAGAAAGCCTTCGAAAGATGCGACCGAATATCTACAAATTCGGAGAACTCATCAAAGATGTCACAACACATCCTGCGACCAAACGCTCTATCGCGGGTCATGCGCAGATCTTTGACGCATCACAGAAAGCAGAATACAAAGAGATCCTTACGACGAAATCACATCTGACTGGTGAGCCTATCTCACGATATCTCTCTCTTATTTTAGGACCGGACGACATGATAGCCAATGTCCGCATGAAACGGCTGATGTTCAACCTCACCGGCACCTGCACCGGTGGTCGCTGTGCTGGTTTTAACGCGATTAACGCAATGTGGGCAACAACCTTTGACATGGATAAAGAGATAGGCACGACATACCATAAAAGACTACAAAGCTGGTTACAGGATGCACAGAAACGAGATATTACTCTTTCGGGCGCACTGACCGATGCAAAAGGAGATCGGTCGAAATCACCATCACAGCAATGCGACCCTGACCTTAGCCTCCATGTTGTTGAAAAAAGAAACGACGGCATCATTGTCCGTGGTGCGAAGGTCATGATCTGTGGTGTGGCGGCGGCAAACGAAATCTTCGTCATGCCTGGAACAAGCTACAAAGAAGAAGATAAAGAGTACGCGATTTCCTTTGTCATTCCTCGAGATTGTGAGAATCTTACTATTATTGAAACAAGACGACCCAGTGATACCAGGGAACAAGAAGAAGGATTTGATGCTCCGGTAGACAGCGGAGGAATCACCCAGTCCTATCTGCTGTTTGAGGATGTGTTTATACCAAACGAGCGAGTCTTCATGTGCGGAGAGTACGCGTACTGCATGAAAGCAGTCATGAACTTCATCGCACCGTACCGGGCTGCCATCGGCGGATGCGTCGCAGGACAAGGAGATGTCATGGTCGGAGCCGCAGCGCTCATGGCACGAGCAAACGGACTATCAGAAAAAGTATTCCGAGACAAACTCACCCAGATGACCATCAACAATGAAACAACATTTGGGATGGGAGTCGCCGCTGGAGTCCTAGGGACCAAGCACCCCTCGGGGGTCTGGATCCCGAACACGTTGCTCTCCAATGTCAATAAAGTCCATGTCGCAACACTGCCCTATGAAACCAAACGGATCGCCCAGGAGATTGCTGGTGGTATTGCAGAAACCGGTTGTCTACCATCCTGCAAAGACCTCAATGACCCTCGCTATGGGAAGCTCCTGCAAAAATACCTTCAGGCGAACTGCTCCGGGGAGACACGCGCAAAGATCGCTCGTTTGATCGAATGGTTGACGATCGGCAGTGGTGTCCCTGGCTGTATGCATGGCGGTGGTTCTCCTGATGGCGCGAAACTGGTGATTAATGCGTCAACCGACATCGCCCATGACATTGAACTGGCAAAACGACTAGCAAACATTACCGAAGACATCAAAGTCGAAACGAAGAAAAAATAACACAACCATCGAACGAAACCACTCAAGCACAAAGAAAGACTCCTCCTTTCTTTTTATTACGATATTTTGAACATAAACCAATAAAGCATATAAAAAAAAAGGATCTCTAAACAAAATTTCAAAGGATACTTTTTTAAAGGAGAGCATCATGTTACATTATCATTGAAGAGGGATATTTATGAAGAAACTCAATATCATCATATTAGTAGCAACACTCCTCATCACCACAAGTACACTGGGAGCTTCATCAAGAAATCCAAATCGTATATTGACTGATTTTGACCCCTTAGTGGATGTCTCAATCACCGTAGAAATACAAACGATTCGCTATCTTGCGATCGACGACCTGCAGACGTTTCCAAAGAACAAAGGAAACAACACCCCGAATCTCTATATAATAGTCCTCATCAACGGAGAGGAATTCATCAGTCCGGTCTGGAACAACACCAAATATATCCACACACCAGGCTGGAATGCGACCCTAAATGTCCCTGATGAGGTCGAAAACGTCACGATCTCTATGGCCTTATGGAGCGATGAATCTGAAGACATTCCCTATGATCTGAGCCCAGATCTTGATAAAAACGATATCACGCTCCAATACAGCATCAAGACCGGACAATGGACCGGTGATGACGTTCGAGGTGACGCGAGTGGTTATGGTCGACTCAACGGGTGCGACGATGGTACCATCTACGAAAACGACCGTGACTGTGAACTTTGGTTTGATATTACGCAGAACGATTACGATGGCGACCATATCCCCTATTGGATTGAGGTCAACACCCTCGGGACCGACCCCGAAATCGATGATACCACCAGTGACCCGGATAACGACAACATCCCGACGTACTGGGAATACCGCTGGGGCTATGATCCACTCACCTGGAATGATTTCGAAGACATTGACCCGGACAACGACAGCATCAACAACTACGAAGAATACCTAACCTCCGAATGGTTCTCTGACCCGTACCGAAAGGATATCTACGTCGAGATGGACATCATGGGCGACGGACCAAATGGTGAAAAAACCTATTTCCCTGAAAACTCCAAAGAACTCATCATGACCGCTATGGATAAACAAAACATCGTCTATCATCTAGACATGGGGGAGATGGGAGGCTATGAAGTCATCCCCTTTGCTGATGATCTTAGTCGAAATGACCTTGTAGGATTCTATAACACCTATTTCCTTCACGGGAACCAAAACAACTGGCGACGCGGCGTGTTCCACTATGGATTGGTCGTCTGGGACGCACGAATCACGGGATATACTTTCCTTCCCAACGCCTATCAGATCACCAGTTCCCATCTGGAAGAAAAAACAAAAAAACTATTCTTGAAGGAGGATATCATCTATGCTAGTTGCTACCTCCATGAACTTGGTCACACCCTCGATTTCTTCCCGATCCCAGGACATAGCCGATTGAGTGCTTACCCCTGGCAGATCGGATGGTGGTGGGCGCATTCCTACCGCAGCTGCATGAACTATGGATGGACCTACCTCATCGTGGATTACTCTGATGGCTCCCGACGGACTCCAGATTTAAATGACTGGAAGAGAATGGACTACTCCGCTTTTGAAAACGACTGGGGCTAAAAAATACAAAGATCCATCAGCATTCTTTGCCTTGGTTTAGCCACCTGGTTGGTCAAACTACTTGTTTTTTTTATTTTCATCTCGATGTATGCGCATGCACAAAAAACCCTTGAACCTCTTCATAGATGAATCTTTGATTCGAAACGCAAGAGACCGCGGCTTGATACTCAGCAGGTTTCTGGAACGCTCATTACAGGATTATTTGCACTATGAGACTACCGATAGCATACACCATCTGAAAAAACAGAAGGAGTTAGTGGGCCTGTCCGAATTTGAATCGGAGTCTCTAGCTCCCAAAGCCCTGTTATATGGAGAAAAACAAGTATTATCAATCACTGAAGATACATACAAACAATACCTAGATGTTATTGAAATAAATGGCATTTGTAATGAATGGAAATACAGCATTGATAGATGTATTTTACAGCCATATTTTCGACAACTCAACTGGAAGATATCATTTTCTAAAACATTAGACTATCTAAAAACACTCAAGAATAAACACACACTTTCATATTACCGTAAGCATGTTTATCAGATAAGAAAATTCCTTGAATACAATGGAGTCGTGTGGGCATCTAAGTTAAATCCACCACCAGAACCACAATACATTCCTAAGCGTATATCATCAGATGCTATCCAAGATACGATATCCAATTATCATGATAATGAGTATTATCTACAGGTTAAAGCAATCATTTTACTGGGAACTACATCTGGGATGCGTGCAGAAGAATTGTATCAACTGACACTGGATGATATTAATCTGGATACGAGGAGTGTGATGATAAATCACAATCCTAACAATGGTCAATCCACTAAGACAAAACGCAGTAGGATATCGTTTTTCACTGATGAAGCGAGACATGCATTAACTGAATACATTGAATTCTATCAGAATAATAATGGTTTAAAATGCTTATTCAGTCAGACACATGTTGAAAGGTTATTCAGAAATGGTAAGGCATCAATCCAAGTTAAGGATTTAAGGAAATACTTCTCACAAATATGGGACCGAAACGGTGGTGCAACATCCATTAAGAAAATCCTAATGGGTCATTCCTTAAAAGGTGATGTTGACCTGATGCACTATAATGCCCAATCACCAGAGGATTTAAAGAAGATTTACGACAAGGTTATGGGGCATGCCCGTAGTGGTATATAGGTATATTAGGGCTATTGATAGGGCATTGTAGTGTGTTGTAAATACCTATACCTGTTGATACCTTACCTGGCACTAGGGCAGGTAGCATCAGTATACAGTAAGGAGTAGCAGTATACCAGTATGACTGTAGAATATGCTAGTAAATACCCAACAGATATGATACTTTACCTCCTGGAACTGATATTTATTTAATATACCCATATAAAATGCCTCTAGGATGCATGACGATTGATTTCTGGGCACGTAGACGCATTATCTCCCCTTTTAGCCGATATTTACACATGGAAAGGTGGTCAACAGGAGTGGAAGTAAAAATATACTCATTCTGGGGCTTCTAAATCAATTGTGCCAATTTGGCACCTAATCTATACTTAGATGAATAGTTGCTCTCCAAATTGGACAGGGTTCTAACCTCGGTCCGATTCGGACAGCGCTACATCGACTAAATGATTGGGCGGAATCCGTCTGAGGTGCCACCTATTGGTATTAGCATCTTTATATAGGAGAACATTCATTTAAAATACTGTATAGGGGCAGGAAAGTATGGATAAGAAACCCTTGATAGTGGTAAGTCTCTGTGCTGTGGTTCTTCTTGTGATGGGTTCTTTGAGTAATGTGGTGGGATATCAATCAGTGAAATCAACTGTGAATGATTCACCTTTGTTCCAGACAAGGACACTGAGAGCAACGAATCAACAACAAAATCTCCTGACTTCTCAATATATCGGAATGGGCAGAGGAAATCCATTACAATTCCCATTGAGAGATAGTAGAATTGAACAACTGAAGAAAGTTATAGACATTATCAGTAAAATGGATGATAAAACATTTCATAGATTCTCGTTAAAAATGAGGAATTTATTATCTCAACAAGAGAAAACAAAGAATATTGATGTGAATGAAATAGAGCAGGCTCTTTATGAATTAAGAGAAAATTCAGAGGTATTTCAATCACAAACAAATTTTAACAGCAGGATACAAACACTTTTTGACCCTCCGACTGTTTGCTGGATTCCAGGATGTATTCTCAGTGGTCTTCTCATCTTACTGATGCTTATTTTTATTATGGTGTTCATTCCTACTGAAATGGTACAATGTTGGCTTCCTTCAATAGACATATGTCCTTAATTTGTTTAAAAAGGTAAAATCAACATGAAAACGAAATGGTTGTCAATAGGAATCAGCATCCTTGCAGTAATTCTCCTTACGCTTACCTCTATATCGAATGTGGTCGGGTATCAATCTGTCCAGACCTCACAACAGAATCTCATCAAAGAGAGAATCAATCAGAGGGAGTTGTTATTCCAGACCATTGTTGATATTGCCAATAATAAGGAGATTCAACGCATCATCCTCAAATCCCAGATGAGCAAAGGGATATTCCCAACCTCAGAGTTTCCTGTAATAACCAAGACCCATATCAGACATATGTATTTGCTTGGTCTGATTCTGTCAAAGGTTATCAGTAAATCAAGGATTCAGTCAATGATTGGGAAGTATCAATTTAGTAATCAGGACATACAGAAGAAGATATCATCTATTATTGAAAAGGATAGGACACTTAATACAGAGATTACCCAATTAAAAGATACTGATTGTGATTGTGAAATGGACATTACTGCCATTTGGCATTTTCCTATTCTTTGTACGATACTTTTAGGATTTATAATATTAGGAATATTTATTGCGATAGTAGGCTGGGGGTCAACGTTTCCAGATTTACAAAATCTACAATTTCCAATAATATGGTTTATTGGAGTAGGTATTTATACATCCTGTACTACTATAGCAATACTATTACAATGCTACTATTATTAACTTAAAAATTCATCTTACTAAACAATGGGAGAATAAATCATATGAAAAGGAAATGGTTGGCGATAGGAATTATTCTCTTGTTCGTTGGTGTGACCATAGCACCAACTATCAACTTCCAGATTGTCAAAGCATCCACTGATGATGACCTTGTAGAAGTCACTACACAAGCCTGTGGAATCCAGGGATATGGGGATACCACAGTAAAACTCACCAGGGAACAATACCGAGACCTAGAACAGTATCTGGTGGAGTTCAGAGCACGGTTGAATCAAACAACCACAAGGGCGGAAGCAGTCCCTCTCTTCAAGGATGCTGCACGGGAGTTGGATAAGTACGGGTTGTTGCCAAGAGGGATGAATGTTGAGAATGCAAAGAGCTTTCTTTCTATGATAAACAAGGAATATGGCAAGTTTGAAAAAATGAATACCTTCTCTAAATTCCCAAAAACAAGTTCTGGTATTAATAATATTTTTTGTTTCATAGTATTACATATTTCTCAAGGATGGATTTCTGAATGGGGTCTTTTAGAAGTCTCATGGATGTCTCTAATAGCATTATGGGCTTTTTTGTCTATATTTGTAAGTTATAATCCAGGTAATCTTCCAGGGGTAACATTTTTAATGTCATTGCTTGATAGGATGATAAGTTCACCATTTGCTTTGTCGTTGGTTAATCTTTCATGGATTTATAATGCATATAGTCCTTTGAAATTTTGGATGATATTAATTGGATATATTGATGAGTTTTGGAGCATTGGTTTATTAGGTTACAGGCATTCAAACTCAGGAGCTGATGAGGTAATAGGCTTTAAAGGTCTGAGAATTAGCCTACCAAATGAAAAATACTATTTTGGTCATGCTCTGGCATTACACTCTTGACATTCTCATTTGAAAATCATCTGAAATTGTCTGAAATGATGTCTGAATCTATCTGAATGCTGAATCAGATGTATAATTCTTATAACGGAGATGTTTACACATATATCTTAGTTATTAAATGGATATTTACTCTATTTTCATAACGGATACCGTGATATAACGTTATAATAATGAAGATAATTCATCTTTTATCTATATATAATACGGAAAACAGATATCCAACAGATAGGGGAAAATGCTCTGTTCAACTTTTTAGGGATTCATAAGGAGAAAGTGTTAATTTGTCATTTTGACAGAATTAATTTAAATATCATTGGTGAAAGATAATAGATTATTACAATATAAAAAATGTAGGTAAGACAAAATGTCAAAATCAAACAATATGGAGAATAAGACGTTGAACAAATCATTAAACGCAAATATCGAGGATAATGGAGACGAGATGGACGCTCAAAATATTATGAGAGCGATAGATAAACAAAAACAAATTAAATCCGAGAGCAAAAATATAAGTGGTAAAATGACACCAGATAGTAAGGTCAAGGTTGAAAAACCTGTGACTAAAATAGTAATAGACGGGTGCGTATATGAACAAATATACAACCCAGAGACCAAAGAAGCTGGATTTGCGTTTTATGACGCAACAGAAAAACAATGTAAGATAGTTCCTTACGTTGATGACCGAGATATCAGATTTGTTCCGATAGTGGACGATTTTGTAGATAAGAAAGTTGTGTATCTTCCAACAGGGATTCAACAATATGAATCCGAAGCAAAATTACTTGACGAGATACAGACTTTTATCCACAAATATCTAGATATTTCTGAAGCAGATGAAAAAATATGCACTTGGATGGTAGTAACATTTTGTTTATTTGACAAGTTAAACATTATGATACCATATCTCAGGGCACTTGGTGATACTGGTTGTGGCAAATCACGACTCCTTGATGTAGTAGGAGGGATATGTTATCGGCCGATGCCAGTAGGTGGTTCTATGACACCTGCAATCCTCTTTAGAGTTGCAGAGAAATGGAAAGGAACAATGATAATCGATGAAGCAGACTGGAAGAACACTGATGAATATTCTGAGGTTATCAAAATAATCAATCTCAATCAACCGAACAGACCAATATTACGATGCAAAGGAGATAACTACGACAAAATAGAAGCATTTGATTCTTGGTGTCCTCGTATATTAGCAACGAGGAGGAATTTCAGCGATGTTGCAACCGAATCACGGATGCTTACAATTCAGATGAAAGAATCCATGAGGACTGATATACCTATCGCATTAGATGATGAATTCTACAATAAACAGACAGAACTACGGAATAAACTTTTACTCTATCGGTTGATGAATTGGAATCGAGTCAATTCGAGTATAAAACCGAATGTTGACTTCACTGGCATTGAACCACGTTCACAACAGATTATGTATCCGATTGCGATTGTTTTTAATCATAATCAGGACATACTCAATGAACTTGTTAAGATGGCAAGAAGCAGACAAAGCGAACTCATTAAGGATAGGTCATCAACAGATGATGGTATCATAGCCAATGCGTATCTGGAATTATTAGACAATGGTTATACAAATATTACTTCCACTGATATCGTGAATTTGCTTGGTAATAAAGGACAAGATATGAGTCCACAGTCTATTGGTCATTGTATGAAAAGTTTAGGGTTCACTACTACCGTGAAGAACGTTGGTGGTGAAACAAAAAGATGCTACAATTCAGACCAAAAATTAATAGAACGATTACGCAACAGATATTCACTTAAATCTCCACGAGTGCAAGTTGAGCAGCAGGAAAAATTACAAAGATTACAGAAATTACAACCTAACGGATGGAGGCGAGTGATACAAAAAATAAAAAGAGAAGTAGGGATAGAATAAATCAGAGTTAATATCCTAGAAATCTGATATATTGGTATCTAGGATATATATTCCTACTATAGAGGGTATATACCTGTAAGACTGTAATCATTGTAATCTTTGTAATCTTGCAGATATGTATCTCTTTATTCTTTAATCATAGGATTTTTAATTCCGTTACCAATCATCTGAGCAACTAAGTTGGTGGATATGAGTAAAATAATTTTAAGGCTCCTCTATGTCTATATAAAACAACTCTTCTTGAGAAAACTAATAAACTTGGAATGTATGAAATGTGTATGGTGTAATTATGAAAGTCAGGAAGACCAATGATGCTGAATGGATTAGAACAAATGTAAGGATTAGCAAATATGTGTTCAATAAAGCAGTAGATTATAATGTGAGTCTTAGTCAATTTCTCGAAGTAAAACTAAGGGAATACTTCTATATGATAGACCAAAATTCTATTCCAACTGCAATACATCCTCAGATTAATTCATGCACACAGGATACTCAGCTACCTATAAAACATACAACGAGAAAATCATCTAATGTAGAGGGAGGAGTGGGCCTGTCCGAATTTGAATCGGAGTCTCTAGCTCCCAAAGCTAAAAGGATGGACCAAGCTACCCTACAGGCCCCGGCATACACGGTGTAACATCATAATGTATTTAATAATATTTACTGGCTTTCCCAAATGCACATAACAAGTGCCTGAGCCACATTTTACAGATATTTACCTAGGGCATTAAAGCCCTCCGATGGTCTGAAGAATGCTTTCTTTTTCTACTTTTCAGAAAACCCTAGGGGATTCTTAATACCCCATTAGCTGTCGTAGTATCGGGAATGCATAGGGGAATCGCTGGAAGAATCGCTGTAAGAGCTGCAGAAGAGTCATGTGATATGAAAACGGTATAATGATTGGCAATGGGTCTGACCAAACACTTTCTTCTCCATGAATATCTTTTGCTTTTACTTTGATGCCATAAGAACCTTTAACAGTCCACTTATGAGTCGTATTTATATTGACACTAGAATTGTAGGGTCCGAGCCATCCGCTGTTGTTACTATCACCCCAGTCAAACCAATAAAAAACAGTGTCATTATCTAGGTCTATTGTGCATGTAGAAAAGTTATAAGATTTTCCTACAATTCCTCGAGACGGACCTGTTAGGGTAGGAATCTCAGGTGGTAAATTTTCGTTATTCGAAGACAGTTTTATTAAAACCACATTCCTATCATTCATATAAAAAGAATCCGTATACCCTACAACAACAGAGCCGCCATCTTTTGTTGGATGAACAGAATAACCACAATCTTTCTGTGCTCCTTGAACTATAAGGTACCATTGTTCGCTTCCAGAGGCGTTCAATTTTCTAACCCATATATCAGACAAACTGGTGTTATGTGATGTAATAGATCCTGTCGCTATAAAACCACCATCCATCATTTCCTGAACAGAATACCCAGTTTCATCAAAAAACGCATCTCCAAGCACTGTCTGCCATTGAGAATTCCCGGATATATCAGTTTTTACAAACCATGCGTCATAACCTCCTGTAGAAAACGATGCGGTATCCCCGGTAATAATATACCCGCCATCGCAAGATTGAGCTACTGATCCAAACCAATCATTATATTCCCCGCCAACAGTTATATTCCAGAGTTCGTTACCATCTGCATTGATTTTTATAAGCCATCCATCATCTTCGCCAGCACCAAATGAAGATGTGCTTCCAGCGATAATGAATCCTTGGTCAGTTGTCTGCTGAACCGACATGCCATATTCCCCTTCCGACCCACCAAATGTTTTATTCCATATTTCATAACCAGAGGGATCTGTTTTTATCAGCCATATATCATTTGCGCCAGCTCCAAAAGAATAGGTATATCCTGTCATGATAAACCCATCATCGGTGGTTTGACACACGGAAAACCCTGCTTCAGAGCCATATCCCCCGTATGTCCTATTCCATATTTCATTACCTGTATCATCGGTTTTTATCAACCAAAAATCATGATTATTACCATGTCCGAATGAATCTGTATACCCTGCCATAACGATACAAGAATCAGTAGTAATCAAAACAGATCGTGCCCCATCCTTTAAACCTCCACCAAAGGTTCTATTCCATATTTCGGATCCATTAGTATCGGTTTTTATCAACCATGCGTCATATCCTCCTGCTCCAAAAGATGTGGTTTCACCTGCGATGATGTATCCCTCATCATATGTCTGTTGAACACTCCAGCCCCAATCTAGTTGATTACCGCCAAAAAACTTGCTCCATTCTATCTGAGAATGAGATAAAGGATTTGTTTGTTGTATGATAAAACAATCTCCATTCATTCCTATATCGTTTGTTGAAAATAGAGAAACAACTGAAAAGCATGAACCTAGTAATATCACAATCTCAATAAGAGTAATAATTACTTTCATAAACGGCCTCCATGAATAAGAAGAGTTGTTTTTTTGATATAAACGTTACTATTGAATTTTTAGATAAAATAGATGTTTGTATCTATAATTATTGTCAGATGGAAGAATTTTTCCTCCCAGATATTACTCCCCATTTCCTTATTCTTCAGAAAAAAATAGCTTCAGTTATTTGCATTAAAGAAGCATTGATATGATTTTCTCTGGTGCGAAAATAAAAAAAGAAAGGTGAAATTTGAAGTATGATTAATCATTTCACCAGTTGAATACTCAAACATCTTTATCTTCTTTTTTTGTGTTCCCTGCGTAATCATAGCTGACTGTTTTTATCGTATGCTTACAGAATATTTGTTTGTTTCATTTCCATGAATGGAGTGCAGTTCTATCCATCGATTTAGGATAGTATCCGCATAGAACTCCACCTTTGTCATTCCATCTCTTATAGCCGGCTCTATCAATACGTTATTGTCTTCTGGTTTTTTAAGGATGATACGGTTGTTATATGCTTCTAGGAATGCCACTAAAAAAATTTATGAATGAAAAAGGAGGATCATAACACCTCTTTCAGAGGACTCAACCAGACGTAACTCCTTTCGTAAAATGCACATGAATGATTTTTGATTAACATATCACTTCAAAAATTATATTCGATTTTTTTTAAATTTTTCCCATAAATCTCTATTTTATTTCTCATCAAGCTATAAATTTATATACGTGATATGCGTTAGCTTATCAAATGGAGGAATAAGATATGAGAAAAGCAATATTTTGTCTTGTTATTTGCATGCTAGTAACACTTAGTTCTCTTCAACTTTCGGCTAGTAGCAAAATCAATGAAATAATTCTGAACACCTCCGAAAGTGATGAAAAAACCGACCGAGGTTTTCTTGATGTGGTTTTCATCGCAGGCGATTATTCTATACTCCAACTTCCATCCGGTTTTTCCGAAATCATTATGTCCAATTATGGAAATCTTCTCGAATCTGATAAACCCGTACTTCCAACCAAGACATTCTTCGTTGGTCTACCCCCGGGATGTATCGCTGAATCAATTGAGCTGATTGCGAAAAAAACAACGAAACTTCCTGGAGTATACCAGATAAAACAAGCTCCACCAGTGTACAGTGATCAACAATCATCTGAAGATAAAAACATAACGTACGATTCCTCCATATCCACTACAACATATCCATCGATGATATGTGAGTATCTTGGTATGAGCCAAATGCGAAAATACTCACTTGCAATGATACGATTCTGCCCATTTACTTATTACCTGACAAGCGGTACACTCACTCTTTACGAAAGCATCACTGCACGGATTCATTATACGGTTGAAAAGAAATTATCCGATGTTCTTTTATCGGACACCGCTATGGATTCTGTTGCTGCTGAACTGATCTATAACTATGACGAGATCATCGATGAGTATAAAACAACTGGAACACAAAGACAAACATATGATTATGTCATTATAACGACCAGCTCTCTTGTCACAACCCTGACTGGTTTCTTAAACTGGAAAACCCTCGCTGGTTATAACGTCAATATAGTTACCTTAACCTGGATTTTAGCAAACTACCCTGCGTCTGATACCCAGAAAAGCATACGAGATTTTTTGATTGCAAACTATGCTTCATGGGGAATTCAATATGTATTGATAGTCGGCACCCACGCATCAATACCTATGCGGACATGCTATCCTGACCCGACAAATCATGCACCTGATGGTATCCATGATATCCCTACTGATTATTACTATGCGGATCTCACCGGGAACTGGGATTACGACGGTGATGGTTTCTATGGTGAACGAGGTCAGGATACTGTTGATTTCACACCAGAAGTGATTGTTGGGCGGATCCCAACTGACGGATCTTCTGCAGTGCTCAGCATTGCCAACAAGATACAACAATTTGAACAAACATCATATACCGGGTGGAAGAAAAATGCGATGCTACTTGGAGCGATATATAATTATGCAAACGAGGATAATTCAGGCAATCCTCGTCTGGATGGGGCAGAAGTTATGGAACAATGTAAAAACAACCTTCTCACCGGTTTTTCCATTACAACCATGTATGAAAAACAAGGATTTGGCCAATGTCCATATACCTGTACATATTCTTTGAGTAATGCAAATATAATTAGTCAATGGGGTGGTTCTTCCGGATGGGGAATCGTAAACTGGGCGGCCCATGGTTCTCCGACATCCGCAAGTAGGAAAGTATGGAATACCGATGATGGAGATAACGTTCCAGAAAATAATGGTGAAATCATCTGGCCTATCATGATACAAAGTTCAGATAATGGTGCTCTGAATAACAATAAACCACCGATTGTGTTTGCGGCAAGCTGTTTAGTTTCCCATGCTGAATCACCAGGTTGTCTAGGTATGTCGTTGCTTATCAGTGGAGCGTCTGCTTTTGTTGGAGCGACCCGGGTGTCTTATGCAAGCTCGATATGGACACAACCATCTCACGGCGGACATGGCACAATCTGCTATGATTTCACCGATAGGATAGCCAATAAAAACCAAGACTGTGGCCATGCCCTGTATGATGCAAAACGATATGTGTACAACACCTATCCCTGGAACGCCTGGTACGACAATGCGAATATGTACAATTTCAACCTCTATGGCGACCCTGCGATGGGGATGAACCTTGCTCCAGGAACTCCGGTCCAGCCTGCAGGACAGACTGTTGGTATCGTCGGAATTCCTTATCCGTATTCTACCTGCGCTATCGATCAAACCGGGGATAAAATACAATATGGTTGGGACTGGAACGGTGATGGAGTGGTAGACCAATGGGATAATAACAACGGGAACTATTATTTCTCAGGCCAACAGGCAAGCATTACGCATATGTTTTCTACTGCGGGAACCTACAACGTCCAGGTGAAAGCAGAGGATATCTATGGCAAACAAAGCAGTTTTTCACAACCGTTGACGGTGGTCATAACACAAAACCAGCCTCCGACGAAGCCATCGAAACCATCTGGTCCAAGCTCAGGAAAACCAGGGACATCGTATACGTATACGACCAGTGCCAGCGATCCTGAATCATATACCCTAGCGTATGGATGGGACTGGAATGGCGACGGTACCGTCGATGAATGGGATGATAACAACGGCAATTACTACACCTCCGGACAGACAATCAGCACCTCACATACTTGGACGAATAAAGGAACGTACCCTGTCAAAGTAAAAGCAAAAGACATCCATGGAAACCAAGGGCCCTGGTCAGATCCGTTATCCGTGACCATGCCGCTACAGTACCAGATATTTTTCCAACATCTATTCGAAAAGCTCTGCCAGATGTTCCCCCACGCATTTCCATTCCTTAAACATCTCATTGGTTACTAGGATGTCCTTTCTTTTTTTCCATTACAAGAAATGAGACGTAATTGACTGGAAGATAAAGATAAGAATATTTATGTACTTTTGTTTGTTCTCACTCCATGATGGATTTTACTTTCAAAAAACCGATGCACCTGGTCGCTCTTCTAGGATTACTCGGGTCATTGGCACTGTTCATCGGCTATCCCCTGCTCTCTCTTTTTTTTTCAACCAACATCCCCTCGGTGTACACCCCGTCTATGACCCCGTTGCAGAGAATGACCCTTGAGCTATCATTGCTCTTCATTCAATTCCTGTTCGTCTTCGCTGGTCTGATTGTTGTTCCGCTCCTCTGGTACAAATTCGTCAATCAAATATCCTTAAAAGAGATGTTCAACCGACTCCAACTCAAAAAAGAAGGACTCAGTGATGCACTCCTCTGGGGTTTCATCACGGTGATCATAGCATTTGCAATCACCATGGGTATAGGGCTTCTTTATATGTATATTACGAAGATCGACCCAACGAATCTTAGTAATATCCCTGACCTTCAACAACTCTTCTCCATCACCTCATTGTATGTCCTCGTCACCTTACAACCCTTCTGTGAAGAGTTTTTCTTCAGAGGATTCTTGTTTGAAAAAATCATAAAAAGAAGCGGACCGGTCGTGGCAATCATTGTAACCTCAGTTCTGTTCGGCATATCTCATCTCTCCTATACCTATGCGTATGCTGCTATCATCGCAGTCATCCTTGGCCTCTTGTTATCGATTGTCGTGTACAAAACAAAAAACCTGTACTCAGCGATTTTTGCCCATACCCTGATTAACGTCGTAAGTCTCACGTTGTATTTTTTCGGTAAGTCTTTTTGGATGTGAAACGTTAATTCTATAAACAGCAGACACATCCCTTTTTTACATAAGGTGAACATGTGATGCAAAAAGAACGAACCTTTGCTATGATAAAACCAGATGCAGTCCAACGCGGATTTATCGGGGAAATCCTGAGCCGGTTTGAAAAAAAAGGAATCAAAATTGTTGCGATGAAATTGGTTGCTGTTGACAGAAAACTTGCAGAAAAACATTACGGAGTCCATAAAGGAAAACCATTCTTTGAGCCAACCGTGAACTACATCACCTCATCACCAGTTGTTGCAATGGTACTGGAAGGGGTCAATGTCATCGAGATGGTCCGTGCGATGACCGGGGCAACCGACCCGCAGAAAGCAGCGATGGGGACGATCCGGGGAGACTATGGACAGTTCATCGGCAGAAACATCATTCATGCCTCAGATGGAAAAGACACCGCACAGTTCGAAATCAACCTGTGGTTCACCCCTGAAGAAATCGCAGCGTATCAGCGTATCGATGAAGAATGGCTCACCGAATAAACACCATTATTCTTTCTCCTTATTTTCTCCTGTAGAAAAAATCGAAGTTTTTAAATAGAAGCATATTGTTGCTACTACCTAACTAAATCGTTGAAAAAAACGTTAGAGGAGAGTATGAAATATGGCAAAAGATATGATGGGTAAAGTAGCAATATGGGCCTTTATCATAGGAGCACTAATAGCATTATTAGTCGGTCTCTGGCAAGCCTACACCATTGAACAAAACGAACAACCAGTCTTCACCACAGATATGGGTGGATGGATTGCTTGGATATTAGCAATACTTGGTGCTATTGTTGGTTTACTCGCTATGTTGGGAAAAGGAACGATCACTAAAGCAGAAATACCAGCGTTTCTCATGGCAGGGATTGCATTACTCGTCATGTATGCGGTCTTCCAGGGTTTCAGCATTGATCCATGGATTGGGTCCTTATTTAGAGGAGTTTCCCAAGCCTTAGCAATATTTATTGCCCCAGCAGTTGGCATCCTAGCCATAAAAGCAATCTGGGACATTGGGAAGGACGCATAATTCTTCCATAATTTTTTTTTTTTTTTTATTTTA
>Ga0209287_10000617_pt1 | contig 20310 bp, 12 predicted proteins | sample PPLLak3cmMay2015_2_FD_187255 | JGI IMG/M metagenome (GOLD analysis project Ga0209287, IMG submission 187255) | Freshwater sediment microbial communities from Prairie Pothole Lake near Jamestown, North Dakota, USA - PPLs Lake P8 Core (1) Depth... | ecosystem: Environmental > Aquatic > Freshwater... | reverse complement strand
TTTTTCTTCGTTTTTAACATAACAAAAAAGTTTATTGAAACGAATTTCAATAAACTTTCCTGTACACCATTAAATATAAACGCTACAGATACTTTTTACCAACTATTTTTGGCATATATACCTATATCATTCTTGTTCCCTATCGGGAACTGTAATAAAGTATTTATCGGGTTCATAGTACTGGCTACTATAGAACATGTATGTTAAATCTTTGATTTTAGAGCTGATTTGCTTCTTGGTCAGTTCATACCTGTCATTTGCCATAAAGAAATGAGAGCGGTCATCGCTAAAATCATCATTCAGGTAGAATAGGTTCTGTAATTCGTTTTTGTAACCAAATCGTTCATGGGGTATATCTTCAAGGAAATGGTAAAGTTTACGGGTTTCCTCAGCATAATATACGTGATCCAATAGATTTATTCTGTTTTTCCCAATTAATTTCTCCAAATCGGATGAATCTGTTTTATATCCCTCATTTGGGATTAAATTAGATAGTTTGGTTTTGATATTACTTAATGTTTTATCTAATAATATACTATCATCAAGATTATCTATATGGTTCAAAAATGACCTATAGTTTATCAAATAATATTTATTTTCTCTGTTTTCTTTGGTATTAAAATATTCAAGACATACATCGGAGTACCACATAAATTTAAATCTATCCGATTCCGGAGATTTATCATTTTTGCTATAATAATCATTATAGAAATACCGAATAGAAGTCCACAGAATCATATACTCATGAATCTTAGCCATAAATAGGTTGCTTAATAGTTTACTATCGCCATGAGATTTATATATTCGAATAATTTCTAAACCACAGTAAAGCGAATCGAAAAGGATATTCTCAAATATTTTATTTTTATAATTTCTAATATCTTCATTTCTACTGATAAATCCCAACTCTTTATTTAAATTAATAAATACTTCATTATGTTCTTCAGAGAATAGATTGTTAAACCATCTGTAAAAATTAGTAAAAGTAAATTGCTCTAAATTGATTCTTTCAGTTTTTTCAAGTCCATCACTTTCGTCATCTACTATATATGGCTTTAAAAAGCAATTATTATCAATTTTAAAGAAGTACTTATTAAATATCTCATAGTTTAAATGGAATTTATTTTTTAACCATAGTATTTGGTTTAAACTTGTTGTTCCCAAACAGTAAGGTGTATTGTTATACCTTTTATATAGTTCTGATATACTTTTCTCTTTTGTAATCATTTCTATATCACTAAATAATGTGATTGCCTCTTCAAGTTCGACTACCACTGTAGCTCGTTTTAAAGAAATACCACTCTTACTGAGAAAATTCTTTGTTTCAGGCATTGTAAAAATATTCTTGAACTTTGCTATTTCAACCTTATAAATATTATCCTCCATGGAGTATGCTGCTCTGATTATGTTTTTAAGGATACTAGATGAATACTGTAAACATTTTTCTTTCAAGGAATTATTATGAACCAATATATATTTTGTAAGGTATAGGATTTTTGTTTGTTGCCACATAAACATCTTATCATCATTGTTCAATTTAGCAAGATCTGCCGCTAGTTCAAATAGTCTTATCGCATTTTCAATTTTATTTGCGTTTAAATTCAATTTTTCATCCAATCGAAACTTCGAATCCATAAAACAGAATTTGTCTTCTTTTACAGTATTTATCCCTAAAAGGAAATGACCAAATAGGCTTAGGCATTTGCTCAGTTGCTTTATCTCCTCTTGATTCAACTTGTATAATTTTTCTTTATTATTTCGAAAAAGTTTGTTTATTATCCTTATTACATCTTTTATTTTTTCTTCAAGTATGATTTTTTTGTATTTTTTATCTAGTTTATTCGGGTTTGTATTTTTATTTATTATTGCATTTATCCCTAATTTCAAATATTTGAGAATATTATTTTTATAATCGTCATTTTCTTGATTTTTCCAGTATAATAGTATTGCCAGTTTGTAGTAGAAGTCACTTTTAAATAGGTATGTTTTGGAGCCATCGGTATCGGCCATTATTTTTATAAAATCTTTTTCGGCGTTGGCTAATTCATTTAGCGTAACTCCAGCTGGATTTGATTTTTCGATTAGGAACAGTTTTGCCAATAATGCCTGATATGATAGTTTACTGAACTCAATTTCTTCTCTAAATATCAGGTTTTGGGTTTTAGCGATCTCAAGTGATTTTTGATAGTAAGAGAAAGCCGCTTCGTAAGACTTTCGTTTTTCAAAGGCCAAACCCAGCTTAAGGTTAACTTTTAGGTAAAAGAAGAAATCCTTTTTATCAACGATAGGATTACTATTAAACCTTGTCAATGCATTGGAGTAATAATTGATAGCATCCTCATACTGCTCATCGAAGAGGAAGAGTTCTCCCAGAATATACGAAAAGGCGCAGTTAGCATTAACATCTGATTTTGTTGATTCTTTGAGGAACTGTAGGTATTGATTTTTCGTGGCTAAGGACTCATCGAGGCTAAAGTCAAATGCGGCTGATGCCAGCTCGTTGAGCTTGGATAGATAGGATATTTCGAGCTGGATTAGTCGGTTGAATTTATAGGTGGGCAAATTAAAACTTACCTTTTCGAGATGGGTTTTTGAGTAGCCAGCAATCACCTCGTTTAACAGCGATCTTAGCTCAGGCGATCGGTTGGGGTCAACAATCTCAGGGATTAATTCAAGACTCCCATCGGTGAATGATTGTCTGTGAAACTTCAAAATATGATCGGTTAAGTAGGACGTTTGCACCAGCAATTTATCGCTATATATATTATTGCTTAGTATGTTCTGTTTTTGTATCATAGGCCCAGCAAGGTAGTTAATCATAGCAAAAAGATGCTGAGCATTCTCATCGAAACGCAGGTATAGCTCACCCTTCTTAATTTTATTCTTTGTAAATAGAATATGTTCTTCAATACTTGCCATTTCAACATAATCCTCAAAGAGAGAGATCATCTTTTTGGTTGAACCGTTGCTTAGGTGGGTAAGGTATATAATGAAATGATAGAGGGTGAAAATTATTTTTTCCCTTTTTTGCTTGGCAATCGTTGAGTTTCTTTGTCTTATTTTAAATTCTCTTATATCTTCTTCAATTCTATTTATTTCCTTTTTTTCAATTTTGCTTTCATTCTTTTCTTCTTCGAGTTTTTTTCTCAATTTCTTTTCGGTTTTCTCATCTATAGGGATATATAAATCCTTAAAATTATTTATCAAAAACTGATTGTAGGATTTCAGGTCATAGGTATCATCGGATCCATAGGGCATTAGCTGCTGGCAAATAAATTTTTCAACAAAATCAGTGGTGTATGCAGGCTCATTATCATCGTTATCAATATTAAAAATGCTGGGTACATATATGACATCGTAAAAGATACTGCTTAGGAAGGAGTTTCTATCCGCGACATCTGCTAAGGCTGCATCGTACATCTCACGGCCTGCTAAAAATATAAACTTTGCTTTGGCGGTGGTTAGAAAATATTTCATATTAGCAAGTACCTTAAAAACATTGTTCTGCCGTTTGCGCACGCTTTCGGGGGTTAACCCTGAACTTATCTCCGATTGTTTCGCTATCTCCGATCCATTATTATTACGGGGCTCAAGCTTATCCAGCTCATCGAAAATAAATACCACTTCGCAACGCTGGTAAAGGAACGGAAGGTGTCGCATTTTATCAAGAATAGATATTAACCTACGCTCAATTTCACGGGTATCGGCGATAGGATAGTTTTTCTGTTTGCTAAAATTTAGGGAGATAACGGAATAATTAGCACCAGCAGACTTACTCGTACTTACTTGCGCTTCGATATGATTAATTAATTCATTTAACGAGTTTAGTATATTTTTGTAGTACTTTTTTCCGTTGATAATGCGCATTATAAGCCATACAATACCATATATTATAAGAAGTATGATAAGATCTAGAGCGAACGAATTCTTGGTTTTGAAAGTTTGTTGATAGAATGGGTTGATACTATTTTTTATACTACAGTATATATTACTCCAGTATCCATTGCTCTTATTTGACTCAATATTCTGGTTCATTTCAACCTTAATATCTCCAGAACCAGTTGCTTGAAGATTGTAATTTTTTATTTGCTCAGGGGGTGTAGATTTACATTCATTGCATGAAAAGGGCTCTATTTTAGTAGATAAATCCTTGATGTTTTTATAAATATCGTTGTTACCTACCAGAATGAAAAATAAGAATAGACTTATTACTAGCTTATATGAAAACTCAAAAAATTGGAGAGAGAATGATTTATATTTTTTCTTAAGATTGTCTTTAAGATTATAGGCCATTAAGCGAAAAATATCGCTTTCATCCAGTTCATCGTGTCCGAAATTTATATGGATAAATAGTTTGCGATTTACAGTAAATGCCTTTTTTAAAGCATCATCCTCTCTTATAAACTGTCGAGCATAAAAAATAATCCATAATGCTAGGATGGACCAAATGGTATTTAAAATTAGATTAATGCTATGATGGAATGTTGAAAATTGAAAATGAAATATTAAATAGCTATAGGTTACGAGTATCAATAATAGGACTACTATTTTAATCCATCTACGCTTAATTAAAAATTTATCTTGACCAGAGACCATGAATAGAATAAAAAAAATAAATAACGTAAAAATGAATACGGTTGGAATTATGAAATGATAGAAATATGTAATTAAATAAGTAAGTAAAACAGCTCCAATTATAATACTATAATCTGTCAAAACCTGTAAATATCGTCTATTGGAAATCTTGTTATACACATAGGAATATGTTCTTGTAAAAAATGAATAGCTCTTAGGTAATATTTTTCTGATTCTATTTTTCTTTGTATTCTTATTTTCAATTTCTCTTACTTTGACATTAAATCCATTTATCTTCAAATAGTAACATAATAATCCAACTAGGATTACTAGTAGAGTTGAGAGACAAATAAATTTAACACCCTGTGAGATATTTAAATTTATGTTAAGAATTGTCTGGGTATAGGGTAAGCATTTGCTTAGTAATTGAAAAATAATGGTTAAAAAAATGATTCGTAAAACAATAGACTTTAGTGGAAATGGGCTATTCTTTTGAAATGAGCCCTCCTCAATCAGCTCCTGTACAATACTCGATTTACCAACCCCTCTGTATCCTGTTACCAGATAAGCACCACATTTTGAATTGCTTTGGTTGATGAGCGAGTCTAGCTTATTCTTTAAGCGAGTTCGTTTTACCCAGCGTTGTTTTTGTATCTTACTTGTACTGTGAAAATATGAATAATCGTATAGTTTGATTTTTACAGTTTCTAATTTAGAAGATGTGTTATTCTTGAATTCTTCAAACTCTTTTTCAATAGGGTCTATCGGTTTATTCATTTTATTTCAATTGAAATGTTTTACTTCTTGTAAACCAAATTATTAAGTGATATTGAGTGTTGCTAGATTTTTATCATATAAATATGAGGTAATCGTCTTTTTCTAGCGTTGTTTAAATTTTATTTATGAATAATCTTGATTTTAGTGATTATTTGAAATAAAAAGTATCCATTTTGTGCTAAAGATTCATTTATTCAAAGTTAAATAATAAAAAAGAGATGAACAAATAAATTGATTTAACCCCCATATGCTTCTCATTTTTTTCAACCGTATATGGTAGTAATGTGAAAGACTATTATATAATATTCAGCTTATGAGTTGTTTAAGCAGAGGGGGTGGTACGAGTAAGTGATTTTCCTCCCCTCTTTGAAAGAGCCATCCTTTTTATTAAGTTTGCAGGCTGAAATAAAATAAAAGTGAAAGGTGGATCAGCTAATGGAAGCTCACATCAGTTAGCAGACTGCCGATAACAGACAATATTTGCAAGATATGTTTGAGAATTTATCCGAAAAGCTTGAGAGATCCTTTAAACTATTAAAGGGCGAAGGAAAGATATCAGAGATTAACGTTGCCGAAACCCTTAAGGAGGTTCGCAAAGCTCTACTCGATGCCGACGTAAACTATAAGATAGCCAAAACCTTTACCGATGAGGTTAAGAAAAAAGCATTAGGTCAGAATGTGCTCAACTCGGTTAAGCCGGGGCAGATGATGATCAAGATAGTTCACGATGAGCTGGCTGAGCTCATGGGTGGTAAAGCCACTGATATCAATCTTGGTGGAAGTCCTTCTGTTATTCTGATTGCAGGTTTGCAAGGTTCGGGTAAAACAACATTCTCAGGGAAGTTAGCATCTTATCTTAAAACCAAAAAGGGTAGGGCTCCTTTGCTTGTTGCTGGCGACGTTTACCGTCCTGCTGCTATTGAACAGTTGACCGTTCTTGGTGCTCAGATCGGTGTTCCAGTATTCACCGTTGCAGGAAGCACTGATCCTGTTTCTATCGCAAAGGAAGCGGTTAAAAAGGCAAAAGCCTCAGGTTATGATGTGGTAATTATCGATACCGCAGGTCGTTTAGCCGTTGATGAGGAGATGATGAAAGAGGTTGCAGCTATCAAGAAAGCCGTTGAGCCTCAGGAAATACTTTTCGTTGTTGACTCCATGACTGGTCAAGATGCTGTAAATACAGCAAAAGAGTTCAACGATAGGCTTAACTTCAATGGTGTTGTTCTTACTAAGCTCGATGGTGATACCCGTGGTGGTGCAGCCCTTTCTATTCGCTCGGTGGTTGACAAACCTATAAAGTTTGTTAGTACAGGTGAGAAGATGGAGGCGCTTGATGTATTCCACCCCGAACGTATGGCCGATCGTATCCTTGGTATGGGTGATATCGTTTCTCTTGTTGAGCGTGCCCAGGAGCAGTATGATACCGAACAGGCAAGGGAACTTCATAAGAAAATTGCAAAGGATAAATTCAACTATAACGACTTTCTCGATCAGATTGGTCAGATCAAGAAGATGGGTAACCTCAAAGATCTTGCTGGGATGATTCCTGGTATGAGCAAGGCCATGAAGGATGTTGATATTGATGATAATGCGTTTAAGAATATTGAAGCTATAATCCATTCAATGACCCCGCTAGAACGTGAAGATCCAATGATTATGAATGGTGGTCGTCGTAAGCGAATTGCCGATGGTAGCGGCACCTCAATTCAGGAGGTAAATAGGCTTATCAAGCAGTTCGACGATATGCGCAAGATGATGAAGATGGTTTCGAGTGGCGGAGGCAAAAATCTTGCTCGAATGATGGCGAATATGCCGAAACGATAAAATTTCAAAGGATAAAATTCAAAGGATAAAATTCAAAGGATAAAGTATAAAGTATAAAGTATAAAGTTCAAATCATGCTTTTAGCCTTTGCCTTTTTACTTTTGCCTTTAACCTTCATACTTTAACTTTAAAATATGATTCTACTCGATGGAAAAATAATTTCCGAGCAGGTTAAAGCCGAGATTGCCCTTGAGGTTGAGAATATCAAAAGGCAGGGTGGTAAAGTTCCGCATTTAGTGGCTATTCTCGTTGGTCACGACGGTGGGAGTGAGACCTATGTTGCGAACAAGGAGAGATCGTGTATTCAGGTTGGTTTTCGTTCAACAGTGTTTCGATTTGAGGATACCATTACAGAGTCAAAGCTTTTGTATGAGATAAACCTACTAAATAATAACCCTGATGTTGATGGCTTTATCGTTCAGATGCCACTTCCAAAGCATATCTCGGAGCAGAAGGTAATCGAGGCCATCGACCCTAAAAAGGATGTGGATGGTTTCCATCCGTTGAATGTTGGTCGTATGACCATTGGCATGCCTGCTTACATCTCTGCAACTCCCGATGGTATCGTTGAACTTCTTCGTAGATATAAAATTGAAACATCAGGAAAGCATTGTGTTGTATTGGGTAGAAGCAATATTGTTGGTCGTCCTATTTCCAATTTGCTATCGCTAAAAGGCTACCCCGGCGATTGTACCGTTACGGTTTGCCATAGCCGTACAAAAAATATCCCTGAAATAACCCGAACTGCCGATATTCTAATCGTTGCACTTGGTCAAGCAGAGTTTGTTACTGCTAATATGGTTAAGGAGGGTGCAGTTGTTATTGACGTTGGAATTAATCGCATTAAATCCGAAACCACCAAAAGCGGTTGGAAGCTCCTAGGCGATGTGAAGTTCGATGAGGTTGCACCAAAATGTAGCTACATTACTCCCGTTCCGGGTGGGGTAGGACTTTTGACAATTGTATCGTTGCTAAAGAATACACTAAAGGCTGCTAAGAAGGAAATTTATGGTTAGACGAGTTTCTTGTAAAGATTATATATACAAAGCCCGCAAAGACTTAAAAACTTTGTGGGCTTTGCGTTTCCTCTGCGAAACTTTGCGAGAAACTCTTCTATTCCACAGCAATTATAAAGTGTTGAGTCCTGAAAAATAAAGTATTACCCGATATTGCAGGGCTAGCCATACAAACATCTTTCATCTCATTCTTTGCTAATAGCTTAAATTCTGCTCCTGCTTTAATAACGTATATCGACCCATTCTCTGATGAGTAGTATATTTTGCCATCGGCAGCTATTCCCGATGCTGTAAAAGCATCTTTTAAGTTTTCTTTATATTTTAGCTCTCCAGTTCTAGCATTAAAGCAGGTGAGTTCACCATTATTTCGGAGGTTATACAGGTAATCTCCATAAACCAAAGGGCTAACCATATACGCACCACCCCGCTTGATACTCCACACAATAAAACTATTTTTAGTACTATCCGCTGCAAGCGTAATATCGCCGGTAGCATCGGGTTTAACGGCATATATTGGTGAATATTTCCCATGTGCATTGCAAATATATACAAGGTCATGGGCAACAACAGGGGTTGTTGACGGAGCATCACCTCCGCCGCTCATTTTCCATATCTCTTTACCTGTTTCCAGCTCATATCCTCCCATGTGCTTATACCCATTGACAACGATCTGCGTTTTATTATCCTTTGAATAAATGGTTGGTGTGCCCCAGGTCGATACCTCATCGCGGGGGGTACGCCAAATCTCACTTCCGTTGGCTATATTGTATGCGGCAAGGTAAGAATCTACAGATTTATCACATTGAATTATCACAAAGTTCTTATAGATAATTGGAGAACTTGCATGTCCCCATTCAACTCCAGGTTCGTTAAACGGACCTGGATTCATTATACCGAGGTCTTTTTTCCAAAGTAAATTTCCTTTTAAATCGTAGCAGAATAACCCTTCTGAACCGAAAAGCACAACCAAATGTTTACCATCGGTTGCTGGTGTACAATTCGCTTGCGATGACTTGGTATGACGTTTCGATTTAGGAATTCCATTATGGGCAACCCTTTCCCAGATAATTTTTCCATTCGTTTTATCTATGCAGTAAACCTTAAAATCAATGATCCCGCTATCATCGGCCATATCGATATCGCCATATAGACCAACTTTAAGGGATTCATCCTGTTTCTCGCTACTTGCGGTGGTTATGAATAGATAGTTATCCCATATTATAGGGCAGGAGTGACCTAAGCCTGGTATTGGGGACTTCCATTTTATGTTTTTTAAACTATCAACATTCCAATTGGTTGGAGTTTTTACATTATCAATATAACCGCATGCCCAAGGGCCACGGAAACTGGGCCATTGTTGATTGTAACTAGTTTGAGCATTTAGGTTTTGCTGGAATATACTTGTTAGAATAACAAGAAGGCTACAATTAATAATAACTCTTTTCATGATGTAATTAATAATTAGTTCATGCTAATTTGCTATCAATCATATCGTTTTCATGAACGATAATCGATCGGTATTTACCAAACCAAGCCAACAATAATATTTTCAACTTTTGTTAGCGGGTTGTGTTGATTTCTATTAATTACAAAACTAGCAATAATTAGAATTGATAGATTCTCAATTTTCAATATTTAGAAATTGTTTAAATATGTAATTATTGTCTTAAATATGCGAATTAAGGGTTGAATATTACAGCTAACACAAACTCCGCCTTAAAAGGCGGAGTCAAAGGGATAAAGGGTGCTGGGCTTTAGCCCAACATCGATTAGAATACGAATGACAGAGTAAAATGAACTCAACATTTATCATCTTTTTAGAATATTCCTTAAAAAGGGATAAACAAAATGTAGGGCTAAAGCCCATCGAACTTAATGATTACAGCCTCCGTCTTAAAACCTGCCGGCCGGTAGGCAGGGGCTGAGTTATTGATTCAACCCTTAATTCGCATTAAATAATCATTTATATACAATTTTCTTAGCTTTTCACAGAATTTTTATATTAATAGGTTATTGATTTTTGAGATAAGCATATCCTTTTTAAACGGTTTGCTTATATAATCGTCGCAACCATTCTCAAATGCTTTAGCTTTGTCGCTCTCATGAGCATAGGCTGTTTGTGCAATTATGGGAATTTTAGGGTTAATGTCCTTTATTTTTCGGGTAGCTTCATAGCCATTCATTATTGGCATCTTGATATCCATAAGCACTAAATCGATTTGAATAATCGATTTGAAGAGCTCTACTGCTTCAAAGCCATTTCTTGCTCTTATTATGGTGAAATTTGTTCCCGAAAATAGTTCAAACATGTAATTGTAGTTTAAATCTTCATCCTCGGCAACTAGGATAGTTTTTTTTTCGCTTGTCAATTTTTTCTCTGGAGTAGGATAATGGGTGTTATATAGCTTATTTACGGTTGCTTTTTTGTAAGGGATTGTGAAATAGAATATGGAGCCGCTATCAACCTGCGAGTTTACCCAAATCTTACCTCCCAGCATCTCAACGTAGGCTTTTGATATCGATAAGCCTAACCCTGAACCGCCATAGGTACGATCCGAATTGGTTTCGACCTGATAAAAGCGTTTAAAAATATTCTCGTGCATTGATTCGGGTATGCCAATTCCCGAATCTTTGACAAAAAATTCAAATTCATTGTCTTTAATTGTATAGCCAAACTCTATCGACCCCTTATTTGAAAATTTGATGGCGTTGTTAATAAGGTTTGAGAGAATCTCTATTAGCTTAGCTTCATCTGATACTACTGTTGCTTCATCATCGGAAGTAAATGTTTTATAATAAAGTTCAATAGATTTTTCATTGGCCGCTAGATGAAATTGGTTATAGATATCGATAATCATAGAATTGATGCTGACCTTACCCTCATGAACCTTTTCCTGCCCGGCTTCTATTGTTGAAATGTTTATAATGTCGTTAATAATTGAGAGTAGCTGATTGCTGCTTTTGGTAATGATATCTACATAGTCTTTACATTTTTCATGTTCAAGGTCTGGTTCTACGAGAAGATCAGAAAACCCGACAATGGCATTCATCGGAGTGCGAATTTCATGCGATATGTTATGTAGGAATGCGGTTTTGAGCTTATCATTTTCTTCAGCTTTCTCTTTGGCCTCTATTAGTGCTATTTCCATCAGTTTTCGCTCAGTAATATCAGTTACTGTACCTATTATCCAACCGTTGTGCCATGTTCATCCTTTTGTGGATTTGCCTTTCCAATTACCCAGACAACGTAGCCATCCTGATGCTTAAATCGGCATTCAACAACCGATGGTGCTTTGGTTTGAATTGCTTGTTGCCATATTTCTGCAAGCGAATCCCTGTCATCAGGGTGGATAGCATTCAGCCAACCATATCCCTGTGCGTCATTGTAGGTCTGCTGAGCAATTTCGCACCACTTCGGGTTAACGTAGGTTGTCGCACCCAGGACATCGGTGCTAAAAATTCCAACGGGTGCAGTTTCGGCGAGCGTTCTGAATCTTATCTCGCTTTCCTCAAGATTTCGGGTTAGCTGTTTGCGCTGTTCAATCTCCATTTCAAGCTGTGTGGCGTAAATCCTAATCTGTTTCTCCGATTCTTCGCTTTGTAGCATCCTGTCCTCCAGTTTACGGATCAAGGTTTCGTTGTACTCTTTCAGCACCATTTCTTCGGGTAACGTTGTTGGCTCATGCGCTTTTCGATTCTGTATATTAAAATCAGATAGTATTTTTTTGATTTTAGCAATGAAAACATCAGGTTCTTGCGGTTTAAGAATAAACATATCAGCCCCTAAGCTCATGGCGAAGTCCTCGTCCTTTGGGTGGGTGTAGGTGGCTGTGTAGAATACGAAGGGAATATTTCTGAGCAGCTCATCCTTTTTCCATTCACGGCATAGCGAATACCCATCCATAATGGGCATAAGGATATCGGATATTATGATATTGGGAGGGTCTTTTACCGCCAAATCAAGCGCTTCGGCGCCGTTGGAAGCAGATGTAGTGCTATACCCATTTCCTTTTAGCAACGATTCTAACAGGTATAGGTTATCTTTAATATCGTCAACGAGTAGAACCTTAATCATAATTGTTTTCTTTGGTTTAATTCAGAAGTGTAATAGGATTCCAAACGTTTAATGAAGTTGTCAGGATCAATGGGCTTTTCAATATACCCTGTGGCTCCCGATTCTATAGCTTTTTCGCGGTCGCCAACCATTGCATGTGAAGTAACCGCAACAATGGGAACATGATCGAGCTCATGGTTACTCCTAAGCTGACGGGCTACATCATAGCCGCTCATTTCAGGTAGTTGTATATCGAGGAGGATAACGTCAGGAATTTCCTCATGTGCTGCTTTTAGGCCATCCAGTCCATTGAAAGCTTGAATAACCTCATAGCCATTATTTATGAGCAGAAAGTTTAGCATGTACATATTCTGCTCATTATCCTCAATAATTAACGCTTTCAATTTCATACCTTTTCAATATTATAATTGTTATTCAACGGTAACTCAACGGAGAAAGTACTTCCCTTACCAAACTCAGATTCAACGTATATTTTACCACCCATCATGGTTATTAATTTTTTACTTATAGATAATCCTAGCCCTGTTCCATCATGCTTTCGGGTAATCCCAGAATCAATCTGGATGAATGGTTTAAATAGCCTTTCAATTTGATCTGCTTGAATGCCTAGCCCTGTGTCGATTACTTTTATATCAATAACGCTATTATTCTGAGCAACTTCAACCCTAACAGAACCTTTATCGGTAAACTTTAGGGCGTTATTCACTAGGTTAAGGAGCACTTGCTGAACCCGAAACCTGTCGCTTACAATTTCATTTATATTCGGATCGATTGTGGCCGATAGCTGTAGGCTTTTGCTATCCGCTAAAGGTTTCGATAGGTCTATCACATTCTGAACCACATCCGAAATTTCAAACCTATCGGAGCTCAGGTTGAGCTGTCCGGCCTCTATTTTCGATAAATCGAGTATGTCGTTGATGAGCGAGAGTAAGTGCCTTCCGCTTTTTTGGGTCATGCCTAGCTGTTTCTTCTGCTCTGCATTTAGCGGGCCAGGGAGCTCCTGAAGGAGCATTCCAGTAAAACCAATAATTGAGTTCAGCGGGGTGCGAAGCTCATGGGACATTGTGGCCAAGAAAGCCGATTTCAGCTGGTCGGCCGATTCGGCACGCTCCTTGGCTACCTCAAGCTCTGTTGTCCGGTCTTTCACCAGATTTTCAAGGTTTTCCTGATATTTCTGTAGCTCTTGCTCTGTTTTTTTGCGGATGATTAGCTCAAATGATAACTCTTTGTTGGTATCATTCAGTGCCAAAGTACGTTCTTTAACTCTTTGCTCCAACTTTTTGTTATGCCTTTGCTTGCTTTTATAGCTGTTATTGATGGTCAGCACAAGCGTAACCACAAGAACAATAATGATGACAAGCAGGGACATGATGTTACGTTGGCGATCAATTTTTACCCCTTGCGCCTCTTGAATCTTAGATTGCTCAATGATTTCCTCTTTTTGGAGCTCTATTTTTCGGGCGAGCTCCTGTGATGCTTTATTTCCCTTTTGAAGCTCTTCTTTTTGATTTCGTAGCTCTTGCGTTATTGTATTAAATTTTTTTTGCTGTTCTTTAATCCTATTGATTTGTATTTCCAGTTCGTTTTCTCTAGCTATTAACGTGGTCGATTGATTATCAAGTATTTTCTGCTGCTCTTTAATTCTATGCGTTTGCCTATTTAAGCTATCCTTATTGACCTGTAAAGCAGTGGTTTTTTCTTTTATAATCCCTTCGAGCTGCTTTAGATTGGTTTCAAGGCTCTCGTTGTGTTTTTGAAGGTCTCGCAAGCTTTGTTGCCCTTTGCGGTATAAAGCGGCAACATCAATCTCTGTTCCCCCGGCAAGTAAAATTTCGGGTTCGATGGCTAGCCCTTGATTTATAATATTTGATTTATTAATCTCGAACAATAGTTGATCCTGTGGCGTTTTATAGAGGTTAATCATAACGTTCATCTTTTCCTTGAAATCCTCGCTTACAAGCATAATGGGTTTACTCTCAATGATATTGTATATTTCTCTTAGGTTTGCTGATTTCTCTGCTGTTAACAGAATGAGCTGTGCTTTTTCGATAAATTTTTGTGGAGCATTAAAATTAAGGCTGATCGGTTTTTCCTTCACCCTTCGCTTTTTTGCGAACTCCTTAAATTCATTAATAATTTCAGTATTATCGGTAAAAATGGCTATTCTAAAGCTATCAATCTGGTTCTCGTTTGGCCATGTGGTGTAGCGTGAAATATTATTAATATAAGCAACAATAATGCGCGACCTTTCAGTTTGGGCAAATGGTTTTACTAAAATAGCGCAAAACGATAGTATGATTAGAATATGCTTCATTCCCTATTTTTTAAATGAATAGCCAACCGAAAGCATTATTGTACGCTGAGGCTGACGATACCTATCAGGAGTTCGATTTGACGTATGGTAATAATCAGTATTCAGGATGTTTTTTGCGCTTAGCTGTAGGCTAAATCCATTATAATTCAGTAGTGAAATGGCGCAGTGGAATACCAAGCTGGGGTTTACATAACGACTGTTGGTTGTAACAATTACTTTAGGGTTTTCTCGTTCCCCGATATAATTCGCCTGAAGGTTGAACTTGAAATGATTGCTAATAGAGTAGGTGATAATTGCATTTCCGCTATACTTGCTTATTTCAGGAATTGATTTGCCCATCTCGTCAACGCTTTTATTTAAAGTGTAACCGAACGATGAATTTATCTTTTGGGATGAGTACCTAAAATAAATATCAAGACCATCGGTATTCACTTCTCCTTTATTGATCCATTTGTATTCATCGGTACTAATAATATCCTTGGTTATGGCGTTGCTAAGCGTGTTTTTATATCCGACAATATCCAATTTGATATTATCGTTAAACGAGAGCGTTAACGCCGCTTCCATCGATTTCATTTTTTCGGGAAGAAGAGAGGAATTGCCAATCCCATCAGTATAATCCCATGGTTTTGGTGCTCTGAAAGCCTCGGCGTAAGAGAAACGGATAATCTGCTTACGGAGATTATAGCTCAGCCCTGCATGGGGAGTAAATACCTGATCGTAAATACTGCTTTGGTCAAAACGCATTCCAACGGAAAGGAAGAGGCTTTTAAAAAGGGTTAATCGGGGCTCCATGAAAATACTTAACAGATTATTCTTATCCATGGTAGGTTTTTGAGGGGTTGGAGGCTTTACCTCGGGTGAGGAGCTAAAAGAGGAAGTGTTTTTTTGCGATAGCTGTTCATATTCAAGAGATAACCCACCGTTGAATGAGAGATACTGATTGACTTTATAGCTTATAACATTTTCGAAACCTGTCAAATTATTTGGTCGATAATACCCAATCTGAGCAGTATCAACTACTAGGTAAATCGTATTATCGAGAACTGTTGCATTACGATTATAAAGGGTTGATGATAATGCTAGCTTATCGGTTAGGTTTTTACTGTATTTAAGGTAGCTGTTAATGAATTGGATGTTCCAGCTCGTTCCATAATCACGGTATAGTGTACCCGTTGACCTAAATAGCGTTGCGGTTGACGATTGTTTTTGGAGATAGTTTGTACCAAGCGTAAAGCTACCCGCCTTAACCTTGAGATCAAGGGAGTAATCGTTTTCGAAGTTATCCATTAGGTCGGTCCAGTTATAATCGCCTGCACTACCTTTCAGGTTTGCTTTATCCGATTTTTTCACCATCCCCGAAACCCTAATTCCAATGCTTTTCTTTTCATTTGCACGGCAGTAGCTAAAATCAGAGCTAATGGTATTGTATGAGCCGATTAAGGTATTCGCTTCGATATGATTCTCTAGCTCACCTTTTGTAATTATATTGATAATACCCGATACCGCATTTGTTCCGTATGCAACCGAAGCAGGGCCAAAAACTACCTCTATACGCTCAACGTTCGACAGGTTGTATTGTCCACCGCCATAAAAGCCTCCCGAATTGAGTTCATTAACCTGCACCCCATCCATCAGCAGTAGGATTAAATTGTTTTGGCTGGGTAAACCTCTCTGAAAAACATAGCTGTTCATACCCTGTATGTTCCTGAACTGAAAGCCAGGAAGAGCGGACAGAGCCTCCTCAAGGGTAAAGTACCCCCTTTCTTTAATCTCTAAAGCGGAAATAATATAAATGGACGAAGATAATTCCCCTATAGACTGGGGTGTTTTTGAGGCGGAGGTTATTTTTAGCTTCGATAGCTGGCTAAAGCTATAATCGTAAATATCGGAGCTATCCGTTTGGGCAATGGACGACAGGTTGATAATGAATAGCAGGAAAGAAAAGAGATAATATTTATTTTTCATTTGCATATGATTTTGAAAAATATACTATCAAATGGATAATATGAAAAAATGTGAATAGAACTATCTCATTTACAGTTTAAAACGAATTAGTAATATCAAATATAATCAATATTGTTAATAACATCAACAATATTATTCTGTATATTGATGATTTTGATCACCTTTAGTTTCTTATGGTTAACTGCTTACCGGTGGAGCGGAATTATAGATAGAACTTGTAATTAGGGTCTGCTGATTAAGTGTTAAAACACAGAAATATAAAATATTACAACAATTTTTTGTTGTGTAAGCGCAAGCACTTTTTATGTAAAAGCCTAAAATACGTGCACTTGTTATTCTAATTTTAATCCCGTAGGGATGATATTATGGTAGAAAATATAGCTGGGAACAGATGAAATGCCGTAGGCATGACATTATCCTCTGTCCTATCTGCTTTGTAATGTCGATCCTACGGAGCTAAAATACTATACTGATATATTTTCTATCATATTTTCACTCCTCTGAGGTTTGTTTTTAGTGGCTTCATAAACCTATTTGGGACTTAATCAGCAGACCCTAATTACCCCGATATTTTAGCCATTGCCGATGAATAGGTTGAAACGCAATAGGGAACCGAATAGGTTAAAAGCATTCTTACTGCTGAAATATTCTGCCAATCCCCGTTAATGATAACTCTTCCCTGATTGATAATATTAAGAATTGTGCCTACAATAAGGCAAATCTTGATGGCTCTACTTACTGTTTGCTTTTCGAGGGCAATCTCCAAAAACTTGTTGTTACTCATTCCCATACCTTTAGCACTTTGTTCTTATTAAAAAGCGTGCAAAAGTGGTAATAAAATGAATCGAATAGAAAAAAATAGCATAATTTTTTTAATTATGCTATTTTCAATTTGTTAATACGAATTCAATAGTTGAATGGTTCGAACCTTTAATTACTCTTAATCCAACTCTTTATCCTATAACCGTTTAGGCTATAGTAGAGGATGAATAGGTAACAGGGAACTAAAATCCAGTATGCATGCTGATGCCCAATGGCATGAATCATCGATAGTCGGCCCCAGAGAAGAGGAAGCAGAGCCCCGCCAGAAATACCCATAATTAGCATTGCCGATCCAATCTTTGTATATTTTCCTAAGCCATGAATGGCTAAGGGCCAAATTGCAGGCCACATCAATGCGTTGGCAAGTCCTAGCAATGCAATGAATAGGACCGAGGTATAGCCCTTTGTGAAAATGGCTATTATGCTAAAAAGGATTCCAGCACCGGCTGAAAGGGCTAAAGCCCTTGATTGGGAGATAAATTTAGGTATTGAGATAACGCCGATGATATAGCCAATAACCATGGCTGCTAGGGTGTATGAGGTGAAACTTCTAGCCTCTGATAAAGCAATTCCTTGCGATTGTCCGTACATCGGCAAGGTGTCACCGGCAACAACCTCAACCCCAACGCAAAAAAAGATAGCAATTACACCAAGCACTATGTTAGGGTACATAAAAATATTCTTTCGATCCTCTGTTGGGTATGAATTCCCATCACCATTCTGCTCCATTTCAACCTCAGGCAGGGGTGATAATCTTACCATTAATGCAAGTACTGTTAGAATAATAGCTATAATAATATAAGGATTTACTACCCTTGATGCAATCTCATCGAGCATGATTGACTTTGCTGCTGAATCAAGACCTTGTAGCTCATTTACTAGAGTATCGGCATCGGAAAGGATTATGGCGCCTAAAATAATGGGGGCGAGGAATCCTGCAACCTTGTTGCATATACCCATAATGCTGATTCGCTTTGCAGCGCTTTCAATAGGACCTAATATGGTGATATATGGATTTGAAGCGGTTTGTAGTATGGAAAGGCCAGTCCCGATAACAAATAGACCAGTTAGAAAAAGCCCATAGGTTCGGGTTTTAGCAGCAGGGATAAAGATTAATGCCCCAGCCGCCATAACGAGCAAGCCGAGCATCATCCCCTTTTTAAACCCCGTTAATTTCAATATCCACGAGGAGGGGAGTGCCATTACGAAGTAGGAAATGTAGAATGCAAATGCAACGAACATCGACTGAAAAGTATTCAGCTCGCAGGCAATTTTTAGGTATGGAATCAATGTTCCATTTAGCCAGGTAACAAATCCGAAGATAAAGAATAGAACGCCAATAATTGTAATTGGAATAAGCGTTGAGCGTGATGATTGTTTCATAATTTTTATTTTTAATAACGATTTAAGGTATAATAGTAGATAGTTATGGTAAGTGCTAAAAGTAGATAAAAGCTTATAATTATGCAATCATAATTATTTATAGGTTTTGTTTTGTTTAACGTGCTATCCGTTTTGATATTTTCAGCTTTTCTTATGCCATTGAAAATGAGTTTGAATAAGCGTTGATACTATATGTTGGGGATGCTACTTTATTTATTTGGTTGTTTCAATTAATAGATTTTTACCTACCAATTTACCTGTCTCGAATAGCAAATGAGAATTTATCTATTGCCCTTTGAACCGCTAGAATCCCATTAAGATGATCGAATTCATGCTGAATAAGCTCTGAAAGATCATCGCTGAGTAGCATCTCCTGGTTGTTCCAATTAGTGTCTTTAAAGCTAATTCTACAACTTTTATATCGTAATACTTTAACTAGCAATTCGGGAAAGCTCATGCAATCGTCCCATACTTCGAAGGTTTCAGGGCTGAATTGGTCTAACGTAGGGTTGATGAATACAATAGGTTTATTGATATTCATGTATATTAATCGTTTCATCACACCTAGCTGAGGAGCAGCAATGGCTCTGCCACAGCCATATCGATTTCTAAAATCGAAAAGGGTATCGTGTAGATCATTTACATGATTTTTTATAAGTTCAATCTCATCCTTTGAAATATCTACTGATTTTTTGTAAAGTATTGGATTGCCTAGTTTCAGTATTTCTTTAACAGCCATTATCTACGATTGTATTGGTTTTATTCTAATTAAGAGTTCAATATGAAGCTAACGTTTTGTATTTTTCCAATCAAATTTAGCCCAAAAATGGTGAATAACGATAATATCAATACGAGTTGGCGAAAGGTTGCGGCATCAATCTATAAAAGAATCGCTTGATTCTAAAATATTTGGTTCAGCTTATAGGATATTATTGTACCACGTAGGATTAATCATTGGGAGCAGCTCTTTATCCTTGGGTGGTTGATGTAATGCAGCTATTCCGCTACATCAAGTATATTGTATAGCCCCACAATGCTTGAGTCAAAACCCTATTGGTGCAAGTAGCGCTATTCTTTCACTAACTTTTTAGTTGAAGTATATTTTCCATTCGATACTTTAAGAATATAAACTCCTTTTGGTAAATTAGATCCATCTACCTCAAAAAATTGCTCGTCATAATCGGATTGGAACAATACCTCTCCAGTAACATCTAATATCGATACTTTGATTGTCTGAAAATCCTCAGTAATGTTAAATTGAATCTTATCCCTGAACGGATTTGGTCCAAAACTTATTTTAATATCACTTTTCATTAAGTTATCAATGGAGGTAATTGTGCTAGTGTTCATTAATAACCATTTATGAGGATCCGCTTGTATTAATTTAATTTTAGGCAAATCGAATGTAAAGGTTTGAGGTTTTTCAGAAATAAAAACTCGTTGAGCTGAAGTAGAATTATCATCGAAAGTTAGCTTTAAATCCATCGAACCTTTAAAGAGTGGGGTTAATGAGTTCGATGAAGTTTGAGATATGGTAACCCAAGGTTTATTCTCAT
>Ga0209287_10000616_pt1 | contig 20343 bp, 12 predicted proteins | sample PPLLak3cmMay2015_2_FD_187255 | JGI IMG/M metagenome (GOLD analysis project Ga0209287, IMG submission 187255) | Freshwater sediment microbial communities from Prairie Pothole Lake near Jamestown, North Dakota, USA - PPLs Lake P8 Core (1) Depth... | ecosystem: Environmental > Aquatic > Freshwater... | reverse complement strand
TGTAATACCCAGGAAAAAACACCGTCCTACACAATACTTCATTGAAGGAAAGGACCAGATACTGGTAAGCCCGGCAGCAGTCGACCTTGGCGGCGTTATCATTACTCCGCGTGAGGAGGATTTCAGAAAGATCACCAAAGCCGATGTTGAAGATATTTTTGGTCAGGTTTGCTACAGCGATGATGAACTGTTATGTATCATAAATACAATTCTATGAAAACGGACAGGAAAGCACCGGAACTTCAGGTGGGAATATGTTCGGGAGAGGAGATCTCCTTCACGCTGAATGCTCCTTTTATACTCGAAAAAAACGGAACCTCTTTCAGCGGAAAATGTATTGCGGGGATAAAAGAGGGCAGGATTGTTCTGATCAGAGATGGCTGGGAAACTGTGTCGGATACTTTCATACTGCTTCAGCCTGATGATGCCATGAATTCATCATTTACGCTGCATGCCGTCACTATCGGGGTCGATTTCCACTGGCAGAGGAAGGAGGACCAGGTCTTCAGGGGCAGCCTGAAACTGATAACTGAGGGAGATAAGATAACTGCTGTTAATGTAATATCGGTTGAGGAATACCTTACAAGCGTTATCTCCTCGGAGATGAAGGCAACCTCTTCAGAGGAATTTCTTAAAGCACATGCAGTGATCTCAAGGAGCTGGCTCCTGGCTCAGATTGAAAAGAGCAGGAATATCAAAAGAGAGGGGAAGAAATTCAACTCACATACATATAAAGATGAGGAGGTGATCCGCTGGTACGACAGGGAGGATCACACTAATTATGATGTGTGCGCCGATGACCATTGCCAGAGATACCAGGGCATTACACGTGCTTTCACTCCTGAAGTTTCGAAGGTTATCAGTGAGACATTCGGTGAAGTGCTTGTTTATGAAGGTGCTATATGCGACGCACGGTTTTACAAGTGCTGCGGAGGAGTTACGGAGCTTTTTGAGAATGTATGGGAACCTGTTAATCATCGTTATCTTCAAGGGGTTATAGATAATCCTGCTCCGCCGCATGGTTACAATCTTGATATGGATAATGAGGATAATGCCAGAAAGTGGATCCTCGGAAAACCTGACGCTTTCTGCAACACATCCGATAAAAAGATCCTTTCACAGGTGCTCAACGATTATGACCTGGAGACCAATGATTTCTTCAGGTGGAAGGTAACATATACCCGGAAGGAGCTGAGTGACCTGGTTAAAGAAAGGACTGGGATAGATTTCGGGAACATTATTGACATTGTCCCGCTTGAAAGAGGCGTTTCAGGCAGAATAATCAGATTAAAAATTGAAGGCACGCTCAAAACTATGATAATCGGCAAGGAGCTGGAAATAAGAAAATCTCTTTCAAAATCACATCTTTACAGTTCCTGCTTCATTGTAGAGAAGAAAGGTAACGCCGGCGATACGGTGTTTACGCTGCACGGCGCCGGATGGGGGCATGGGGTCGGTTTATGCCAGATAGGTGCAGCTGTTATGGGATACAGGGGTTATTCATATTCAGAAATACTTGGTCATTACTTCCCGGGTTCGCAGTTGGAAAGGAAATATTAATTGCCAAATGAAAAAAACAGTTATCACGCTTTCATCTTTGTTCCTTATTCTGACTTCACTGTCAGGGCAAAGCTGGATAAGGGTAAACCAGCTCGGGTATCTCCCTGTTTCGGTCAAGGTTGCAGTCTACATCTCCACCGACCCGGCAGCGCTGAAGAGCTTCACGCTCTGCGATGCGATAACCGGCAAGGTCGCTTTTAAGGGCAGCGCAGTTCAGTACAGCGGCAAAGAATGGGGAATGCGGTCAGCGGCACGGCTCGATTTCTCAAAGGTTGAATCCCCCGGAGGCTATTACATAATTGCAAACGGAGTCAGATCGGAACCATTCAGGATCGCAGCAGATGTCTATGAAGGAACTGCCGATTATATTCTGCGTTATATGCGCCAGCAGAGATGCGGATACAATCCATATTATGCAGACTCATGTCATACCCATGATGGTTTCATCGTGGATCATCCCACCCGGACCGGAGAAATCATTGATGCCACGGGTGGCTGGCACGATGCAAGCGATTACCTGCAGTATGTGACCACTTCGGCAAATGCAGTATACCAGATGCTCTTCGCATGGTCAGAGAATCCCGGCATTTACAAAGACCATTATGATGCAAATGGCGATCCGGGAAGCAACGGCATACCTGATATACTTGATGAGGCAAAATGGGGCATTGACTGGCTCGTAAAGATGAATCCCGACAGCGGGGTTATGTTCAACCAGCTGGCTGACGACCGCGACCACAGGGGATTCAGGATACCGACAACCGACAAGGTTTCATATGGCAACGGGCTTTACCGCCCGGTTTATTTTGTAACCGGCAAATCCCAGGGCCTTTCCATATACAAGAACAGAACCACCGGCGTCTCATCAGTAGCAGGGAAATACGCTTCAACATTTGCATTTGGCTCAGAGATTCTGAAAGATTATTATCCTGAATTATCTGAAAAACTGGCATTAAAAGCTGTTGATGCATGGGAGTTTGGGCTCACCGACCTGGGAAATACCCAGACTGCATGTACCGTATCACCATATTTCTATGAAGAGGATAACTGGGTGGATGACCTTGAACTTGGTGCCTTTGCGCTCTTCAGCCTTACAGGCGACTCCTCATACCTGGACAGGGCTGATTACTGGGGAACACTTGAACCTGTGACGCCATGGATAGAAAAAGATACTGCGAGGCATTATCAGTTTTACCCTTTTGTCAACCTCGGCCATGCCCTTATGGGGCAGTCAGGAACAAAATACTCTGATAAATATATCGGCTTCATGAAGAAGGGATTATCCCTCATGGAGGAGAGGAGAAAGGGAGATCCGTTTAAAGTTAACGTTCCATTCATCTGGTGTTCAAACAATTACGTAGCTGCTGCTCTTACCCAGCATATGCTTTATGCTGAAGCTTCGCGAGACAATAGCTTCAGGGAGACTGGAGCAGCGCTTCGCGACTGGCTCTTCGGCTGCAATCCGTGGGGAACATCAATGATCAGCGGCCTGCCTGCAGGGGGAGATTATCCGTTATATCCACATGCCGCCCTAACATCAATACTGAAAAAGATCCCGGAAGGAGGGCTCATTGACGGACCTGTTTATGCAAGAATCTATAACAATCTGATTGGTGTCACCCTGCTGCGCCCTGATGAATATGCTCCCTTTCAGGTCGGAAAGGTGGTTTATCATGACGATATAGGCGATTACAGCACCAATGAGCCGACCATGGACGGAACTGCCAGCCTGTCCTACTGTCTCTCATCCCTTGAATCAGAGGGCATCAGGCAGGCTTCACGGGAGCAGGCAAAAGTCATTGACGATAATGGGGCACTTGTGAGGATGAACGTGAACGTGAACGAAAAAGTGATTTACCTCATTTTTTCAGCTGATGAGTACGGAGAGGGAGCTGAACATATTCTTAATACTCTTAAAGAAAACAATGCACATGGTTCATTTTTCCTGACGGGCAATTTCTTAAGGAATCCTGGATTTTCAGGATTAGTGAAGAGGATATTTACAGAAGGCCACTTCATCGGTCCTCATTCCGATAAGCATCTTTTATATGCATCCTGGGAAAAGAGGGATTCGCTGCTTGTCACAAAGGAAGAATTCATTTCAGACCTCAGGGCAAACTACCGGGAACTTCAGAAAAGGAAGGCCTCTCTGCCGGGTACAAAATACTATCTTCCTCCTTATGAATGGTATAATTCCGCTATTGCATCCTGGACCGGGGATATGGGAGCAAAGCTGATAAATTTTACTCCGGGAACGGGAACCAATGCCGATTATACGACTCCTGATATGCCAGGATACAGGTCATCTGAAGAGTTACTGAGGAAGCTGAAGGATTTTGAATCAGCTGATCCCAACGGATTGAACGGTGCGATAGTTCTTATCCACCTGGGAACGCATCCCGGCAGGACCGACAAATTTTACAGTAAGCTTGAAGATATAATAACTTATTTTTCATTAAAAGGATATAAATTTAACAGGTTATAGAATATAATTTATGAGTCAGCGCAAAGAAAGCTCCCCGTGGGCATGGATTCCTACCCTCTATTTTTTCGAGGGTATACCATACAGTGTAGTGATGATAACCTCAGGTGTCATTTACAAGACCATGGGGATTGAAATTGCATCATTTGCATTCTGGACAAGTCTGCTTTATCTGCCCTGGACCATAAAGCCACTCTGGAGTCCGTATATCGATGTTGTTTCGACAAAGCGCAATTGGGTTGTATGGACACAGATCATTCTCGGAGTGGCATTTCTGGCACTTGGATTTTCGATGCCTCTGCCGTTCTTCTATCCGGTAACACTGATAATATTCGGAATAATTGCCTTTTCATCGGCGAGCCACGATATAGCTGCTGACGGATTTTATATGTATGCTCTGGATCAGCACAATCAGGCTTTTTTTGTAGGTATAAGAAGCACCTTTTACCGGCTGGCCAAGCTTACCGCACTTGGCCTTCTTCCGGTTGTCGCGGGAGTTGTGCTTATAAACACCGGGCTTAAACCTGTAAACTTCACGGCAGAATCAGTGGCATCTTCTGAATATGTTCCATTTGATCCTTCAACCATCAGAATAACCCCGTCTGGGGGCAAACCTGACCTGCTGGTCTTTCCAGATGTGCTGACGGTGCCGATGTACAGGGCAGGTGTTTCAGGCCCTGATTCAGCGGTGATGTACCTGGCTCTCTCATCTCCTCCCGAAGAGGGCGAGACTGTCGTTGCCAACGTTATAAGAAAATCGGGAAGCAAAGATATTGACATTTCAAGATCACAGACAGGGAGGTTTGAATTCACATCCGGAAACTGGAACAAACCTGTACCTCTTTCAATAAAGGTGAATCACAACCTCGACAGGGTTACAACTTCTGATTTCCAGGTTACAGCCGGGAATGTGGCATTCAGCTGGGTTACTTCGCTGGGTACCATGGGACTGATACTTCTTGCACTGGGATTCTACAATAAATTCATGATGCCGCATCCCATTGAGAATACGGATAAGGAAAAGATTAGCTGGGCAGTTTACCGTGATGTGTTTGTATCGTTCTTTACAAAACCGGGAGTTATCCCCGCCCTGCTGTTCTTCCTGCTTTACAGGTTCGGAGAGGCTCAGCTGTTCAAGATAGCCACTCCTTTCCTCATCGATTCAAGATCATCGGGGGGAATAGGAATGACCGCTGCACAGTATGGAATTGTATACGGTACGGTCGGAGTTATTTGCCTCACACTCGGAGGGATCACCGGAGGCATTACCGCAGCGAAGCTTGGACTTAAGAAACTGATCTGGTTTATGGCATTTGCCATGAACGTTCCGATCGCAGTATATATTTATCTCGCCGTGAACCAGCCTATGCCTGATAATATTTTAATCTCAGTTGCAATAGCGATCGAACAGTACGGATACGGCTTCGGATTCACTGCCTATATGCTGTATATGCTTCATTATGTTGGAGAAAGCAAGTACAAGACAGCTGAATATGCGATAGCTACTTCACTGATGGCGCTTGGAATGATGCTGCCGGGCATGATCTCAGGCTCAGTGAAAGAGATGCTTGGTTACCAGAATTTCTTTATATATGTCATGATCTGCGCGATCCCGGGACTGATATCGATCAGGTTCCTGAAGATCAATCCGTTATTCGGGATCAAGAAAAAAGAGGCCTGAAAATGAAACTGGATTCCCTGCGAAACTTCCTGAAAGGAGATCTGTTTACTGATGAAATGAACAGGATTCTGTATGCTACTGACGCATCATCGTACAGGGAACTGCCCTTTGCTGTGACAAGGCCAAAAGACAAGGATGATATCAGGAATATCATACGTTCTGCTGCTTCAATGAAAAGCTCTGTTATCCCCAGGGGTGCCGGTACCTCCCTTGCCGGGCAGGTGGTCGGTCCGGGAATCGTTGTGGATGTGTCAAAATACATGAATCACATCATTGAGTTCAATCCTGATGAGAAGTGGGTGGTTGTTGAACCGGGTGTGGTTCTGGCTGAGCTGAATAAATTTCTTCAACCCTACGGACTTCTTTTCGGGCCGGAGACATCAACAGCTGACAGATGCTGCATGGCAGGAATGCTCGGAAATAACTCCTGCGGACTTCATTCCATAATCTACGGCAGCGTAAGAGACCATATACTTGAAACTGATGTTATACTTTCCGACGGATCTGAAGTAATGTTCAGGGCGCTGACGGCAGATGAATTCAGGAGCAAATGCGAAGCTGATCCGTCATCCATTGAAACTTCCATCTACAAGAATCTCAGGGATACCTTATCCGACCCGCTGAACCGGAAGCAGATTTCGGATAATTTTCCTCATCCCGCACTGAAGCGAAGGAATAATGGCTATGCCCTTGATTCGCTTATGGATACCGATCCTTTTACCGGCAACGGCAATAAGATCAATATCTGCAAGCTGCTTGCCGGTTCGGAGGGAACACTGGCATTTACAACAAGGATGAAGCTCAACCTTATACCGCTGCCTTCAGGAAAAACCGGACTGATATGCGCGCATTTTGCCAGCCTGGGCGATGCACTTAAAGCCAATATTATAATTCTTAAGCACAACCCGGCATCGATTGAAATGATCGATGATTTCATCCTGAATTGTACAAAAGATAATATAGAACAAAACAGGAACAGGTTCTTCATTAAGGGTGAACCTGCTATCGTACTGCTTATTGAGCTTATCAGGGATAGTTTCAGAGAAATTAAAGAAGAGGCAGATGCTATTGAAAAAGAGCTTAAGGAATCAGATTATGGTTATCACTTCCCGCTTTATACCGGCAGCGATGAGATACAGAGAGTATGGGCGCTCAGGAAGGCGGGACTTGGAGTTCTGCTCAATATCCCGGGTGAAAAAAGAAGTGTTCAGGTAATTGAGGATACAGCAGTACTGCCCGAATACCTTCCGGAATACATTGTTGATTTTCAGGCAGTGCTGAAGAAATACGGACTCAGCTGCGCCTATTATGCGCATGTTGCTACGGGGGAGCTCCATCTCAGCCCGTTGCTGAACCTCAAAGACCCCGAAGATATTGTTTTGTACCGTAAACTTGGCGAGGAGGTCGCCCGCCTTGTAAAGAAATACAGGGGCTCCCTTAGTGGCGAGCACGGCGACGGAAGGCTCCGCGGAGAATTCATCCCCCTGATGCTCGGTGAGCATAATTACATGCTCCTCAGGGAACTTAAAAGAACATGGGACCCGCAAAATATTTTCAATCCCGGCAAGATCATCGACACTCCGCCGATGGATCAGAACCTGAGGTATAAGAGAGGCGATCAGCCTGAACCCCTGAAGACGACTTTCAGTTTCCCCGAAAAAGGCACTCTCCTTTTTGCAGTCGAGAAATGCAGCGGATCGGGTGACTGCCGTAAAAGCTCCGTTATCGGAGGAACAATGTGCCCTACATTCATGGCTACCGGCGACGAGGATAAATCAACAAGGGGCAGGGCTAATATTTTACGCGAATTCCTTACACGCTCCGGTAAAAAATTTCCCTGGGATCATGAAGAGATTTACCGGGTGATGGACCTCTGCCTCTCGTGCAAGGCATGCAAGTCGGAGTGCCCTTCAAACGTTGATATGACAAGGTTTAAGGCCGAATTCCTCCAGCATCATTACGATATCCATGGAATTCCCTTCAGGTCGTGGCTTGTAGGATGGCTGCCGGTAATAAACAGATTGGGAATGATATTCAGACCTGTCACCAATTTTGTTACAGGCCTTAAGTTTTTCAAGAGGATTATTGGCTTTGAAGAGAGCCGGACCGTACCATTGCTTTCAAAAAACACTCTGAGAAGCATGGCTCGCAGAAACAAAAATAACAGAGGAGGCAAGAACGGTACGGTTTACCTTTTTGCCGATGAATTTACCGACTATAACGAAAGCGATATTGGCATAAAAGCGATAAGGCTTCTGGAGAAGCTGGGTTATAAAGTATCAATCCCGAAGCACAGGGAGAGCGGACGAACATTTCTTTCCAAGGGAATGCTGAAAAATGCAAAAAAAGTTGCTGAAAGAAATGTCACTCTTCTCAGAAACATTATTTCAGGAGATACCCCTCTCGTGGGTATTGAGCCTTCAGCTATTCTGACGTTCAGGGATGAGTATCCTGAGATAGCAGGTGATCAGCTCAGGGAAGATGCAAGGGAACTCGGTAAAAATGCTCTGTTGTTTGAAGAGTTCATCTGCCGCGAAGTGGAAAAAGGTAAGATTGCACCAGAACAGTTCACATCTGAAAAATTAAGTATAAAACTGCATGGCCATTGTCAGCAGAAAGCGATATCTTCAACAGAGTTTACTAAGAGAATGCTTTCTATTCCTGTGAATTATAGTGTAGAGGAAATACCAAGCGGCTGCTGCGGGATGGCCGGGTCATTCGGTTATGAAAAAGAGCATTTTGAGCTGAGCATGAAAATAGGGGAGATGGTTCTGTTCCCCGAAGTGAGATCAGCGCCTCCGGAAACGGTAATTGCCGCTCCGGGTACATCATGCAGGCATCATATTGAAGAGGGCACAGGAAGAAAGGCATTGCATCCTGCTGAGATCATGTGGGATGCACTGATATATGGTGACAGATAATTTGAAAATTAGACCATAAGACCATGAATAACATCAGACTATCGAGTGTTGAACAGTCGTTTTACGACCGTTCGGGAAGAAAGGGTTATACAACAAAGACTCCCTATATAATCGTTAGAAACTTTCCTGACCTCGGATTGCTAACTTCTCTCAGGTTTATTGAGTGGCTTTCGGAAAATCCCGAGGGCGTCATAAGCCTTCCCACAGGCAAGACGCCGGAGTATTTCATAAAATGGACACAACGGCTCCTGGAAGGATGGAACAGGACTGAGAACCGGGAGATGATGAAAAAGAACGGACTGGCTCTCAGTAAGAAACCTTCGATGAAGGGGCTGCATTTTGTCCAGATAGATGAGTTTTACCCTATCAGCCCGAAGCAGCATAACAGCTTTTATGATTATGTTTTGAACTACTACATAAAAGGATTTGATCTTGATCCTGCAAGGGCGTTGCTGATTAATGCAGAAGAGATACCTTTGGTTCAGGGCAGGCACTTCTCTGAGGTGTTCCCTGAGAGCCGGATCGATCTCTCCCTGAGGAACCGTGAAGCCGTTAATCAGCTTGAAAAGATACAGCAGGCTTCAATCTTCAGCATCGACAACTGGTGCACCGGTTATGAGAACCGGGTCCGTGAAATGGGAGGTATAGGGTTCTTTCTAGGCGGCATGGGACCGGATGGCCACATTGCCTTCAACACCAGGGGAAGTGACCATAACTCTTCTGTAAGACTTACAGCGACCAACTTCGAAACACAGGCTGCTTCGGCCGGCGACCTTGGTGGGATAGAGGTATCCCGGGCCAGGCTTGTCATAACAATTGGTCTGGGCACGATAACCTACAATCCTGACGGGGTGACCATCATCTTCGCAGCCGGAGAAGCCAAGGCGCCGGTAGTAAGGAATGCACTTGAGAATCCGCCCGATAACCTCTATCCGGCAACTGTCCTGCAGCGCCAGAAAAATGCCCGTTTCTACCTTACCGAGGGAGCCGCGGTAATGCTTGACGACAGCATTGAGAAATACTATAAGGAAGGGAAGTGGACCTTTGATAAGACTGAGAGAGCTGTATTTGACCTGTGCCAGAAAATCGACAAGTATGCCCATAAGCTGGAGCTTGCAGATCTTAAGAACGACAAGTACTGCAGCCTCATTCCAGACCTCAGCATGGAGAGGGTACAGGAAGTGATTGAATCAACAAAGAAAAAGATCGGGGCCGGCAATAAAAAGGAGCAGGAGCAGACCTTCCTTCATACCGGGCCGCACCACGATGATATCATGCTCGGGATCTTCCCGTGGATAATCCCGCAGCTTAGGGTGGCTTCAAATAAATTCCATTTTGCGGTGCTGACTTCGGGATTTACAGCAGTGACAAATATAATGCTTCAGAATCTTCTGCAGGAGACGCTCATTCATATTGAGCAGGGAAAGGTGAAGATGATCGAATATCCTGATTTCTTCGAAAAAGGATACCAGTATAAGTTCGATAAGGATGTGAGCCATTACCTCGATAAAATTGCTGCCAAAGACCAGGCAGGAATGCTGAGAGGAGTGTGCCACAGGATAATAAGGGTGATGGTCCATATCTACAGGCTGAAGTCACTTAAAGAGCTGACAGATCAGATCCGGAAGAATATTGATCTGCTGAAATCGAGTTACAGCGGACAGAAGAATCCACCTGATATTCAGAAGCTTAAGGGGATGCTCAGGGAGTTCGAGGAGGAGCTGGTATGGGCTCATTACGGGGTGAAGGTGCAGGATATTGAACATCTCAGGCTTGGTTTTTATACCGGAGATATTTTCACTCCGCAACCTCAGAGCGACAGGGATGTGGAACCCATTCTCGATATGCTGCGCCGCGTAAAACCTACTGTCATCAGCCTCACCTTCGACCCGGAAGGCTCCGGCCCGGACACTCATTACAAGGTTTTGCAGGCAACAGCTGAAGCCCTCCGGCAGTGGAAAAAGGAGACTGACACCTCAAATCTCAGGATAGTGGGTTACAGGAACGTGTGGTTTAAATTCCATCCTGCCGAAGCCAATATCTTCACGCCTGTATCATTAAACTCAATGGCAGTTCTCGACTGGTCGTTCAAACATTGCTATATCAGCCAGGTTGATGCTTCATTCCCCAGCTACGAGCTTGACGGGCCCTTCAGCGACCTGTCAGAGCAGATTTGGGTGGAACAGTTCAAGAGGGTTCAGCTGGTTCTCGGGAAAGACTTCTTCTATGAGCACGACAGCCCCAAAATGAGGGCGACACACGGAATGATCTTCCACAAGGAGATGAAGCTGGATGAGTTCCTGGTTCAGGCCAGGGAGCTGGAGAAGAGTATGGAAGGAAACGGATAGGGCTCAAGACACACGACGCACGACGCACGACGCACGACGCACGACGCACGACTCACGACTCACGACTCACGACTCACGACTCACGGCTCACGGCTCACGGCACATGGCAAGCGTTTATGCTCCTTCCCCCTGGGGGAAGGCCGGGATGGGGGTTGTGAGTTTAGTACAGAAAATATTTTTCAGCTTTCTTCCTGAAAGCAGGTATATCTTCCGTCCATAAACCGTAAATGGATGATACAGTTCGCTCTTTGGTGAAGGTTTTTCTTACCTGGTCTGTGCCGCATACCTTATCGAACATATCGAATCTTGCTGTGTCGCACATCGAAAAAATGTCTTTGTCAGGCCACAGTTTATATGCTTCCTGGAGGATGTAGAACTGTATCAGCGAGAGCGGCGCCTTCCCGGGGTCTGCAAGGTGAATCTGAACCCCGTGCACCATTTTACCCTGTGAAACGCTGTAGTAGGGTTTGTAATGAACCGGTCTGAAAATAACTCCCGGAAGGTTCATAGCATTAAGGTTTACGGCAAGTAAATCTGCATCAAACCATTCGGTCGCAAAAAGCTGAAACGGAAGGGTATATCCGACTCCGATGCTGGCAACATACAATTCTCCCATTATTCCCGTTGCAGGGTAGAAGTATGATGAGAAGGCATGTGGAATGTGAGGTGATGACGGAACCCATGGAAGGTTCGTCTCCTCAAAGCACATTTCTCTATTCCAGCCGTTCATCCTTATTACTTTCAGATCGCATTTGATACCCTCTTTCAAAAGACCTTCACCATTAAGGAACATGGCCAGTTCGCCAACTGTCATTCCATGTATATAAGGTATTGGGTATTGGCTGACAAATGAGAAAAAGCCCTCCTTAACCAGCGCTCCCTCCATCTTTATTCCTCCAAGAGGATTTGGACGGTCGAGTACAATAAACGGGATATTGTTCTCGGCAGCGGCTTCCATTGCAAGCCCCAGGGTGCTTATGTAGGTATATGATCTTGAGCCGATATCCTGGATATCATATACCAGTACATCTATTCCTTTCAGCATTTCAGCTGTCGGTTTCCTTGTTCTGCCGTAAAGGCTGAAAACCGGCAATCCGGTCGCGGGGTCAGTTGACGAACCGATAATTTCACCTGCGGTGAACTCACCTCTCACTCCATGCTCGGGTCCGTACAGAGCCGTTAGCTTTATACCGGACGCATTGAATATCAGGTCAATGCACGATTGAAGGTTTCTGTCAACACCGGTCGGATTCGTTATAAGCCCAACCTTTTTTCCCTTCAGCTCCTCAAACCTGTTTTTTACCAGGATTTCAAGTCCTGTCTCCACAATTTGCCCCTGAAGTGAGCAGGAGACTGCAAACAGACTGAGTAAAAGAATAAAAGGACCTGTTTTTTTAATAATTCTCTTCATATCATTAACGTTTTCAGCATACGATATTAGTCAAAACATGAAACATTCGTTCATATTTTACGTACAAATATTAATAGACTGTTCTCAGTAATGCCGGAAATCTGACGGCAATTTTTAATTTTGTAAGATGTGACATACATCTTCATAATTATGAGATTTGTAACAATACTCCTTTTATCACTTTTACTGTCTGGCTGCAGCACGCATGAAATCCCTCCGGGTATTCAGAATGATGTTGATTCTGTTGCGTTAAGATGGGTGCCTGACAAGCGTGAAGGTGTATGCCGGTTCACCCTAAGCCTGGTGTCGGGCAAATCAATTGTGCTGAAAGGCGAAACGAATATACCGGAAGCAAAAAATGAAGTTATAGCTTTCCTGTCAGATAAAGGATTTGAAGTTACAGACAGCCTGAAAATCCTCCCGGATGAATCGGTGGGAAAGAAATGGGGTCTGGTTAAAGTGAGCGTTTGCAATATCATGGACAAACCATCTTTTTCAGGTGAGCAGGTTACCCAGGCAATAATGGGAACACCCGTGAAAATTCTCAAAATAAGCGATGGGTGGATGCTTATACAGACACCGGATCATTACATCGGATGGGTAAACGACAGCAGTATAAGCGAAAAGGATGATTCTGAAATGAATTCGTGGAAGGATGCTGAAAGGATAATATTTACGGCCCGCGATGGTGATATTGCTGCTTTAGCAGGGAAGAAAGGAATAATTTCCGATATAACCGCAGGAGCGATCCTGGAGGTATCTGAAACGGACCGGCATAGCTATTATGTGAAGTTGTCTGACGGCCGGACAGGTGTTATAAGCAGGGGAGATGCTGCTGATTTTGATCAGTGGTGCGCGACAGTCAGACCCGATCCGGGTGAAATGACTGCATTTGCAAAGAGGATGACCGGCTATCCTTATATGTGGGGAGGCACTTCAACAAAGGCGGTCGATTGCAGCGGCTTTGTAAAAACAATTTATTTTATGTCGGGTATTATCCTTGCGCGCGACGCTTCACAGCAATACCTCTATGGACAGCCCGTCGATGTCTCTGCCTCTCTTGATCTGCTGAAACCGGGCGACCTGATCTTCTTCGGTCATCTCAGGAATGATGGCTCAAAAAGAATAACACATGTCGGGATGTACATCGGGGATACCGAAGTCATCCATTCTTCTACTTCTTCAGGCACCGTGAGTATTAACAGCCTCAATCCTGACAGGCCGAACTTTAGTGATTATCTGAAGAAAACTATGATGGGTGCCAGACGATTGACCGGGCTCCCCGGCCAGCGAGGCTTACAGGCAGTCAATAATCATCCCTGGTATTTCAACCAGTAACAAGCAACAAGCAACAAGAATGAACAAGAGAGAATTTATAAAGTATTGCTCGCTGGCTGCAGGTGCAGTAATCACAGGAGGAATTAACACAACTGCTCCGATGAAAAGAAAAAGTTCAACTATGAAGTTGAGGTATATTCCTTACGAGCTTCAGCTTAAACATGTATTTACACTGGCAACAAGTTCACGGACCACAACGCCGGTAATGCTTACAGAGATTGAATTCGACGGCATCCGGGGATTCGGCGAAGCCTCAATGCCTCCTTACCTGGGAGAGAGCCAGGAGTCGGCAGCAAAATATCTGTCACAGGTCAACCTTTCGCAGTTCAAAGATCCTTTCCTGATAGAGGACATCGTCGCTTATCTCGACGGTCTCATGCCGGGAAACTATGCGGCAAAAGCATCTGTAGATATTGCTCTTCACGACCTGGTCGGGAAGATGATCGGCAGGCCATGGTTCAGGCTATGGGGGCTCGATCCGGCAAAAACTCCGCTTACCAGCTTTACTATCGGAATCGATACTCCGGAGGTTGTTAAGCAGAAAGTTACCGAAGCTGAGCCTTATAAGATCCTGAAAGTAAAACTGGGACTCGGGAACGACAAAGAAATGATCGAAACTATCCGCACTGTTTCAGATAAACCCATTTGCGTTGATGTCAACCAGGGATGGAAAGACAGGAATTATGCACTGGAGATGGCATACTGGCTGAAGGAACAGAATGTGATCTTTCTTGAGCAGCCGATGCCCAAAACAATGATCGACGATATTGCATGGCTCAACGGGAGGTCGCCCATACCTGTTGTTGCAGATGAGGCGCTTCAGACTATTGACGATCTTCTTCCGATGAGAGGAGTATATTCGGCAATCAACATAAAACTGATGAAATGCGGCGGGATGAATGCCGCATACAAGATGGCCACCTTAGCCAGGGAGATGGGAATGAAGGTGATGATAGGATGCATGACCGAAACATCGTGTGCAATATCGGCAGCAGCTCAGCTTTCACCGCTTGTGACCTGGGCCGACCTTGATGGCAATCTGCTGATCAGCAACGATATATATGAAGGTGTAACGGTTGTTGACGGCAGGATCACGCTGAATGAAAAGCCCGGTATTGGCATCACGGAGATAACTAAAATGTTCGGGAGATAAATATCTGATGGCTAAAAACACAAACCGTCTTGTATCGCTTGATATCTTCAGGGGGCTCACCATAGCCTTTATGATTATCGTCAACACCCCCGGGAGCTGGAACCATGTTTATCCTCCTCTCAGGCATGCATCCTGGCACGGATGCACACCCACCGACCTTGTATTCCCGTTCTTCCTTTTCATTGTGGGAGTCTCAATGTGGTATTCATTCCAGAAATACGGACAGGAAATAAACGGAGGCTCTCTGCTGAGGATCTTCCGCCGTACGGTCACAATATTCGCCGTTGGCATCTTCCTCGCCATCTTCCCGTATTTTAACCGCGATTATTCAACTTTGAGGATAATGGGGGTTCTCCAGAGAATAGCTGTTGCGTATTGTTTAGGTGCTATACTATGTCTGTCTGTAAGGCGTGATTACCTGTGGATCGTTGTGGCAGTCATACTGCTTCTTTACTGGGCATTGCTTGCATTGTTCGGAGGCTCCGATCCCTACAGCCTGGAGGGTAATTTTGTTCAGAAAGCAGATGCGGCGATACTCGGTATTGATCATATGTACAAAGGATATAGCAGGCCGTTTGAACCTGAAGGATTGCTGAGCACGTTGCCTGCAGTAGGGACAGTTATAATCGGATATTTTACAGGAGGAATACTTGGCAAAGAGACACCATCCGGAAAGGTAGTGCTTAAACTCCTTCTGTTTGGAGCAGCATCTGCAGGACTTGGGCTGCTGTGGGGATTAATCTTCCCGATAAACAAACCGCTATGGACAAGTTCCTATGTGCTTTATACTGCAGGTTGGGCGATGGGGGTCCTTGCGCTGATCTATCTGGTTACAGATGTGCTGCGATTTCAGAAGTGGGGACTTTTTTTCATGGTGTTCGGCATGAATGCGCTATTTTCTTTTGTTCTTGCAGGTATATGGACACGGCTGATGCTTTTCATAAAGTTCGGAAGTGAAAAGATCACTCTGTATACATGGTTTTATGAAAAGATTTGTGTGCCCGTTGCAGGAAATATGAACGGAAGCCTTATGTTTGCAGTTATACAGATGACGCTTATCTGGCTGATTGCATTGATACTGTACAGGAAGAAGATACTCGTAAGGCTGTAATGGCGCAACAGCTTACCCCGAGCGCCGCCTCTGGGGTAAAACGGCGCAACGGTATAACGGAAGAGAGCTCAGGGCTCAGAGCTCAGAGCAATGGAATCGGTGTTAATCCGTGAAATCCGTGGTGAAAAAGAGATATGAAGGAGATTGAAATTATATCAGAAGGTTACACAGAACTGTTTGGCGGTTCTGGCCTCAAAATAACACCACTTCCAAGATCAGGTTCTGACCGGAGGTACTTCAGGATAAACGATCAGGGAAAGACCGTCATCGGAGCATATAATCCGAATCCGGAAGAGAATGATGCTTTCGTGGGATTCACTAACCATTTTATCACTCAAAACCTGCCGGTGCCGGAAGTATTCGGATATATGCCTGATAAATTCATCTATTACCTTAAGGATCTTGGAGATACTAACCTCTATACATGGCTTCATAACAGGCATGATATGACTGATTTCAACCAGGAGACGAAGGATCTGTACCGGAGGATTATTGACCAGCTTATTCATTTCCAGACTGCAGGGATAAGAGGACTCGACCTTGATCTATGCTACCCTCACCGCAGCTTTGACCGCCAGTCGATGATGTGGGATATGAATTATTTCAAATACATGCTCCTTAAGCTTCTTGCAGTTCCTTTTAATGAACGGAATCTTGAGCACGATTTTGTCGCCATGTCGGACTACCTGCTTGAAACCGGGCAGGACTACTTTCTGTACAGGGACTTCCAGACGGCAAATATCATGATTGTCGGGAACGACCCATGGTTCATCGACTACCAGGGAGGCAGGAAAGGAGCTCCCCAGTACGATATAGCATCGCTGCTCTACGATGCCAAGATACCCATGAAGCAGGAAAACAGGGACGAAATACTCGATTATTATATTGATGAATTCTGTTCGGTGTCCCGTGAGGATAAGGATAAGTTCAGGGGTTACTATTCCGGATTCAGCATGATCAGGGTGATGCAGGCCCTGGGGGCTTTCGGTTTCAGGGGATTGTACGAACAGAAGCCTACATTCACCGAAAGCATTGTTCCCGGAGTTAATATTCTGATTCACATTATCAGCCTGGCTGAAAGGCATGTCGCATTTCCAGAATTGTTCCGTACTATCAGGGCAATACCTGATTCACCGATGTTCAGGCACCTCGCTGAACGGTCACAAAAATAGTCCAGCCATGAAAGCAATGATCCTTGCCGCCGGCAAAGGCACGCGTCTTGGCAGAATATCAGAAACGATACCCAAGGTGCTCCTTGATATTAACGGAAAAAGCCTTCTCCGCCTGGCAGTGGAGAACTGTACCGCCTCCGGCTTTGACGACATTATTATAAATGTGCATTACAAGGCGGACATGGTTGAAGAAGAGATATGGAAGATTATAAAGGATGGTTTCAGGATTACCGTGTCGGATGAAAGGGATTTGCTTCTCGAAACAGGAGGAGGGCTTTGGAAGGCCAGGGAATTCTTTGCCAATGAGCCGTTCCTGCTCTGCAATGCCGATACGATCACCGATCTCGATCTGAACAGGCTTTTAAGTTTTCACCGGGAGAAGGGAGGGCTGGCCACGCTTGCAGTAAGGAACCGTCCGGGGAAAAGGTATCTGCTTGTTAATCATAGCGGTCTGATGAAGGGATGGATCAACAAAGAAACAGGAGAGAGGATAATTGCGTGCGATGAGGATGAGGTTTTAACTGAGATAGCCTTCTCAGGCCGGCACATTATCGAACCTGAGATCTTCAGATATATGAGCGATGGTGTCTACACTATGACTGCACTCTACCTGCATCTGGCGGAATCGCATAATATCTTCACTTACAGGGAGGACAGCGGTTACTGGATCACTGTCGGTACTCCCGAAGACCTTGAGAATGCAAGAAAGTTCTTTCAGAAATAGGATGTTGCTTGTTGCTGGTTCGTTATTTCTTGCCCTGCGCCCTCCGCCCTGCGCCCTCCGCCCTGAGCCCTCCGCCCTTTATATCTTCCAGAACGATTTGCTGAACAGCGCAAAGGCCGTTATTATCTCAAGCCGGCCGATTATCATCAGAAGACTCAGAACAATTTTACTCAGTTCAGGCATATGAGCATAATTATTCATCGGCCCTACTGTGCCCAGTCCCGGACCAATCCCTGCCATACATGTTGCCACCGAGCTGGCCGAGGTCACGGGATCCACTCCGGATATGACTACAATGATCGTCCCAATAATAAAAATGAATATGTAGAGAAAGATGAATGATAAAATTGTATTATTAAGACTATCAGTCACCAGCTTGCCGTTGAGCCTTATCGATGCCAGAGCTCTCGGGTGTACCATTTTTACCAGTGTGCTTTTAATGTTCTTCAGTATTATAAGGTGGCGTGCCATCTTGATCCCGCCGCTTGTTGACCCGGTCATTCCGCCCGAAAACATCAGGATGAAGATCAGCAGGGAGCCTGCAGCAGGCCAGAGCAGGTAATCGTCAGATGCAAATCCTGTACAGGTAAGGATTGATATTACCTGAAAATATCCGTTTCTGCATGCATCCTCCAGACTCCTTTCCGATGATGAGAACAGGATCAGAGTTGCAACAGCTCCAGCGATAAAGACAATAGTAAAATAAAACCACAATTCTTCGTTCTGTTTTACCTTTTTGAAGTTGAACTTCAGGAGGTAATAATAGACAACCTGGCTTATACCTGCAAGGAACATGAATGCCATGGCAACATACTGGCTGTAGTTTGAATAGAACTGCAGGCTGTTGTTTTTGGTGGAGAATCCTCCGGTAGCAATGGTGCCAAACGAATGGCACAGGCTGTCGAAGAACGTCATATCCCCCAGCCATAACATGATCACCTCGGCCAGGGTCAGCCCCAGATAAATTATCAGAACCCTTATGCCGACCGCCTGGGTTTTTGGATGTATCTTTTCCTTAATTGATGATTCGAGACTGAAGAGCTGATAGCCGGATACCTTTAAAGAGGGAAGGATAATTATTACAAGGACTATTATTCCAAGTCCGCCAATCCAGTGAGTAAGACTTCTGTAGAACAGAATCGAGTATGGCAGGACTTCAACATCTGTTATGATTGATGCTCCGGTGGTGGAATACCCTGAGGTTGATTCGAAATATGCATTTATGAAAGAGGGGATTGAACCGCTTATGATGTAAGGCAGCGATCCGATCAGAGTAAAAGCCAGCCATGTAAGTGAAACTGCAAGAAATGCATCCCTGGTCGTAATCTTGTCGGTATCTGCCTTTATGCTGACAATGCGGAAAATGCCAGATAAAATAAAAGCGGTCAGGGAAGACCACAGGAAAGGGAGCAGCGGCTCATTGTAAATAAGAGCAACCGGAATGCATAACAGGAAAGTAATGCTTGCTATCAGAAGGATTATACTCAGGATCCTGAGTATGATCAAAGGATTAATAAGTTTCATAACCCCGGGTAAAAACCGGGTACAAATATATAATAAAATGATGACTCTGGTTCTATATAAGCGGTTGCAGGTTGCAGGTTAGCGCGGTGGGCCCCCCTTGCTTTGCTCACCGACTTCGTCGGCCGTAGCCGACTATGTCGGTCGAAGGCCGAAGTCCATTTTGTTCAGGACGAAGGTGAGGGGGTCAGGGGTGTGGGCAGGAAGGTTGCTGGTTACAGTTTCCAGAAAGATTTTGAAAACAGGGCAATTACAGTTATGATCTCAAGCCTCCCGATAATCATTAACAAGCTGAAAATGAGCTTGCTGATCTCAGGCAGATGTGAATAGTTATAAACAGGGCCTATAGAACCAAGTCCGGGACCGACATTGCCCAGCGAAGTGGCAACTCCGCTGGCTGCAGTAACAGGATCAAGGCCTGTAAGGACAATTAATACCGTGCCAATAAGAAAAATGAAAAGGTAAAGGACAATGAAAGATAAAACCGAATTGCTTGCTTCTTCATCAACCGGTTTTCCATTCAGCTTAACCTGGGTTATGGCACTTGAATGGGTCAGCTTCCTGAAAGTATTTGATATATTCTTTACAATAAGAAGATGCCTTGCCATCTTAATGCTGCCTGTTGATGAGCCTGTGCTGGCTCCCGCGAACAGAAGTATAAATATAAGGATCATTCCTGCTGCGGGCCATTGAAGATAATCAGATGTTATAAAGCCGGTGGTTGTGATAATTGAGATGACCTGGAAAAAGCTATTCCTGAATGCAGATTCAACAGGTTCATTGGATTGAACAATCAGTATAAGCATTGTTAAGATCCCGGCAACCAGAATAACTCCCATATAAAACCATAGCTCCTCGTTTCGCCTCACCTTGTTGAATTGCAGCTTGATAATATGATAATATACAACATAGCTCACCCCC
>Ga0209287_10000615_pt1 | contig 20414 bp, 20 predicted proteins | sample PPLLak3cmMay2015_2_FD_187255 | JGI IMG/M metagenome (GOLD analysis project Ga0209287, IMG submission 187255) | Freshwater sediment microbial communities from Prairie Pothole Lake near Jamestown, North Dakota, USA - PPLs Lake P8 Core (1) Depth... | ecosystem: Environmental > Aquatic > Freshwater... | reverse complement strand
AACAGCGATCTTATCATTAGACTTGTATTTACGCGCAAATAGATAAACTAGTCCAACAACTAGACTTGTTATGCCTACGACTATAAAGAAAACATTGAAACTTATACCAGTTGTATCACTCCACCTGTAACCAAGTAACCAAAGAGCTATCAAAAACAAAGCAGGTAGCAAACACATCAACCCGCCCAAAAATAAAACGCCATTAACTGTAATCTTTGGTTTCTTATACTTTTTTTCAAGATAATAACCTAAAAACACGAAAAACAAAGCATAAACAGCTATCTGAAAATAAATCAGTGGGGATATAAACCAATAAACAAAAGGATCGCTAAAATATCCAGTATCCTCGAGGACCCTGCTAACAGGTCCAAATAGGATATAAGGCATCAAAGCTAAAGCAAACTTCCAATCCACTTTTATCTCAAGTTTTTTCAAAAGTTTATAAATAAAATAAAGTGCAATGACAAGTATTATACCATAAGTTACCTCAGATAGTATAGTGTAACCCTCGTTTGCTCTAATGCCATTATACCAAGCGGTTCCACCTGTTGCATCAGCAACCACAGGACCCCAGTAATACTTCCAAATCCAATTATCATAAAAAACAGAGGGAAACAGAATACAACCACCTATAATAACAGCTAAAATAGCAATAAATATCCCTAGATATAGGGTTGTTTTTTTACTCTTATAAAATTCCTTTAGGTTCATTAGTAATAACCTGAAGGGAAAAATAATATATTAATTCACCTACGAAGAGTAAGGTTAATTTCAATACAGGAGGAAACGGTGTAAAAACCTATTTCCTCTTTTGTTTAACATAAAACAAAACTAATAATATCGCAGTTATGACAAAGATTAATTCAAAACCGGGAAAGTCATCATGGCGAGGAAAAACTGTAATAGTCATTGTTTCAACAGGTTTATACCCTGATTTTTTAGCTGTTAATACATACGTAGTTTTATGTTTGATTGATGGAAATGTAATTGTTACTTTTCCATTTGTATCTGTCAAATATGTTGAATTGTATGTTCCGTTGCTAAAGGTTACAGTTACGTTACTGATACATTTATATGTCCAATTATCAACTGTTACTTTTGTGTCATTTTGTGATATTTCTTCATCACTTATGATTGTTACAGTAAATGGCGTTCCACCATTAATAATACTTATATCAGGATTTTTTAAGATATATAGCTCAGGAGTATTAATGACAGTAACAGTAGTCTTTGCTGGTTCATAACCCTCTTTAGATGCGGTAATATTAAACGTCGCATAAACACTCATATATTGAGGAGACCAAAATATGGCCTGTCCAGATGAATTAGTAATCTCAATTTGTTCTTCTGGTATTGTACCAAAGTTACTAAGGTTGATGATTACAGTTGCATTTTCTATCGCAGTTTCATTTGATTTAACAGTAACAAAAAATGGTGAATCTTCGTCTACTTGTGATGGTGCAATTATAGTTAACTTATTTTGATTATTTTCTGTTTCTCCTGGGCAAATTCCCCTAGATAGAAGGATAGTAAAAATACTAAAAAATAGAATGCAGAACATAAATGTTGTACAGATTCTTCGTATCATATTTTTTAAACCCTCACAAAATAGAATCATCTAGCAGAACTTATACTTTAGGCTTGAAATGAAAATCAGAGTAAAAACCTCTCTTTTTTTCAATTTCAGAGTAAAGCATATATATTAATTCACCTACCGGCGAGTAAACTTATTTTTAGAATCTTATGAGTAAGAATAAGCAGATGAAAAATCCTGTGAAATAGAAAGAAGACCAAATAAAACCTTTGCGTGCGCTCTTCCCTGAATTTTCAAATTAAAGTTTTGGTTTGTAATTGCATCTATCACAGCATTTGATACATTTGCAAAATAAATGATGATGGTAGTGTTAGTCTCTTTTACCGTCTGAGCAGGGATATTGGTAAGGATTGTATTTCCGTCTCCAACTATGCTGTCAGCAATAAAAATATTAAAATCCGTGGATAACTGGGAGATATCCTCACTGGTTGGGTTTGATATTTCGATATTTACTTTTAATTTGATATAGGTTATTTTGATCTCTTGAATTTGAACGCCTTTAACCGTTACCTGTAGTTTGCTAATCGCAGATGCATCCATGGTATATCTAATGGTGAAAAAACTCAGTATAACAACAACTATAATGATAGCTATGAAAACAGTTGATTTTTTTTCCATGATGAGTCAATATGAACAACTATACTATGTTTTAAATATTGTGCATAACTAAGAAAAATTAGATGGCATGGATGTTTATTTAAACGACAAATTAACCTTCTCTTCTTTTTTTTGTTTCCAGATTAGAGTAAAACATATATATCAACCTCTTGGTTTACTGTAAACTATGGAACGGTTCACAAAATCAAAAAGAATGGTCTTCCCAAGAGAAGTTATCCTTGGTCATAAAACCACATCCCAGGTAGCAGAGCTATGCGACCGCATAGGCATGGGCGAAAGTGCACTAATAGTATGCGACAAGAAAACAAAAAAGATATCTGGTGACGAAATAAGTCAAATTCTATCAAAATCAGGTTATAAGGTTAAACAAAAAATTGTTTCCACCTCAACTGTTGATGAGGTTAATTCTGTAATTAAATTCTCAAATAAAAGCGATGTAGATATTTTACTAGGGGTCGGAGGGGGAAGCATAATTGATATCACAAAACTCGCAGCCTTTGACCTAAAGAAACCATTCGTAAGTATACCAACATGTGCATCGCACGACGGGATCGCATCACCACGTGCCTCGCTAAAACATAGAAAAGGCAGCGTGTCAAAAACCGCTGTATCACCAATAGCCATATTAGCAGATACATACGTAATAAACAAGGCACCCTACCGTATGCTAGCAGCTGGGTGCGCAGACGTGATATCCAACCTGTCCGCGGTAATGGACTGGGAACTGGCATATAAACTAAAATACGAGGAGTTCAGCAGCGAAGCAGCAGTACTAGCAAAAACATCAGCACAGATGCTGATAGAACGAGCAGACGAAATAAAAACCAGGACAGAGGAATCAGTATGGACTGGGGTAAAAGCAATGATAGTCTCAGGTGTAGCCATGAGCGTAGCTGGTAACACAAGACCAGCATCAGGATCAGAGCACATGTTCTCCCATATGTTAGACCACCTAGGACCAGGCATCTTTCTAAAGGGAAACAAAAAACAAGCGCCAATGCACGGCGAACAATGCGGCGTTGGAGCAATAATGATGATCTACCTACATGGTGGCGAATGGGAAAAAGTAAGAGATGCCCTAAAAATTATAGGAGCGCCAACCACGTCAGAAGAATTAGGCATATCAAAGAAAAAAATAATAGAGGCGCTGACAAGCGCACAAGAAATAAGACCTGAAAGGTACACTATTCTTGGAGAAACAGGTTTAACAAAAGAAGCCGCTACAAAGCTAGCAAAAACCACAGGTGTAATATAAAATGACGTTAGTAACACTCATAGGAGAAAAAATTGCAAAAGAAGACAATGAGTTCATATACGTCGGGCCAAACAACGATTGCAGAAACTGCAAACTAAAAACTGTATGTTTCAACCTAAAACCAGGTAGAAAGTACAAGATTAAAAAAATAAGAGAAAAAAGACACAGCTGCAGCATTCACGAGGGAAACACAGCAGTTGTAGAAGTAATAGAAATGCCATTGATAGTAGCGGTAGAAAAAAACCTGATAGAAGAAAACACCATAAAAATAGAGAAAAAAAATGAATGCAAAAACATAGGATGCGAAAACTTTGAACTATGTAATAATCTATCATTACAAAACGAAAAAACATATGTGATAAAAAATGTATACGACCCAATAATATGCCCCATAGGACATGATCTTGAAAAAGTCGAACTATCTGATCAATGACAAATCACATTATAAATAAGACCATCACTGCCAACAAAACCTAACAAACCATTCGTGTCACTAACAATTTTTTTCCAACTACTTGTATTAACACCAGTAATGTTATGTGCATAGTCTGTAATCTGAGCAACACCTATACAAATAACTGAGGTACCGGAATTACCGCAGTTCCAAACCTCAGCAACAACCTTTATTTTTTCAAAAGGGGTTTTAGAAGTATCATTACCATCATAAACAATGTAAGATGTTTTATGTCCATTAATAAGAATACGCCAACCACTAGTTTTCGTGTTATTATCCACAACTATGCCTTGCTGCGAAGCACCTTGAATTGTTTCCTCGGCGTTTTCTATGAGCTCCTCCTCATCCATCATGATAAGGGGCTTAAAAGTAGCAACAGTAAGATTAGCAGGATAAACACCACCTATTCTATAGGTTAGGCTGCACCATTTCTCCAAACCAAGCAACCCAGAAGCAGTTTCTCGCTCATCAAGGTTCTCGCCCCAGCCATCGTTCAAAAAACTATCGGGGACATAAGCTGGTTTAATTTCTCTACTACTAAAGACAACAGCCAGAATAAAAACTATAACGAGAATCAAAGCAATAACTATGTACAACTTGTTTTCTCTAAACCCACCTTCTTCAGCCACGGCCCTGTAAATAAAAATGCATCTACATTAAACTAGCGGCAAAAAAATGGAAAAAAGTTGTTTTTATATTGTTTTAATCAGACTAGCTATCTTCTCTAGCTTATCCTTTTCTGTTGGCAACGCTATAGAAGCCCGCCATCTCTTAGTACCATCAGGCAGGTAATAACCACGTGAAACAGCTATAAACTCATTCTCTCCAACAGGAGTCTTAGCCTTTCTTTTGGAGACTTCTATAAAATTATTTTTACCGAACTTTATCTCCTCAGCCTTTATAGTCTCAAATTCAACCATCATTATCCCTCGTTTATATATTATAGATATTAGTAATATAATATATTAAACTATAGGATTATAGAGTTATATTATTTCAAGCCTGCCTCTCTTCTAATAAGATCTGCCCTGTCTGTTTTCTCCCAAGTGAAATCAGGATCTTCTCTTCCGAAGTGACCGTATGCTGCAGTTTTCTTATATATGGGCCTTCTAAGATCAAGTGTTTCAATGATATCAGCGGGCTTGGTTGGGAAAAACTCCCGTATGAGGTTTTCAATCTTATCAACAGGAATTTTGTTGGTTCCAAAACAATCAATATTGATTGAAACAGGCTCCGCTACTCCTATAGCATAAGCAAGTTGTATCTCGCATTTGTCTGCAATTCCTGAAGCAACGATATTCTTTGCAATATAACGAGCAGCATATGCTGCACTTCTATCCACTTTGGTTGGATCCTTACCGGAAAACGCACCACCGCCGTGTCTTCCAACTCCACCATATGTATCAACAATGATTTTTCTACCAGTTAGACCAGCATCTGCATATGGCCCACCACGGATAAATAAACCAGTGGGATTCACTAAAAATTTTGTATCTTTATCAATCCACTCTTTACAAATCGGTTTAATGATTTTATCTATCACATCTTTCTTTATTCTATCATGAGAAATTCCGCCGTCATGCTGCGTGGATACAACAATGGTATCAGCGCGAAGAGGCTTTCCATTTGCATCGTACTCTATAGAAACCTGTGATTTACCGTCAGGCCTTAAATAAGATATACCGCCATTTTTTCTGACCTCTGATAATCTTTTTGTGAGTTTGTGTGCAAGTGAAATTGGTAAAGGCATTAGTTCTTTTGTTTCTCTGCATGCATATCCATACATCATTCCCTGATCGCCAGCGCCCTGCTCTTTATGTAATCCTTTTCCAGCAGTAACACCTTGGGAGATATCCGGGCTTTGCTCAGTGATTTGTACCCATACTGAACAGGTTTCCCATTCAATACCGTATTCCGACTTTGTGTAACCTATTCCTTTGATGGTCTCACGAACTGTATGAGGTATGTCTATGTAGGCATCGGTGGTCATTTCACCAAAGACCATGACGCCTCCGTTCTTAGTTCCAGTTTCAATTGCTACTCTAGAATTTTTATCCTGTCTAAAAGCTTCGTCCAAGATAGCATCCGATATAATATCACACATCTTATCAGGATGCCCTTCAGTTACTGATTCAGAACTTATAATTATCTTTCTTTTTTGCATATATATCACCTAAAATCTTTTTTTAGCCCCCAGAGTATTATAAAAAATGAGAAACAGGGACCCTATTATTAACTTTTTTATAAAAGGGCATAGGATAGAAACTACTCGTTAATTTTTCTGGTAGTCCAAATATCCTCAGGTAGTGTATTATATAGATCTTGGTCCTCTGGTTCTTTATTAACAATCCTTTTCTCAGGAAGAACAACTCTTGGCCTCTTGTTCTTATCCTTTGAATAATCTAGAATAGTGTTTTTCTTAAGCACCCAATAATGGGTACGCCACTCTCGGCCATCATAAAGTGTTGTTTCCTCACGCTCAGTAGTAAGCATGCCTTCTTCCTCGAGAATATAGAATAATTGTCGATCCTCAGGATCAAGAACGTTATCTATAACACGGTCATCGTAACCAAATATATCCATTACAAAACCAGCGTCTCTGCGAGCCTCTTCTATATCTATACCGACTCTGTTGGCTATCGCTTTTGATAAATCATCCAATGTTATAATCTTATCATAACTAGTCAGACCCCTTCTTGTAAAAGTTTTAATTTATTTCCGTAATATAGTGTGTTACTCATACTTTATATACTTTTCTAACGTTTAGTGCTTAACTTAGTTTTCAAATATTTTAAAAAAAACCAAAAAACATGGTAAAAATAAGGGGAAAACAGCATAAAGTTTATATACAAAACAATAGTAATAGTCAACTAGTATGAAACAAGAAGACTCATCAAAAAAATTCTCAGGCGAATGGATACTACTTTTTAACGACAAGATAGTTGACCACAGCGCAAACATAGAAGATATGCTAAAGTTAGCAGAAGAAAAATACCCTGCAGATAAATTCCCGGAAGACCAAATAAAAATATCAAAAGTATTATCTGGCGATATACATTTACACTAAAAAGATGGAAGAAACGCGTTTCATATTCGATTATTTTAGATACCCAACTGTACCAGTTAAGTTCTATTATAAAGAAAAGAAAACACCTTGTATAGATGGTTTATTGGATTCTGGTGGAGATTTTATTGTCATCCCTCTACCGATAGCTTCTTATCTTAAACTAAAACTTAAAAAAGCAGGTTCTGTAGATACAGCGGGTGGACAAACATCACTTTACAAAACCAACCTGAGCATGGTTATAGGTAAAGGAGAAAAAAACGTCGCATATAATAATATTCAAATACATGTTTCTACAAGAAACGACATACCGGTTCTGCTTGGTAGACATCCTATTTTTGAGGATTATGATATCACTTTTAAAAAACAAAAAAATCAGCTTATTTTAGCTCCAGTGAAAAACAATTTAATAAAGTAATAATTTTATTAAAAAAAACCCATAAAGTATTTATATGGGAATTGATATAGCGGGTAAGCCGTTTCAATGTTAACTCACATTTAGAGTATAATATATAAAAATAATACTGTGAAAGATATGAGGATTGTCCTGAGTAATGGCCTTTATAGGGGCCTGTAGCTCAGCTAGGTAGAGCATCTGGCTTTTAACCAGGTGGCCAAGGGTTCGAATCCCTTCAGGCCCGCCTAATCCCATGAGGAACTAGGAGGAATAAATTATAATGACTACCGAACAAAAGCAAACATTTGATATAATGGGACATAAACTGGTTCCTCCACATATGGTTATTTCTGAGAAGGAACGGGATGAGCTTTTAAAAAAATATAAGATCACACCGGATCAGTTGCCAAAGATTTTAAACACGGATCCTGTGGCTTTTTCTATAGGGGCAAAATCAGGACAAATTATTAAGATTGTTAGAAAGAGTCAAACTGCAAAAGAAGCAGTTGCCTATAGGCTTGTAGTAGAGAGTAATGAATAAACGGGTGTAGAAGATGAGGGAGCTTGTTGATGCATTTTATAGAGAAAGAAGTATAGTAAATCACCAGATCGCGTCTTATAATGATTTTTTGGAACGACGACTTCAGAAGATTGTTGACAGTACAATAATAGGTCAAGAAGAGGACATGGAACGAGGTTTTATCTATCCTGAAATACAAAACTATAAGATAAAATTTGGTAAAATAACAGTTGGTAGACCTGAGGTTAAAGAAGCTGATGGTACAGTTAGGGATCTAACTCCCATGGAAGCGCGTCTGCGAGATTTGAACTACGAAGCCCCGCTACTGCTAGAGTTTATACCTGTCAAAGATGGCATAGAATATGAGCCTGAAGAAGTAAGAATAGGCGAGTTGCCTATAATGCTTAAATCAAAGACTTGTAACCTAGCTAAACGTATTATAGAGGAACGCAAGGGGCATGAGTTATCAGATGAGGAATACAAGAAAGAATTACAAACTATGCAGGAAGACCATTTAGATCCTGGTGGGTATTTTATCAGCAATGGTACCGAACGTGTTCTTATTACAGTAGAGGATCTTGCTCCAAACCGTGTTCTTGTTGAAAAAAGTAGCAGATATGGTACTGATGTAGAGGTTGCTAAGGTTTTCTCACAGAAAGAAGGTTACCGTGCTTTGACCACTGTTGAAAAGAGAAAAGATGGTATGTTAATGGTGTCTCTGCCAACTACTTATGGTCAGATTCCACTTATGATACTTCTTAGAGCTCTTGGTATGGAGAACGATGAGGAAATCGTTGATGTTATTAGCGCAGATCCTAAGATGTCACCCTATGTTTTAGCTAACATTGAAGAGTGCGCTAACGAGTACGGCATTACAACAAAGGATGAGGCTATTGCGTATCTTGGTAAAAGGTTCGCTGGTGGACAGGCAAAAGAATACCGTGTTAAAAGAGTAGAGACTTTGATGGATAGAAATCTTCTCCCACATCTAGGTAACGAACCAGAAGATCGCTTGACAAAGGCTATTTTCATGGCGCGTATGGGCATGGCTGTACTTGAGTTAGCGATGGGGAAGAGAGAAGAGGATGACAAAGACCATTATGCAAATAAACGTCTGAAGCTAGCTGGGGATTTGATGGAGGATCTTTTCAGAGTTGCTTTCACAGCGTTATGCAAGGATTTAAAATATCAGATTGAGAGGATACACGCAAAAGGCAAGGATATAAGGATAAGTTCATCGCTTCGTTCAGATGTTTTAAGTCAACGTATTCATCATGCACTAGCCACAGGCAACTGGGTTGGTGGCAGAGCAGGTATATCACAGCTGCTTGACCGTACAAGCAACCTAGCAGTACTAAGTCACCTTAGGCGTGTAACATCACCATTAACCAGGTCACAACCACATTTCGAAGCTCGTGATCTTCACTCCACACAATGGGGAAGACTATGCCCAAACGAAACACCAGAAGGGCCTAACTGCGGTCTTGTGAAAAACCTTGCTTTAACAGTGGAAATATCAGAGGGATACCCTGAGAAAGAGGTTGAAAGTGTCCTAAAAGACCTTGGTATAAAAGATATTACAAAGAAATCAACTGGTACAAGAGTCTACCTGAATGGTGACCTAATAGGTATGCACCCTAACGGCAAAGAACTTGTACAAAAACTTAGAGAAAGACGAAGGAAAGGTTTACTGGATGTCGAAGTTAATATTGCCTATTATGAGGATGCAAATGATGTTATTGTAAGCTGTGATTGCGGTAGACTAAGAAGGCCTCTAGCAATAACTGAAAAAGGTAAACTTTTATTCAACAAAAAATACCAAAGCGATATTCAAGATGGGAAGAAAAAATGGAGTGACCTCATAAAAGATGGTGTAGTAGAATATATTGATGCCGAGGAAGAAGAAAACACATTAATTGCGCTTACAGAAGAAGATATCACACCTGATCATACACATATGGAGCTTGATTCCATGTGTATCCTGGGCATAGGTTCCTCTCTTGTTCCTTACCCTGAGCATAATTCTTCTCCGAGGATTACCATGGGTGCAGGTATGGGTAAACAGTCTCTTGGTTTCGGTGCCTCAAACTATAGAATAAGACCTGACACAAGAGGTCATCTGATGCATTACCCTGAGACACCACTTGTTCAGACCCATCCAGTTAGATACATGAGATTTGATGATAGACCAGCTGGTCAGAATTTCATAGTCGCAGTATTATCATTCCATGGTTATAACATGGAAGATGCTTTGATCATGAGCAAAGCTAGTATAGAACGTGGTATGACCAGAAGCACTTTTTTCAGAACATATAGCAGCGAAGAAAAACGTTACCCCGGAGGTCAAGAGGACCATTTTGAGATACCTGATCCTGATTGCCGTGGTGTTAGAAGCGAAGACATGTATACAAACCTGGGCGAGGATGGTCTTATATCACCTGAATGTGATGTTAATGACTCTGATGTTTTAATTGGTAAAACCTCACCGCCAAGATTTTTGGAGGAACCAACTGATTTTCTCACACCACAAAAAAGGAGAGAAACTTCTGTTACAGTGCAACATGGTGAAGGTGGCATAGTTGACAAAGTTATGCTATCTGAGTCTGTGAATGGTTCGAGAATGGTCAAAATAAAAGTCAGAGAACAACGTATACCAGAGTATGGAGATAAACTTGCATCTAAGCATGGTCAAAAAGGGGTTATTGGTTTACTCGTTCAACAAGAAAACATGCCATTCAATGAATACGGGATATCACCAGACCTAATCATCAACCCACATGCCATCCCAAGTAGAATGACTGTTGGTCACGTGCTTGAGATGATAGGTGGAAAAGTAGGAGCAATAGAAGGTAGGCATGTTGATGGAACTGCTTTTAGTGGCGAACAAGAAAAAGACCTTAGAAAGGCACTAGTAGCAAATGGTTTTAAACATAACGGAAAAGAGATACTGTACAACGGAGAGACAGGAAAAACATTTGAGTGTGACATATTCGTAGGATGTATATACTATCAGAAACTACACCACATGGTGGCAGGAAAAATACACGCCCGTTCAAGAGGACCAGTACAGATCCTAACTAGACAACCCACCGAGGGACGAGCCAGAGAAGGAGGACTAAGATTTGGTGAAATGGAGCGTGACTGTCTCATAGGACATGGTGCATCCATGGTCATAAAAGACAGGTTACTCGATGAATCAGATCTTACAGTAAAATATGTTTGTAACATCTGCGGACATGTAGCAATAGTTGATAGACATGGTGCGCTACACTGTCCAGTCTGCGGAGACAAAGCAGATATCTACCCGGTGGAGATGAGTTACGCATTCAAACTGTTGATAGATGAGTTAAAATCCCTTGTTATAGCACCGAGGATAAAATTAGATTCGCTTGTATAAGATTTTGTATGAAGAGGTTTAATAATGGCTGAAAGAGCAAAAAGTATAACAAAAAAAATCGGCAGCATAGAATTTACTCTGCTTTCACCAAATGAAATCAGAAAAATGAGTGCAACAAAAGTAATTACTGCTGATACTTATGATGATGATGGTTTCCCTATAGCAATGGGTCTAATGGACCCAAAACTAGGAGTCATAGAGCCTGGGCTCAGATGCAAAACATGTGGTCTCAGAGTCGGTAAAGACAAATGTCCAGGACATTTTGGTCACATAGACCTGGCCATGCCAGTTATACACGTTGGGCTTGTAAAAAGTATAAGAAACTGTCTGCGTGCAACATGCAGAGACTGCGGACGACTTGTTTTAAATGACAAAGAAAAAGAAGAACACACGAAAAATTTGAAGAGACTGGAGCGAGAGGGGAGAGACACAGCATACCTTCTTAAGACCGTTGTGAAAGATTGCGAAAAAATTGAGAAATGCCCAAGGTGCGGCAGAGAACTTGGCAAAATTGATTTGGATAAACCAACGTCAATTAGAGAAAACGGTAAAAAACTTACACCATCTGAAATAAGAGAGTGGCTCGAAAAGATACCTGATGAAGACCTACCACTTTTAGACATAAACAAGAAAGCAGCGCGGCCTGAATGGATGGTTTTAACTGTTCTACCCGTTCCACCTGTCACTGTACGTCCATCGGTTACGTTAGAGTCAGGTGAGCGTTCTGAAGATGATCTTACACATAAACTAGTTGATGTAATAAGAATTAACCAGAGATTACAAGAAAACAGGGATGCTGGTGCACCACAGCTTATAGTGGAAGACTTATGGGAACTTTTACAGTATCACATAACAACATACCTTGATAATCAAACCTCTGGGATACCACCTGCTCGTCACAGATCAGGTAGACCGCTAAAAACTTTGGCGCAGAGACTTAAAGGTAAAGAAGGAAGATTCAGAAGTAACCTGTCAGGTAAACGTGTTAACTTTTCGGCTCGAACAGTTATATCCCCCGACCCAAATCTTAGCATAAACGAAATCGGGATACCAATGGAAATAGCCCAAGAATTAACAGTACCAGTTAAAGTAACACCACATAATATAGACTGGTGTAAAAAACTTGTAAAACAAAAATCAGACGCCATACCAAAAGATGCAAGTGAATACAAACCTGGTGTAAACTATGTAATAAAAGAAACAGAGGGGATGAAACAAAGGATAAAGGTTACCGAAAAGAATTCTAAAGAAGTCTCTGAAAAAATAGAAAACGGCGCTGTGATAGAGAGGCAACTTATGGATGGTGATATGGCCCTTTTCAACCGTCAGCCATCGCTTCACCGTATGTCAATGATGGCACATAGAATAAGAGTTATGCCACATAAAACATTCAGGTTTAATCTTAGTGTATGTCCACCTTACAACGCTGATTTCGATGGAGACGAAATGAACCTCCATATCCTGCAAGGTGAAGAGGCAAAAGCTGAAGCAGAAATACTTATGAAGGTACAGGAAAACATTCTCTCACCAAGATTCGGCGGAGCAATCATAGGCGGAATACATGATCATATATCAGGATGCTTTTTACTCACGCATAAAGACAGGAAAATACCGATCGAAGATGCATCATGGATACTTTCTTCAATTGGGTATAAAGGTAAACTATCAGAGACAATCGAAGAAAATGGTAACAGATATGTAAATGGGCGAGATATATTCAGTACACTATTAACAGATGATATAAATCTAGAATACAAGGCTAAAACCTGTTTCAACTGCGAAGTCTGCCAAGCACCAAAATGCCCGAATAACGCATATGTTATAATAAAAAATGGCGTACTTAAACAAGGTGCGATAGACGAAAACAGCGTAGGTGCCTTTAAAGGTAAAATACTTGACAGGATAATGAGAGACCACGGCATGACGGCCGGCAGAGAATTTATAGATAAAGTAACAAAACTTGCGATAGCATCTATTACAATCTTTGGTTTCACAACTGGTATAGACGATGAGGACATATCATCTGAGGCTACAACACAGATAGAGGAAGGTTTACATAAAGCTATGAAGAAGATAGACTACCTTGTTAAGGCCTATGAGAACGAAGAACTAGAATCATTACCTGGACGAAGTCTTGAGGAAACCCTTGAGATGGAGATAATGCGTGTAACCGGTAAAACAAGGGATATGGCTGGTGAAATAGCAGGTAAACACCTTGGTCTAAACAACAGCGCTGTTATAATGGCTAAATCAGGTGCAAGAGGTTCCATGCTTAACCTTTCACAGATGTCAGGTTGCGTTGGACAACAAGCAGTTAGAGGAGAAAGGATACACAGGGGATACCAATACAGGACTCTACCTCATTTCAAAAAAGGAGATCTTGGCGCTAGCGCGAAAGGTTTCGTTGCATCAAGTTACAAAAGCGGGCTTAGCCCAACAGAATATTTCTTCCACTCAATGGGTGGTAGAGAAGGTCTTGTTGATACAGCAGTTCGTACATCGAGATCAGGATATATGCAGAGACGTTTGATTAACGCTCTCGAAGATCTTAAGGTTGAGAATGATGGTACTGTTAGGCATGCTGGCGGCGAGATAATACAGTTCATGTACGGTGAAGATGGTATAGATCCTACCAGGAGCTTTGGCGGAGATGCCGTGGATGTTGATCGCATTATAACTGACGTGAAGGAGGGTAGAATCTGATGACTGTTAAAAAGAAAAAAATCTTGGTTAAAAAGATTAAGAATGATGAGAAAACCAAGAAAACTGTTGCTAATAAACCAGTGAAGACCCAAGCGAAAAAAACTCCATCTAAGAAAATAGAAAAAAAGGTTGGAAAGAAAGAAGAAATTGAAAAACCTGCACCTGTGGAAAATAAAATTAAAGTACCAGAAGTTGCTGAAGAGCCGGCGGAGACAAAAAAATTAAGAGCGGATATGGAAAAAATCCTAGGTGAACGGTATCTGCCGCGTTCCGTGATTGATGATATTATATCAAAAGTTGCTGGGAGAAAAGAACTGGAATCAAAACTAAAAAACATACTAGCCCGCGCATTAGAGGATTACAAGAAAAACATCATAGATGCATATGAGGCTTGTGGCATAGTTGGCGCGCAGAGCATAGGCGAGCCTGGTACTCAGATGACCATGAGGACTTTCCACTACGCTGGTGTCGCTGAGATTAACGTTACTTTGGGTTTACCTCGTCTTATAGAAATTGTTGATGCTAGATCAAGTCCTTCTACGCCGATGATGAACATCTATCTTAGAGATGAGTATAGGTTGAACCCTGATCTGGCAAAAGAGGTTGCTAACCAGATAGAAATAACGAGGCTTATGGATCTGGCTGATATAGAGACAGATATGAACAACCTTGTAATATACATCAACCCTGACGATAAAACAATGAAAAAGAAGGGTTTCACGATTGATCAACTATTGGATTGTGTTAAAAAAATCCGTGGCACAGACGCTAAAGTTGATAAAGAAAAAATCAAGCTGTCGTTGGATGAACCCAGTTACAAAAACCTTTTAGATGTTGGTGAAACACTAAAAAACCTTAAGGTTAGCGGTATAGACGGTATAAAACGTATCATTATCAGGAAAGAACCTGGTGAGGGATATGTTATATATAGCGAAGGAAGCAACCTTGAGAAGGTTCTTGAAATCCAGGGTGTAGATCCATATAGGGCTACAACTAATGATATACAAGCGGTTGGTAAAGTACTTGGTATAGAGGCTGCTCGTAACATGATAATACAGGAGGCATATAACACACTGATGGAACAGGGTTTGAACGTGGATATGAGACATATAATGCTTGTTGCTGATGTGATGACAGCTGATGGTACGATAAGGGCTATAGGTAGACATGGTGTGAGCGCTGAAAAAGAATCTGTTCTTTCAAGAGCTGCTTTTGAAATCACTGTAAGTCATCTTTTACAGGCTAGCAGACAGGGCGAGATAGATAAGCTAGGTGGTGTAGCAGAGAATATTATAGTTGGTCAGCCTGTTAACCTTGGTACCGGTGCAGTTGAGCTTATTATGAAGATGAAAAGCAAGAAAAAAGGGAGCTAAAACATGATTGAGGTTGATAAAGTCTTAAAAAATGTTATAAAAAAAGGCAAGGTTAAAATTGGTGCTAGACAGACCCAGATTGCTATAAAAGAGGATAAAGCAAAAATTGTTGTCATTGCTAAAAACTGTCCGGTTTCCATCGATATAAGCAAAATGGCAGATAAGAAAAAAATACCTGTTTACAGCTACGATTTTAACTCTGTGGAATTGGGTATTGCATGCGGTAAAACATTCGCGGTTTCTGTTTTTGCGGTTTTGGATGACGGTGGGTCTCATATAATGCAACTCGTTGAAAAAAAATAAATGGAGATTAAGGGGTAAAATTTGGTTTATGTCTGAAATATTGTTTTCTAACGAGATTATGCAGTTCATAAACATGGCCAGCAATGTCACAAAGGCAGATATCATGGATTGCATGGTCGTTGATGATAAACTTATTTTCATTGTAAAGAAGGGACAGATTGGTATAGCTATAGGTGCTAATGCTAAGAATTTGGAGAGGCTACGTAGTCTTTTTAAGAAAAGTATAAAATTCGTTGAGTTTGACTCTGATAGAGAAAGATTTATCCTTAATCTATGTAGACCATATAAAATAAAAAAGGTTCAGTTTGATGGGGATGGCGAATCAGTTGTTGCAAGGGTCGAGGTTGAGATTAGTGACAAGTCCAAGATAATCGGCAAAGATGGTAAAAACATAGATATTATCCGTAAGCTGGCTAATAGGCATCACTCTATAAAAGACGTTCAAATTGCATAAAAACCCCGTTAGTTTTAAAAAATGATTCAATATTCAAGGGGTGGGGAGCTATTCTGAGAATAAGAAACCATCCGATAATAGATTTCAGAGAACGAAAAAAGATTCCTTTCTTTTTTAACAAGAAAAAGATTTCTGGTGAAGAAGGAGACACCATAGCATCTGCTTTGCATGCAGCTGGTGTTAAAAAGCTTAGTACCAGTTTGAAGTATGATAGCCCACGTGGTTTTTTTTGTGGTATAGGTAAATGTTCTTCTTGTCTTATGAGAGTTGATGGTGTTCCAAATGTCAGGACATGTATAGCACCACTGCGAGAAGGCATATATGTTGATATGCAGGATAAACTGGCTGATTTGCCTGATGCCAGGTTTGTTGGTGAGCCTAAGAAAAAGATTGAAACCGATGTTCTTGTTGTTGGCGCTGGTCCTGCTGGTATGTGTGCTGCTATTGAGAGCGCAGAACATGGCGCCAGGGTTTTGGTTGTTGATGAAAACCAGTGTGTTGGTGGACAGTTGATTAAGCAGACTCACAAGTTTTTTGGTTCTAAGCAGGAGAACGCGGGTACAAGAGGCATAATGATTGCGAAAGAACTTGAAGAAAAACTTAGAGAACTGGAGAAAACTGGTAAAGTAAAGGTTATGACTGATTCCACTGTAATAGGTTACTATGAGGGTGACAAAAGACACAGGTTTGGTGTTGTCGAGCGACGTAGTGACTATAGCAGTGTATTTTATGAGGTTGAGTGCAACTCTGTTATAATAGCCTGTGGTGCTATGGAGAACATGCTTTTGTTCCCTGGTAATGACCTGCCTGGTGTTTATGGTGCTGGTGCTGTTCAGACGCTTATGAATGTTTATGGCGTTAAGCCTGGTAGTAAAGTCGTTATGGTTGGTGCTGGTAACGTTGGTCTTATCGTGTCTTATCAGCTGTTGCAGGCTGGTATAGATGTTGATCGGGTTGTAGAGGCTGCGCCTTTTATTGGTGGTTATAATGTTCATGCTGCTAAACTATGCAGATGCGGTGTTCCTATTCAGACATCACATTCAATAAAAGAAGTATATGGAAAAGATGGAGTGGAGGGTGCTATTGTTGTTGGTCTTGATGCGAAATGGCAGCCTATCCCTGGTTCTGAGGAGAAGGTTGAATGCGATACGGTTTGTCTGGCTGTTGGTTTAACACCAGCTATAAGATTGCTTTCTCAGATAGGTGCTGAGACTGAGTTTATCCCTGAGGCGGGTGGTTATGTTGCTCTTCATGATGATTCAATGCAGACTACTGTGAAAGGTGTTTATGTTGCTGGTGATTCATCCGGTATAGAAGAGGCATCAACTGCTATGATCGAAGGTAAAATGGCAGGGCTATCAGCAGCTATTTCACTTGGTCATAAAAGCAAAGAGAATCAAAATTTGTTGGAGCAGTATCGCGAAGAACTAGAGAAGCTTAGAGCAGGTCCTTTTGGTGAGAAACCAAGAGCTGCAAAAACAAAGATAACTAGTTTCATGGAGAAAAAAAGATGAAGGGTTACGAGAAAAACGGTGTTTTATCGCTTAAAGATATTAGGTTGCCTTCTAAAAAACAACTTGAGAAAGGCGTAGCTATACTTGAGTGTGTACAAGAAATCCCGTGTAACCCGTGTGTTGATTCGTGTCCAGTGAATGCGATTTCTATGAAGAACATAAATGCTGTTCCTGTTAATGATTTTGATAAATGCATAGGCTGTGGTAAATGCGTTGGTTTGTGTCCTGGTCTAGCTATTTTTGTTGTAAAAATCAAAGACGGCAAGGCTTCCATAACATTGCCATATGAGTTTCTCCCAGTTCCAGTTGTTGGCGATAATGTTGAGGTGCTTGATAGAAACGGTAAAAAAAACGGAACTGGATTGGTTAAACGTGTTGTTAAAATCGGTAAAACAATGGTTATCACAGTTGAGGTTGATGAAAAATTTGCTATGGATATCAGAAACATAAGGGTAAAGAAATGAACAAAACAAAAAGAAGTATTGTGTGCAGATGCGAAGACATATCTGAAGAAGATGTACTGAAAGCTATTGATGAGGGTTATACAGATCTTGAGGAATTACGTAAGAAACTTAGGATAGGTATGGGCCCTTGTCAGGGTCGTGTGTGCATACAGTTAGTTATGAAAATACTTGAGAGGAAGACTGGTAAAAAAATCCCAAAGGCTGCTCTACAAACACCTAGGCCTCCTCTTGTACCTGTTTCTCTTGGCACTCTTGCTGGTGAAGAAAAATGAAGAACAAAGCTGATGTTGTAATCATTGGTGGCGGTGTGAATGGTTGTTCTTTAGCATATGGTCTTACCAGGAAGGGTTTGGATGTCGTGGTTGTTGAAAAAAAATATCTGGCATCTGGTGCGACAGGTGCTTGCGGTGCTGGTATTAGGCAGCAGTGGTCTACTAGTGAGAATGCTGAACTTGCCATTGAAAGCGTAAAGATTTTTGAGAAACTTAGCAAAGAGCTTGGCGATGATATTGAGTTCCGCCAGGGCGGTTATCTTATCACTGTTCATGACGAGAATGAGATGAAGCAGGCTGAGAAGAACGTGGCTATGCAGCGTTCACTTGGTCTCAAGGTTGATATTTTAAAACCAGATGAGATAAACGATGTTGTTCCTATTTTGGATGTAAATGGTATGTGTGCTATTGGCGCGACTTTTTGTCAGACTGATGGTCATGCTAACCCGTTTAAAACAACCTTTGCATATGCCCATGCTGCTAGAGAGAATGGGGCTGAGATAAACACTTATACAAATGTTGTCGGTCTTAAAACAAAAAACAAAGAGCTCAACGCGGTTGTAACAGACAAAGGAATAGTTAAGACAAATGTTGTTGTTAACGCAGCTGGTATTGATTCCAAAGGGATTGCTGAGATAGTTAACCTAGATTTACCACTTGTTCCTTTCCGCAAAGAAATCATGGCTACTGAGCGTATGAAGCCTTTATTTGATGCAATGGTGATTTCGTTTAAAGATGGTATTTATTTTAGTCAGCAGCGTGAGGGACAGATCGTTGGTGGTATACCTATTCCCGAGGAGCGCAGTGGTTACAAGACTATGCCTACTATCTCTTTTATGCAGCATATGTCTAGGACTCTTACAAGGTACGCCCCGGTTTTGAAACATGTGAACATGCTTAGGCATTGGACAGGTTTCTATGACGTAACCCCTGATGCCAGGCCTATACTTGGTGAGGTTAAGGAACTGAAGGGTTTTATTCAGTGCAATGGTTTCAGCGGACATGGTTTTATGCTTTCTCCAATGGTTTCAAAGCTTCTTACAGATCTTATCGCTAACAATAAGACCTCTGATGTTTTGATGAGTTTGAATCTAAGTAGGTTTAAGGGTAAAAAAATAGAGCGGGAGATGTCCGTCGTAGGATAAACATCTGTAGTAACAATAATTAAACATTAATTTATTACTCTGGTTGTTATGGATTACGAAAAAATAGGCTTCAAAGCAGGGCTTGAGATACATCAGCAGCTTGATACCCGTAAACTTTTTTGTGAATGTCAATCTGAGATTACTGAGGATGTTGATTATTCTTTTGAGCGTTTTCTTAGGCCTACTCAGAGTGAGATGGGTGACGTTGACAGGGCTGCACTTGCTGAGGCGTTGAGAAACAGGCATTTTCTTTATACTGCCTCTGGTAAGTCAACGTGTCTTATCGAGGCTGATGAGGAGCCCCCGCATCTGGCTAATCGTGATGCGGTTGATATTTGTTTGACTATGTCTGTTCTTTTTGATGCCAGGTCGGTTGATGAAATCCAGTTTATGCGTAAGATTGTTATAGATGGTTCTAACACAGGTGGTTTTCAGAGGACTGCTTTGCTTGCTATGAATGGTAGAATCAATGATGTTGGCATCCAAACTATTGCTCTTGAGGAGGACGCGGCACGTAAAATAGAAGAGAAAGACAGATTGGTTAACTATGGTTTGGATAGGCTTGGTATACCATTGGTTGAGATTGCTACCGCAGCCGATATTAAAAACCCGGTGCATGCCAGGGATGTGGCTGAGCAGATAGGATTGCTGATGCGTGCCACTGGCAGGGTTAAGCGTGGTCTTGGGACTATAAGGCAGGATCTTAATGTTTCAATTTCTAGAGGATCACGTGTTGAAATAAAAGGAATACAATCGCTTAGTTCTATTACGCCTGTCGCAGAAAACGAGGCACTCAGACAACTAGGTTTAGTAGAGATAAAAGAAACACTTTGTAAAAGGATAAAACCTGGGGATTTGAAAAATATAGAGATCTTTGATTTAACAAC
>Ga0209287_10000614_pt1 | contig 20423 bp, 21 predicted proteins | sample PPLLak3cmMay2015_2_FD_187255 | JGI IMG/M metagenome (GOLD analysis project Ga0209287, IMG submission 187255) | Freshwater sediment microbial communities from Prairie Pothole Lake near Jamestown, North Dakota, USA - PPLs Lake P8 Core (1) Depth... | ecosystem: Environmental > Aquatic > Freshwater... | reverse complement strand
CCAGAATTTCTCCCACACCAGCGGATCGGCCAGCAAATCGCGCAGGTGCAGCATCAGGAAGCCGCCGTGTGCCCGCAACAGGCTGCCGGCGCGGATACGCGAGAAGTCGGTCACCAGCACGTCGTTTTCCGACTGGTATTCGATGCTGCCATACAGTGCGCGGTACAGCGGGTTGTCCTCGACGATCACCGGCGCGCCCGTCAGGCTGCCGTTGTCGACCACCAGATTGACCCGATAGCGCGCCAGAACCTCGTTCAGCTCCTCCAGCCGGCTGGCATCATCGTCGTTGCCGTGGAACAGCTCGAGCTCGTCGAGCACGTCCTGCGCCAGGGCGTCGAGATAGGCACCGAGCTTGGTCGCATCCTTGATCTGCTTCTTCAACCCGGTACGAATCGCCTGCAGTTCGCGATCAAGCAGCGGCTTGACCACCCGGCGCCGCAACACCGCCAGGGATTCGTTCATCGCGCGCTCGAGCGGCTGGGTCTTTTCCATGTAGCGGGCGATCTCCGCACGCAGTTCCTGCTCGGCAACTTCGATCGCCGCGCGCCGGCTCTTCGGCAGCGCCAGCACCTCGTCCTCGGTCAGCCCCTGGCCCTTCTTGCCAGTGAGGGTGAAGACCATGCGCCCGCCGTCGTGGTGCAGGGAAAAACTGCGCGCCTCGGCAAATGCCGAGAGCTCGGCGTAATGCCGGGCGACTTCATCCTTCCAGGCTTTCTCGATGCGCCCGCTCTCGGACTTGAATTCCTCGCCCTCGAGCCGCTGGGGGATTTCCGCCTGCAGCACCTTGACGACATCGGCCAGGTGCTGCCGCAGCAGCCTCCCTTCGCCTGCCGGCAGGCGCAGCGCCAGGGGCCGCTCGGGTGCATCGAAATTGTGCAGGTAGCAGAGGTCGGGCGGCACCCGCTTCGCCGCAGCCACCTCGTGCATCGCCTGCCGCAACAGCGAGGAACGGCCGCTGCCGACATCGCCGAGAACGAACAGGTTGTAGTCGGGCTGCTCCATCTGCAAGCCAAAGCGCGCGGCGGCCTCGGCACGCACCTGGCCGATCCATGGCAGCGGCTCCTTGACCAGTTCCGAAGTGTCGGTAAACCCGAGCGTGTCAGGGTCGATGCTCAGTCGCAGTGAGTCGGGAGAAAGTTTTGTTATCGGCATGACGATCTTAAAAACGGGTCCGGAAGATGGCCGGGGCAGAGACGCTCAAGTCCGGAACGGCAAGGCAAAAAGTGACAGACATTATTGCTCAGTCCCGGCGCTCGCGTCTGGCTCATACACTCCCGGACAGTCCATCGCGCCACTGCGCCAGGCTGCTGGTGTAGGTGGCGCACAGCCAGGCTGCGTGCTCGAGCAGAAGGTCGGGAGAGAGATCCAGTGCCTGCAGTGCCGCTGGCTCGATTTCGTTCACCTCGACGCAGCGGCGAAGCTGCGGCGGTTCCCATGTTGCGGCGAATGCACCGACCTTGTCGGGGCGCTCGCCCAACTGCGGAGACTTCAGGCTGACGCGAGGCAGACCGTAGGCCACGGCGACCACCCGGGCATGCAGACTGCTGGCGATGACCCCACGGCTCGCGGCGATCAGGGCGCAGATGTCCCACAGGTGCAGGGATTCGAAAACAAGCGCCGAGCCGGGCGGCAGCAATCCAAGTACTTTCTGATAGAGCCCCTGGTCGTCGTGCCATGGAGCGGCGCCGGCGCGAAAAAACACCAGTCCCAGCCCGGTTGTCGCGGTCACTCGTGACAGTTGCTGCGCCAGCGCCGCCAGGCTCGCATCGTCGGCAAAGTCGGCGCTGAACTGGCAGGCCAGATAACCCCGGGGAAAAGCCTGCCGCACCGGCTTGAGCGCCTCCTGACGCTGGCGGATCGCCTGGTCGAAGCAGGCTCGCACCATCACCGCCGAATCGGGACACAGTTCGGCGACGACGCCGTCCCGACGCAGCGCCCGCTGGGTGACATGGTCACGCACGCTGAGCCAGTCGGCATCACGCAGTGCCGACTTCACTTCCTCGCGCCGGCCGCTTGGCAGGGCGGCCCATTCCACTCCCCCCACCGCATTGAAGATCAGCTTGCCGGACGGCACGACGAACTCCCGCCCGACAACATAGGGCGCAGCGCGCGTGGTGCCGAGCTGACTCGCGGCCCAGGCGGCTGCCGCAGCGTGATCGTCGTCATAGCGCGCGATCGCCTGGGCCGCCGCAGCGCGGTCGAGCAGCATCACCGCCGCCTCCCAGGCGCTGCAGGTCAAGATCTCGCCGCCTGCATGAATCAGGTGGGCGGGCCGCAACGCACCCAGTGAATCGAGCGGCAGCACGCGATGTCCGCCGAATCGCCGCAGATCGCGCAACGCCAGACCGGCGTATTCGAAACATCGGCCCGGCAGCAGCGCAGTCAAGAGATGCGGGAACAGCAGGTCACCGAAGTTGTGGCGGTCGAAGGCGCCAAAAAGCCTCAGCGGCAGCAGGGCGGGAACGCTCATCGCGCCGCTAATCGATGCGCGCCAGCGAAGCCGAGAAGCTGCCGGCCGCGGGAACGATCGCCCGCGCATGCGATCAGATATAGTGGTGCATGCTTCACCATCCCGAGGGTCCGATCATGAAAGTTCGCCTGCCGTTTGCCCTGTTTGCAGCGCTGGTCCTGCTGCAATCCTTTTCCCTTGCGCCGGCCCTCGCCGATACGCCTGCCCTGGCGGAGCGTGGCGTCGTGGCGACGCAGCCCGGCGCAAGCGCACTCCAGCCCTGTCCCACCAATGCCCTGAATGTCGCCCAGCTCGATTGCTGCAAGGGACACAAGGGCATCTGCGGCTGCCGCGCCGGCAAGATCGTATGTTGCGACGGCAGCGTCAGCACCGAGCCGAACTGCACCTGCCACGGCGACGACGCCATCGACAACTAGGCCTACTTGCTCGCGGCGATCCAGACCCCGTCCCAGTCCGCGGCCGGCGGCTGCTGGCGAAACGCCTCGACGCGCGCCAGCAGGGTCCGGCTCGGGTTATCCCCGGGCGCGATCGCGAGGCATTCGCGGAATGCCGCCTCGGCTCCGTCCCAGTCCTGCTTGCGATAGCATGCCAGGCCCTTCTCGTAAGCCTGCACCCGCTGCCGGTCCGATTCCTCCAGCTCGGATGACACGCCCAGCAACTCGAACACCCTGACCGGCTCCAGCTTGCCTGCCACGCGCAGGCTGTCGATTTCGCGGAAGGCCAGGGCGTCGCCGGCGAGATCACGCGTTGCCTCGCTGACCAGAATCTGGGTGCCGTAGAACTTGTTCGCCTGCTCGAGCCGCGAGGCCAGATTCACCGTGTCGCCGATTACGGTGTAGCCGCGCGAAGTCTCCGAGCCGATGTTGCCGACCGTCACCTCGCCGCTGGCGATGCCCATGCGTACATTCACCACGGGCAAACCGTGGCGGACGCCGAACAACTCGGGCAGGCCGGCACGGAATTCATCCATCAGGCGCATCTGCTCGAGTGCGGCGATGCAGCACAGACGCGCGTGGTCGGCCGGGTCGGTGAAGGGCGGCCCCCAGAAGGCCATCACCGAATCACCGATGTACTTGTCGACGATGCCCTGCCGGGTGCGTACCACCTCCGACATCATCGAGAAATAGCGGTTGAGGAAGCGCACCGCCGCGTCCGGCGTGAGGCCTTCGCACATCCGGGTGAAGCCGGCCAGATCGGAGAAAAATACCGTCATCAGCCGGTGCTCGCCGCCGTCTGCGGGCAGGCGGTTCTCCAGTAGGCCGCGCACGATGCGCGGGTCGACGTACTGGCCGAAGGTTTCGCGTATGTGTTCCTTCTCGCGCAGCCCGACCACCATGTGGTTGAAGGAATTGGCCAGGGTGGCCAGTTCATCGTGGGTCCGGACCAGGATTTCCACCTCAAGGTCGCCCGCCTCGACCGCGCGCGTCCCGCCCAGCAGCCGCTTCACCGGTTCGACCAGCGAGCGCGTGACGATGGCAGCAAAGATCAGCCCGAGCAGCGTGGCGATCGCGGTGATGATCCAGTTGAGCCAGGTCGCCCGCGCCTCTTCCGCCTTGGCCTGGCTTGCCGTGTCCTGGGTCAGCTTGTTCAACAGGTCGATGGCCTTCTGGATCTCGACATCGACGGTGTCCTTCTCGCGCAGCAACGCGTCGCGCACCAGCTTCTGCGATCGCGGCGTGCCCTCCTCGGCCTCGATCTGGAACTGGCGGAAAGTCGCGTGAAAATGCTGGCGCGAGGTCTGGATGCTCGGCAGCTGGCGCTCGAGCAGGCTCAGGGTGACGCGGTCGAGTTCGATGCCGCTGGCTGCCAGCGCCTCGCCCAGCATGCGGATCGACGAATCGACGATCTGGTCGGCGTTGACCCCGCGCATGTCGAAATTGAACGACTCGCGGGCGAGATAATCGGGGTCGGGACGAGCCGCTTCCATCCCGGCCATCACCCGCTCCATGTGCACCATCTGCTGGCGGATGAGTATTTCCACGCTCGCTACCTGTTGCTGCAGCGGCAGGTAATAGTCGGAAAGCGCTCGCACCTGGTTGTTGAGGTTGCGGAAGTTGAGCACCGAAAGCCAGGTGACGACCACCATCAAGGCCAGCAGGGTGGTGGTGATGCTGAAAATCTTCAGGCTGATCGGCAGTCGCATGGGACCCGCTCCTAGATGTGCGCAACAGGCGACAGCCTGCGTCCATGCCGCTGGTTCGTCAATAACCCGCGGCGCTTGATGTCTGGTCCGGCGCAGGCGCCTTCACCCGGCCAGCGTCGCGATCAGAGGCTCTCGAAATGCGCAACCATGCGCCGGCGCATCGCGGCGTCGGGCAGACGGCCCAATCCAGCACCCATGTTCTCGACCATGTGATCGACCCGGGAAGTGGCGGGAATCGCGCAGGTCACCGCCGGATGGGACACCACGAATTTCAGCAGATATTGCGCCCAGTTCCTGCAGTCGAACTCCGCCGCCCACGGCGGCAGCGGCTTGCCGCGCACCCGGCCGAACAGGCTGCCGCGCTGGAATGGCCGGTTGACGATCACCGCGATACCGCGCTCGACAGCGAGCGGAAGCAGGCGCTGTTCCGCCTCGCGGTCGAGGATGTTGTAGGTGAATTGCACGAAATCGAGCGGCTCGGACTGCATCACCTGCGCCATGTCGTCGTGACGCCGGCCGTGCGAGGTGGTGACACCGATGTAGCGCACACGCCCCTCGGCCTTCCAGGCCTTGAGCGTCTCGAGGTGGGTTTCCCAGTCGAGCAGGTTGTGGACCTGCATCAGGTCGAAGCGCGGCACGCCCCACAGACGGCCCGCATCCTCCATCTGACGGATGCCGAAACCCTTGCCGAGGATCCACACCTTGGTGGCGGCAAACAGCGCCGACTTGTTGCGCGCCTGCGCCAGGGCGTGGCCGATCACTTCCTGCGAAGAACCGTACATCGGCGAGGAGTCGATCAGCGCACCGCCGTGGTCGAAGAATGCCTGCAGCACCTGGGTGCGCACGGCGCGCGCACGAACGTTGTCGCCGACATCGAAAGTCAGCCAGCTGCCCATGCCGATCACCGGCAGCCTTTCGCCGCTGGAGGGGATGGGCTTGCGGATCGCCTGCGATGCCGCCGCTGCAAACTGCGGACCGGCCAGGGCCAACGCCCCGAAGCCGGCCAGCGCCTGCATCAATCGGCGGCGCCGCAGCCTGTTCTCATCCTCATGATTCATGGCTTTCCTCCGCAACTGGCGGTCATCCAGGCCTAGAGCAGGCGATCGACCACGAACACGCCGATCATGGTGAAGGCCAGGGCGATCTTCAGCAGCGCACCGAAAAGCAGACCGACTACCGCCCCTACTCCGGCCTGCGCAGCCCCTCGCGCCGAGGTGCGGTTGGTGAACTCGGCGATCACCGCGCCGACGAATGGCCCGAGCACGATGCCGGGAAGGCCGAAAAACAACCCCACCACCGCGCCCAGCGCGGCGCCCCAAACCGCGCGCGGCGATGCACCGAAACGCTTTGCGCCCAAAGCAGAAGCCATAAAATCGACGCCATAGCTGATCAGCGCCAGCAGTCCCAGCAAGCCGAGAGTGACCCAGCCGACATAGGCGAAGTCCTCGGCCCAGGCCAGCAACACCAGCCCCGCATATACCAGCGGAATACCCGGCAGGGCTGGCAGGATCAGGCCGGCAAAGCCCGCCACGATGAGCAGCGCCGCCAGCAGCCAGAGCAGGATCTGCGTTTCCATTTCAGCTTCCCCCGTTCTCCACCGGCGAGACCCCCAGCAAAACAGGCGGCCTGGTGTCAGATTGCATGGGCTCGAGTAAGCGGATCGACTGGTTCATTTCAGATTATTCGCGGAAAAAAGCAGCACCTTGTCGGCGACGAAGCCCACCTGGACTGAGCGCTTCTCGTCTGCCCACACGCAATTGCGCACCCCCATGACGTCGTCGCAGGTATCCGGCTTGCCGATCAGCGCGGTCACTTGGTCATGACTCATGCCGACGGTGATCTTGTTGTAGTTTTCCTGCGTAAGCGGGCTGCAGCCCAGGACCAGGAGCAACAAGGCCGCTCCCACGAGACTTTTTACTTTCATTCAGTTTCCCCAGACAAGACCTTCATTCATCATCAAGCAGAGTATCGGCATTGTCAGTCATCCCTTTTTGAGACTTTCTCCAGCTTGCATGGAAGCAGCTTGAAGCCGGCCATGCACTGATCTAGCCTTAAGTTCCCACGATTCGACAGGAGTGTCATCAACATGAACATTTCAACCGACATCAACAAACTAACCCGCGAAACAGGTGATCCCGATTTTCCTCATGCCCCGCCCGACTGGACGCGTGATGACGCGATCGCCATCGCCCGAGAGGAAGGACTCGAGCTAGGCGACGATCACTGGGAAACGATTCGCGCCTTGCAGAACTACTATGCACATCACGAGGATAGCGCGGTGATCAATCTGCGCGAACTGCACGACGCGCTCGACGAGCATTTCCACAAGCAAGGCGGACTGAAATACCTCTACACCCTGTTCCCGGGTGGCCCGATTGCCCAGAGTTGCCGCCTCGCCGGACTCAAAGCGCCGGCGATTGCCACGGATCCCAGTTTCGGCAGCGTCGCCTGAAGCTTTTCCGTGCGTTGGATGCTCGCGAGAGGATTTGCGGATCGGGCAAGCCGGCTTGCCCGGCGCTAGCTGGGCGTCAAATTCGCCTACAGGCCGCGAACAACCGGGTCGGCCTCCCCGTGGCAGATTTTTTCGCGCGCTTCGCCAACGCCCGGCCTGGAAAGTGAGTTTGTCTGGGCAGGCAGCGGGGGCCTTTCTGTCACAGCCTGCGTTGCCGCAGCAGGCTGGCGGGGAAAGTCCTCGTTCAACTGGCTGACGACCACGGCGGTCTCGTTGATTACCCGGCGACTGAGAACCGGGGTCTTTTCAAAGTAACCGAGTGCGCGGAAAACGCGCGGAATGTTGCGGGTGGTCGCCAGGCTCTGCAGCAGCGGCGAGGAAGAGCGGAATGCGTGATGCATGATCTGCGGGTCGCGGCTCAGCCATGGGACGTTTCCGAAAAGCAAGGTCCCGGCTACCTGGGTGGAGTGGCAGGACACGCAGTCCATGGTTTCCGGACTGTGAATGGCGGGATTCTCGATGCGGGCGACCGAAGCGCCCAGGCCTTTCAGGGTGTCCGCATCACGCGCGTTGATCGCGCGCGAATCCCGCAAGATCAGGTTGAGGTTGTCCTCGCCCAGCGGTGCCGGGGATATCCGGCCATTGCGATATTCCCGATCGGAAGCCAGCGAGACGAAAAAGCTCTGCGCCCGGGCATTGCCGGTACGCGGTATCACGATTTCCACCGGCTTGCCGTCGACGATATTGAAGCCCCTGAATTCCCATTTGTCGCCGCCCACCAGCGTGCTCATGGTAGTCACCCGCCACAGGTTCTGCTCTCCGCAATAATTCAGCAGCAACTGCCTGAAGTCACGGGAAAAGGCACCGCCAAGCCCCTGCTTCTGCATCAGCGGATGCACCTGCAGGGGGGCATCCACCCTGATCATCGGCATCGAACTTCTGAGTTGCTGATAATCGGAAACGAAGCGGCGGAATTCGTCGGGCTGCAGGGTGTAGAAAGTGTGGACCGCGGCGTCTTTCGCCTCCAGACCGTAGGGCGAGGCGGATCCGTAAACCGCCTTGTCGATGGGCTGCCAGACGAAGCGTATCTGCGGCAGGCAGTCGCCCCTGAACTTGAAGCACGGATCGATTCGAACCGCGACCAGGCGCAGGTTGCGGTAGGTGCGGGCGCTGTGCTCGCCTTGGTTGATGGAGGGAATCCGCTGCCAGTATTTGAGCGGCAGCAAGGCGCCGCCGCGGCCCGCACCCTGCGGTGCCAGGAGCTGGTTCAGCTCGCCCGACGATCGCGGCAGTGGGAAGACGATGGTCGCGTCGTTCATGCCCCACCCCGCCTGCAGTGGCCGAGAAACCAGGGCAGCCAGCAACAAGATCGCGATCGCCAACCCGCATCGGGGAACTTGCATGCAATCGCCAGCAGTCTGCCTCACGTGTTATCCGTTCGTATTCTCAGTTGTCTGTCTCATCCGATGGCGCTGTCCGTCATGAAGTTCCCGCCACAGGACGGGATGCCTCAATTCCTGCTGTTTTTCGGCGACCGTTCTGCCTCGACGAACCTGAAGATATTATGTGCCGATGCGGCAAGCTGATGGCAAGCCTGAAAAGCCCAACCCGGTTGGGCTCGATCAGGTTTTTCCCTGCAAAGGTTCATGCCGGAGTCGCCCGTGCACGGCAATCGGCATTGCACTACAGGCAGTCATCGAATTGTTGTATAAAGGCTGGGTCGCACGCCAAAAACCATATGAGGAGAGTCAATTGAAAATCCGTGTGCTGTTCCCCGCCCTTGCATTTTCCGCCTCCAGCGCCCTGGCCGCCGACGCGCCGCCGGAGTTTCCCCAGACCCCCGAGGAAGTCGCCAGACTGGCGACAGACTTCACGCGCAATGCCGAACTGCTCAAGGACCCGAAGAAGTTCGTGCCCTTCGTCGCCGTCTCCACGGATCCAGCATTTTTGTTCGCCCTCAGCAACCAGATGATGGAGCCCGGAAGGGTGGCCGAGATGGTCAATTCCATCATGAACCCGGCCAGCTACAGCGCCTGGATGCCGCTGGCGACCGACCCCGAGATTTACATGCGCTGGGCGGCGGCGAGCATGGACGGCAATTTCTATACCGCGCTGGTTTCGCAGTTGAACGATCCGGCCAAGCTGATGCGCTGGGCCATGGTGCCGACCGATCCGCGCGCACTGGAACTGCTGATGAAGACCCTCAACCCGCAGAATTATCTGAAGTGGGTGCTGGCGCCGACCGATCCGCGCGTGCTGCAGACGACCATGGCGCCGATGAACCCCGCCCTCTACTCGGGTTGGATGGGAGCCGGCATGAACCCGGCCTCCTATGGAAAAACCTGGCAGGGCCTGGCCGGCTATCCCTACGCCTACCCGGCCCCGAACGTCATGCCGATGCCGATGACGGCTCCGCTCCCGATGCAGGCACCGGCCTGGCCCACCATGGTGCCGTACGGCATGGTGCCGTATGGCATGGTGCCGCAACCGGCCCCTGCTCCAGCCGTCAAGTAGCCTGGCAGGTCCCACTCAAAGCGCCCCTCGTCGGGGCGTTTTGCTTTTGCGGCAACCGCGAAACACCCTCGCCAATGCCGGCATAATCTGTGCAATCGCACCAAGATGAACCTTGAGGACTCAGATGAAAAACGACAATTCATCCCACCGTCACGCCGCCTGGCCGAGCTGGAGCAAATGGCTGATCACCCTGCTGATCATGGCCACCGTGGGCAGCCTGATCTGGAGCCAGTTGCCGCGTGGCGCCTACCCCACCGACCTGTCGCGGATAGGCGCGGGAAAGCCCGCCCTGGTGCTGGCGCATGACGCGAACTTCGCCGCCGGCATGGCGGTGATGGAGTTGATGAACGTGATTCGCGACGACTATGCCGGGGAGGTCGAGTTTCTGGTGGCTCATCTCGGCATGCAGGATGGACAGACCTTTGCCAGTCGCCACGCCGCGAGGGATGGCAGCGTGCTGTTGTTCAGCGCGAAAGGGGAACTCGTCGACAGGCTGCACCAGCCGCAGACAGTCGAGGCGCTGCGCCAGGCCCTGGCACAGGCATTTGGTCTGCGGGATTGCGGCTCGGGAAAGTCAGAAGAAGCCTGCGCCCCGCTTCCCGTGTCGCCTGATTCGCGGCCCTAAAGCAAGGGCCTGAAAAAGCGCGCTCCGAACGCCACCGCCTGTTCGAGGGTGAACAGGCTGTGGTTCTCCAGGTCACCGCCATGCCAGCGCTCAGCGGCCTCCTCGTCCTGCAGAAAAACCATTTCCATGCACAGACTGTGCGCCGCGCTGCCACTGGGTGCCTGCCAGCGCACCCCCACCCTGACGGTCGGGGGACGCGCGGCGATGATGCGCTCCCCCTCCTGCTCGATCTGGATCGCGGAATCCGTCACCCGGCAGCGCGATTCGATCGTCAGCGGCACGCCGAACATCGGCGCGACCGATAGCGCATCGAGCGCACACATGGCGTGGATTGTCTGGCCGTCGACGTGAATGACGTGTGGGGTGTTCTCGATGGTGACGGGATAGGCCCCGACTATGTCGCGGCCATCCTTTGATAGCACGACCAGATCATCCGCACCCAGCCGCGTCAGGGCGGCATCGACCTGATCCGGCCCCAGTCGTTCGGCTATCTCCTCACGAGCGGGCGGACGGCCGCGCATCACCAGTGAGCGGATCACCGCCCTATGCAATTCCCTCAGCTCGGGAGCAAGCCTGTCCTGGCGGGCTTTCAAGGGAAGCAGCTGATTCAGGCGTAAGGCGGATTGCTCGACGACCCCAGACACGCGCCTGTCTCCGCGGCTACGGATATCCCAAGTGCCAACGCCCGTCGTCAGGGCAGCGACTCGAACTTGTAGTAGCGGCTTTCGAGAAAGCGCGTCACGTCGCCGACTTCCTCCTCGCTCCAGGGCAATTTCATGTAGCGGGCCCAATGGAGGACCCTTGCATGCAGATCCTCGAGGGAACGGGCGCTCTGTTTGGTGCGGATGTGGACGACGCTTTCGTGGCAGACCATGCAATGGTTCTCGTACAGAAGCTGGCCGCGCGGACGGGCTTCCGGATCGATACGCTGCGCTGCGGCATCAGCACGATCGGCTTGCGCTTCCTGCTCGGCGTGCGAGGCAGGCGGCTCGACACCGGGATTGGACAGGGCCATGACTGCAAAGCCCGTGGCAAGCAAAACGGCGGCGATGATGAACTTGGTTTGCATGGAGGATCCCGGTCGATCTGCGTAATTGTTTGTGCCGAAGCCCGAACCGAAAAATATGGGGGCGAGCCTGCGCGATCATCTTGCCTCAGTTGCCCGCCTGCATCAACCCAAGCGAATCGGGGTTTGCATGCAAGCACTCCGCCCTCTCGCCGATTGACGCCATCGGCCGATTCATCGATGATTTTCAAATCGGGTCGGCTTGTCCGATTTGCCCCACAACCGAAAACCTAGACCAATAACCAAGAGGAGACCACCATGCCGCAAACGAAATTCCTGCTCGACGAATCCGAGATCCCCAGCCACTGGTACAACGTCGTCGCCGACATGCCGAACCGCCCGGCGCCGCCGCTCGGTCCGGACGGCAAGCCGATCGGCCCCGAGGCACTGGCGGCGATCTTTCCGCCGAGCCTGATCGAGCAGGAGATGTCGGCCGAACGCTGGATCCCGATCCCCGAGAAGGTGCGTGAAATCTACCGCCTGTGGCGACCCTCGCCCCTGTACCGCGCGCATCGCCTGGAAGCCGCGCTCGGCACCCCGGCGAAGATCTACTACAAATACGAAGGCGTCTCGCCAGCCGGTTCGCACAAGGTCAACACCTCGGTGGCGCAGGCCTATTACAACGCCGAAGCCGGCATCAAGCGCATCGCCACCGAGACCGGCGCCGGCCAGTGGGGCTGCTCGATGGCGCTGGCCGGGCAGATGTTCGGCCTCGAGGTCCGCGTCTACATGGTCAAGGTCAGCTACAACCAGAAGCCCTATCGTCGCTCGATGATGCAGACCTGGGGTGCCGAGGTGTTCGCCAGCCCGAGCGTGGAAACCCAGACCGGCCGCGACGCCTTGGCCGTGGATCCGGACAACATGGGTTCGCTCGGCCTGGCGATTTCCGAGGCAGTGGAAGATGCCGCCTCGCGTCCCGACACCAACTACGCCCTCGGCTCGGTGCTCAACCATGTCATCCTGCACCAGACCGTGATCGGCCTGGAGGCGAAGAAGCAGTTCGAGAAAGCCGGCGACTACCCCGACATGATCTTCGCCCCCTGCGGCGGCGGCTCCAACTTCGGCGGCGCGGCCTTCCCCTTCTTCGCCGACAAGGCTGCCGGCAAGAACGTCCGCCTCGTGGCGGTCGAGCCCTCGTCGTGCCCGACGCTGACCCGCGGCCACTACGCCTACGATTTCGGCGACACCGCCAAGCACACGCCGATGATGCTGATGTACACCCTCGGCCACGACTTCATGCCGCCCGGCATCCACGCCGGCGGCCTGCGCTACCACGGCGACTCGACGCTGGTGTCGCAGCTCTATCACGAGAAGCTGGTCGAGGCGGTGGCAGTGCCGCAACTCGCCACCTTCAAGGCCGGGGTCATGTTCGCGCGCGCCGAGGGCATCGTTCCCGCGCCCGAATCCAATCACGCCATCGCCGCCTGCATCGACGAGGGCATGCGCTGCAAGGAAAGCGGCGAAGCGAAGACGCTGTTCTTCAACCTCTCCGGTCACGGCCATTTCGACATGGCGGCCTACGACAGCTACTTCAGCGGCAAGCTGGAAGACTTCGACTATCCGGAAGAAGCGATCCGCGCCGCGCTCGAGCGTCTGCCGAAAGTGGCCTGAGCGGTGATGCGCCCGATGGTCCCAGCCGCTCACCTTCTGCGCCCATGAACAGCGCGACATCGCCGTTGGCTGTCTATGTCGAGTCGCGGCTGCGGGCGGGCGTGTCACGGGAGGTGATCAGGGACGAACTGCTCGCGGTCGGCTGGACCGAAGAGGAGGCCGATGCAGCCTATCGCAACGGGCTGGTGGCGCTCGGCATTCCGCTCCCGGAGGCGGGCAATCGGCTGGCAGCGGAAAAGAAATCGTCCACCGTCGATATCGTCATCAACTTCTTTTCCTTCATCCTCCTCGGCATCGTCGCCACCGCACTCGGCACGCTTTGGTTGCAGATCGTCGAGCGCGCGTTTCCCGATCCTCTGGCGGCCATCGGCGGGGACGGTCAATGGGGCCTGACGCGCGCCATCCACTATGCCATCGCTTCGCTCGTCATCGCCTTTCCGCTCTACCTCGTCACCCTGCGGCTGTGGTTCCGCAAGTTTCGCGAGGACGAAAGCCGCTCCGAGTCGGCGCTTTCCAGGTGGCTGACCTATCTGGTGCTTCTGGTCGCCTCGGTCACCATCGTCGGCGACCTGATCACCGTCCTGTTCAGGCTGCTGCAGGGCGAATACTCGGTGCGCTTCCTGCTCAAGGCCCTGGTGATCCTCGTCATTGCCAGCCTGATTTTCGGCTTCTACGCGCTCGAGCGGCTGAAGATCCAGTACCGTCGCGACATTTCCCGCAACGCGCTGCGGGCGTTTGGCTGGAGCGTCGCCACGCTCGTCGCACTCGGCATCGTCGTCGGCTTTTTCGCCGCCGGCTCGCCCGAGACCGCACGCAAGCGAGCCTTCGATAGCGAACGCGCAAGCAATCTCAACGAGCTCTCGAATTGCATCGAACGTTACGCCCGTGATCTTGGCCGGCTCCCCGACTCGCTCGACGAACTGAGTCGATCCCCCCGCTACGTCGACTGCGCAGCCGCGATGCGTGACCCGGAGACGCGCAAGGCACACGAGTACCGCATCGTCACACCTTCACGTGCCGAGGGTCCGGCGACACTGGCCGATTTCGAGTTGTGCGCGACCTTTTCGCTGGCTTCGGCCGGCCAACTGTCCGGGCGGGCGATTCCCGGCGAGCGCTACCCGATCTGGAGCGAACACGGCGCGGGACGCAGTTGCGACATCGTGACCGTGCAACTGGTCGGCAAAGTGCCGCCGGCCCTCCCCGCCGACCAACCGGACGCAGCCAGAACCACCAAGCGATAGCCCCTGAGTGGCGGGCCGAACCCCGGCACCATCAAGGCCGCCAGGGAAGATTCCGACACAGACGAAAAAGCCCGCGCTTGGCGGGCTTTTTCACATCGTCACTGCAGCAATCAGCCAGCAAGGATGCGATCGACGACTTCCTGCTCGACGACCTGGGCGGCGTAGGGCTGTCCGGTCAGCGACGCGATTCTTCCGGCGAATGCGCGCAGGTGACTGTAGGAACCCGCCAGCAAGTTCGCGTAGACGTTGTCGATCTTGCTCAGGCGCGAAGTGTCCATGGCCGCGGTCAAGTCCTCGATATCGGTTTCCTCGATGACGCCGCCCACCTTCAGGGCTTCCAGGGCGGACTGGCTGCCGCGTTCGATCAGCGCATCGTAGAGCGCCTGCAGTTCAGGGTTGACGAACTCGCCCACCAGCTTGCCGGCGGCGGGATCGGCCAGCTTGTAGGTGTTGAGCAGATTGAGGATGGCGTCCATGTGCTGCTGTTCCGAGGTGGCGATGCTGGCGAACACCGCGGTGCCCCATTTTTCGTACAGCGTCAGGTAGACGTCGCGTGCCAGCTTTTCTTCCTCGCGCATGAAGATCAGGTCACTTTTCTCCTCGGCAGTCAGGGTGATCGTGGTGCTGCTGCGTCGGGCCGCATGGGCATTGGTCACAGGCAGAACGGAAGCAGTGGCGAGCAGGCCGGTCATCGCGAGCATCTCGCGGCGGGAAACTTTTTTCGAAAACATCATGGACTCCATCATTACCGAAGGGAACTGTCAGGGTGCGAGGCAGGACCATGTGCCGGGCGCCCGGTCAGGGGTTACGGACGACAGCCGCAAGCGTTCGTCCGCCGAAGGAATCGACAAAATGTCGCTGAACTTTAGGAAAAACACACATGATTATCTGGAATTTAATTCTTTTTTTTCAAAGGTTTGACAATTATCAATGCGTAGCTTGTTGCCGATTCGTGCTGCAAGCCGATTTGAGTCCTTAGCGCTCCATTGATCACTTCAAAAAGTCGCTGAATGGACTTCAATCAGAGTGTTGGGTCTTTTTTGAATGCCGTTTTTTTGAGATCATGTTTAATTCGAGTAATGCTTGTGCCCCGACGGGTCATGCTTTTATTCGTTCCATCCTGCTTTGATGAAAGGACGCGTTTTGACTACCAAGCTCCCCACCTCCGCCACTTCCAAACATCGACGTCCGCCGACAGCCCGCAAGGACGGCAAGCCCAGGGTCGCTGCCAAGGGTGATATTTCCCCAGCGCATAGCGGCAAGGGAATCGAGTCGTTCGTCGTCGACGAGTCGGTCGAAGCCGCGCAGGAATCGAAAATCGTCGCGGTTAACGACATCCTCAATGACGCCGGCAGCGGCAGCCCGGAACTGCTCGAGTCGCTCAAGGCCATCCTCGCCGGCGCCTCTCCGGAAGATGCGGCCGCCTTGCGCAATGCGCTGATGAAAAGTCCGGAAATAGGCAAGACCCTGGGGATCGATCCGGACGACGAACTGGCGGATGACTGGCGCGAGGGCGCCTACCCCTACAAGAACCTGATGTCGCGCAAGAGCTACGAGCGGCAGAAATACCGGCTGCAGGTCGAATTGCTCAAGCTGCAGGCCTGGGTCAAGGAGACCGGCCAGAAGGTGGTGATCCTGTTCGAAGGCCGCGACGCCGCCGGTAAGGGTGGCACCATCAAGCGCCTCATGGAGCACCTCAATCCGCGCGGCGCGCACGTGGTCGCGCTGGAGAAACCGACCGAGACCGAGCGCGGCCAGTGGTACTTCCAGCGTTATGTCCAGCACCTGCCTACGGCAGGCGAGATCGCCCTGTTCGACCGCTCCTGGTACAACCGCGCCGGCGTCGAGCGGGTGATGGGATTCTGCAACCAGGAGGAATATCTCGAATTCATGCGCCAGGCGCCCGAGTTCGAACGCAACCTGGTGAGGAGCGGCGTGCACCTGATCAAGTTCTGGTTCTCGGTCAGTCGCGAGGAGCAGCGCCGCCGCTTCAAGGAGCGCGAAGTCCACCCGCTGAAACAGTGGAAACTCTCGCCCATCGACCTGGCCTCGCTAGACAAGTGGGACGACTACACCAAGGCCAAAGAGTCGATGTTCTTCTACACCGACACCGCCGATTCGCCGTGGACCGTCATCAAGTCGAACGACAAGAAGCGGGCGCGACTCAACGCCATGCGCTACGTGCTGCACCGTCTGCCCTACAGCAACAAGGATGTATCGCGCATCGGTCCGCTCGACCTGCTGCTGGTCGGGCGCGCGCATGTGGTCTACGAACGCGGCGAACGCCAGGACAATCCGCTGCTCTGAAGCATCGGTTGCGCCTGACCAGAGCAAGCGGCCCGGCCAGCCACAAAAAAACGGGGACCGAAGTCCCCGTTTTCAATTGCGCTGTTGAACAGTCGTGCTTACTTCTGTTCCACCAGTTCGACGCGGCGGTTCTTGAAGCGACCTTCCTCGGTATCGTTGGCGGCGATCGGCTTCGACTCGCCATAACCCTTGGCGGTCAGTCGATCAGCAGAGACGCCCTTGCCGATCAGGTAGGCACGGACCGCTTCGGCGCGGCGCTGCGACAGTTCCACGTTGTACTCGTCGGTGCTGCGGTCGTCGGTGTGGCCGGCGACCTCGACCTTGACGTCGCCCCATTCCTTCAGGCTGGCGGCCGCCCGGTCGAGGACCGGGTAGGCATCCAGCCGCAGGATTGCCTCGTTGTTGTCGAAGTTCACACCTTCCAGGATGAGGGCCTTCGGCGCGGGTGCTGCAGCGGGTGCTGCAGCGGGCGGGCAGCCGTCAGCGGTCTGTGCGAAGACCGTCGGGCACTTGTCGAGTGCATCGACCACGCCGTCGCCGTCACTGTCGAGTTCGCAGCCCTCGGCGTTCACCTTGCGCCCGGCCGGGGTGGTGGGGCACTTGTCCAGCGCATCGACTACGCCGTCACGGTCGCCATCAAGCTCGCAACCCTCGGCATTGACCTTGCGTCCGGCAGGGGTGGTGGGACACTTGTCCAGCGCATCGACTACGCCGTCACCATCGCCGTCGAGTTCGCAACCGTCAGCATTGACCTTGCGCCCGGCCGGAGTGGTCGGACATTTGTCCTTGGCATCGACCACCCCATCACCGTCGCTGTCCACCGGCTTCGGCTTGGGACAGGGCGCGTCGAGCAGTTGCTTGCCGGGACAGCCGATGGTGCCGTACAGCTCAAAGCCAATGGTCTTGCCGCTGTTACTGGCGGCATTTGAGGGATCATAGAAGACCCCTTCCGCGGCCTGCGCGCCCATAGATCCTGCAGCAATCAGGCTTGCCCCGAGAACGCTTTGAAGAAATGTTTTTGCTTGCATGGTGACGTCCTTTTTCAGGTTTGAAATTTTTGAGGCACCGGAGAACCGATCCCGTTTCACGATGATAACCGGATCAAAACGCCCCCGCCAATCTTACGAACGGATTCTTTATTTATTTATACAGCATGCCTTGCATCGACAAGGTTTCACGCGCTCTCGCCTGCTCCGCCCCGCCGGAAAATGCCTGCCCGCCAGCTTGAACCCGACATCAGTCATGCATCCGCTTGCGCCTCGTTGAGCGGCCACTCCGAGGCATCGATGGTTTCCTGATACGCATGCCAGGTGGCATGGCCGATCACTGGCAACAACACGATAAAGCCGATCAGGGCAGTGGCGAAGCCAAGCACTACCGACAGGCCGATCAGGGCCGCCCAGAGCAGCATCGGCTTCTTGTTGCGCAGGACTGCATTGACGCTCGTGACCACTGCGGTGATGGAATCGGTCCTGCGGTCCATGATCATCGGCAGCGAAAACGCGCTGGCGGAAAACACGATGGCCGCAAACACCGCCCCCACCGCGCTGCCTATGCCCAGAAACAGCAGCATCTGCGACAGCTCGGGGTTCGATTCGGCCGGGAAGAACACATGCACCGTCGCTGCTGCCCGCGCCCACACCAGCAGCACCACCAGCAGGATGATGCCGAGCACCAGCAGTTCGCGGATGTGGTGCCAGCCCTCGCGCAGGCAGTAGCCCATCACCGGTTCGCGTCCCTTGGCGAGTTGGCGACTGATCGAATACAGGCCGACCGCCAGTACCGGGCCGATGAAGACGAAGCCGGTGGCAAGCCCGACATAGAGCGCGATGGCGCCGAAGCGCCAGGTGAGCGCGGCGATCAGCGCGCTCAATGCCGCGAGGACCAGACCGTAGCTAAGGCTGAGCCGCGGCGCCCGGGTCAGGTCCTGCCAGCCGAGACGCAGCCAGCGCAGCGGTGCAGCCATTTCAAGGGTGCGGCAGGGGGCGACGAAGGGCTTGCTTTCCGGTGTCTCGGGCATGGCGGATTCGGGCGGTTCTGACATCGGGTTTCCTCCCTTTAATAGTTTTCCGGGCTTGCTCCCGCAGCGCCGCGTCGTTGATTTTGTGCTCGACTCGCTGACCGAGCGACCGTTTCGAATTCTATTCCCGACTGCGTCATTATTCGACAGTTCCGGCGTTGCCCGAAACCCCTCTGCCAAGCGGTCGGGACGCTGCCGAATAAATGTTCCGGGACTTGATCTGCAGCTGCGAGGCGGGCATTCTGGGCGCATGCATCCCGCTCACGTCCATGCCCTCAGCCAGACCGACCTGCTCGAGCTGGACGCCTTTCTCCACTCCCCCGCCTGCGGCGACGAAGCCATGAGCCTTTCGCGCGCGCACGGCTTTCTCACTGCCGCCGCCAGCGGCCCCGAGCAGTTCGAACCAGGCGAGTGGTTGCGGCTGGTGTTCGACGAACCGGTATTCGAGAACGCTACCCAGGCCGAATCCATGCTGGCCCTGGCGCTGCGGCTCTACCAGGAAATCGAGACCAGCCTGAAGCAGCCCGGAGAGTTTCGCCCGGTGCTGGATTTCATCCGCGACGGGAGCGGCGCGACGCGTATGGATGCCTCAGCATGGTGCCAGGGCTATTTCTCCGGCATGTCGCTGTGTCGCGAACAATGGGCGCTACAGGGTAGAGGCGCGCTGAACGGCCTACTGGCGCCGATATTCCAGCTGTTGCGAGCGGCGGGTTCGCCCGGGGACGCGCTGCATCTGCAGTTGTGCGGCGGGCTGCCTGCCACTGCAGAGGCGGTTTACCGTTACTGGCGCAAGCTCGAGACAGCGGACGCAAGCTAGACGGGCAGTTCGTTGGCGCTATCCAGCGCCTTGCATGGGTCCCAGAGTCACGCCTCGCTGTTTTGAGCGCGTCCACATCGTTTGTTACCCTGAAACAAGGCGCTGTACGCAGGGTCTTGATCAACCCAAGCGGGTTTTCTTCAATCAAGCACAAGGAATCAAGCAATGAAAGCAAACACTCTCCTCCTCACACTCGTCCTGGCTCTGGGGCTGGCAGCCTGCGGTCAGGAGCAGCAGGCAGAAAGTCCAGCAGGCGGTAGCGCTGCGCCCGCTGTTCCCCCGGCAGCCGAACCGGCAGCGCCAGCCGCCGCGGAAATCGTCGCCGATGCGACAGCCATCGTCGATGCACAGGGCATTTACAGCGCCAAATGCGCAGTCTGCCACGGCAAAACGGGCGAAGGCAGGGGCACAAATCCCAAGCTGGTCGGGCTGCCTGTGGCAGACATCGAATCGCGCCTGAAGGATTACCGCGCCGGCAAGCAGATGGGGCCGAATACCGGGATCATGGCCGCCGCGGCCAAGTCCCTGAGCGATGAACAGATCGCCGCCATTGCGGGCTTTCTCGGCGAATAAGGCCACCAGGCGCTTGTGGACCGCCAGGGGAAAAACTCATCGCGGTGCAGTTGCCGCAGTGTTGGAGGTGGCTCGCAACTGTCGCAACTGGCCGAGTAGCCACTCCCCGCCCGGCTGCGGCGTCTGGCTGCCGCACTGGACCCAGTACGGCTGGCCGCTGAGGCTGCTGCGGGTGGCGGCCCGCTCGATGAACTGCTCGGCACTGGCGACCGCGCCCTTGCGCTGCAGATAATCCAGCTTGCGCTCGAGGTGTGTTCTGGCCTCCGCGGACGTATGCCAAGCTCCGTTGCGCTTGAACCTGCAAGCTGACACCTCGAGCCGTGACATCAGGGATTCGATCTCGCCGCGCGCGGCGTTCGACAAGGTGGCCGCCTGCACAGCCCCGGCAAACACCGTCAGCAGCGCGAAAAGCACGGTGGCAAAACGGAGCATGTGGTTTCCTGGGTTGATTTGCGATCCGGACGCGGTCTTCTGCCTTGCTGGGAAACCGCGAGATTCATTGACGGAAGGAAGATCGGCTTCTGCGGCAGGAGCAGTCGACAAGCCACCCTCCCGGCTCATAACAGGGCATCAGTCCTGCGCCT
>Ga0209287_10000613_pt1 | contig 20436 bp, 19 predicted proteins | sample PPLLak3cmMay2015_2_FD_187255 | JGI IMG/M metagenome (GOLD analysis project Ga0209287, IMG submission 187255) | Freshwater sediment microbial communities from Prairie Pothole Lake near Jamestown, North Dakota, USA - PPLs Lake P8 Core (1) Depth... | ecosystem: Environmental > Aquatic > Freshwater... | reverse complement strand
ACACAAGACAAAAACCTTGGATAAATTCTAAGAAAAGTGGCAGAAATGCCAGCAGCCTTGGCTGGCATGTCCCCCGCAACACAAGTCAATTAATACAGATAAGGTCGTCTTTCTTTATATACCTACAAACAGGGTCACCGAAACTATTCACAGACTTTTTATTGAAGGATGAATTCGTTTACTTCAACAAAATCAATTAAAACTTAAAGACACCGAAAGATACCGTCTTGTGAACCTGATACGTTTTCTCCATTTTACAACACCAATAAAAGTCCTGCTTCTTGCAAACCTTCTGACGTTGCTTCTCGCTGTCCTGCTCTATTGGCCGGTTCTCACTATCCTCTGGGGTTATTGGCTGCAAAGCATCATCATTGGTATGTATACCTTCATCAAAATTTTTTTTATCAGGATTGAGGAATACCCTCCAATCCATAAACAGTTCCGGTTACACAAATACGCTCTGTATTTTGCTGTTCACTACACCATCTTTCATATAATCTATGCTGCTTTCCTCATCGGTTTTTCAAGACAGACCGGAGGTACATTCGGGCACCTACAGCCACCGAACTTCACGGGTGTGGTAACCGTTGGTACACTTTTTTTTGTCAACCACACGTATACTTTTTTCAAATACTACATCTTCGACAGGAAACAGATACGATTCTATGCCAAGACAATCTTTATTGAGCCGTACATACGGATTATACCAATTCATCTGTCGCTGTTTGCTGCTGCCTATTTTGTCACGATGTACAGGAATGCGGAGACATACATAATCATCTTTTTCCTCGCTCTAAAAACTCTTGCAGATATCCTCTTGCACCAGTACCAACATGAAAAAGATGTAAAAAAAATAAAATAAAAAAAAGATAATAATGAGGCTTACTGGTTTTGCTCCTGGAATTCTGTTAAGAATTTACAGAGAACTTCGGTGCCTTCCAACGACATCGCATTATACACTGATGCTCGCATACCACCGACATCACGATGACCTTTCAGACCAATGAGGCCTTTCTTCTTTGCCTCATCAACGCATTTTGCCTCAAGCTCTGGTGTCGCAAGGTTAAAGGTGATGTTCATCAGGGAGCGTGACTCTGGTTTTGCCACTCCTTTATAGAACCCGTTTGATTTGTCGATGATATCGTAGATTAGTTTCGCTTTTTTCCGGTTCTGTTTTTCCATTGCTGGGACTCCACCAAGGGCTTTCAGATGTTCCAGCACCAGCTCACAGAGATAGATTGAGAAACATGGGCAGGTGTTGTATAAGGAGTCTTTTTCCACATGGGTCTTGTATTTCAGCATGGTTGGAGCGTTCTCAGGGACACGGTTGATCAGGTCCTCTCGGATGATGACGACAGTGACTCCTGCAGGACCAAGGTTTTTCTGAGCACCTGCGTAGATGAGACCGAACTTCTTGACATCGATGACCTTGTCCATGAAATTCGAAGACATATCACAGACAAGCGGTACTTCACTAGGGACTGTTGGCCAGTCATGCCATTCGATTCCCCCGATGGTCTCATTCCCGGTGATATGACCAAACGCTGCGTTCGAATTAAAGGTAACATTCTTTGGGATATAGGTGAACTTCTGGTCCTCTGAGGAGGCGACAATCTTGACCTCACCATACAGCTTTGCTTCCTTGATTGCTTTTTTTGCCCAGGCACCAGTATGGACGTATTCCATTGGTTTGCCTGCTTGCTGTAAATTCAACGGTGTCATGAAGAACTGGGTTGACGCGCCACCCTGCAGCCACAAAACCTTGTAGCCGCTTGGGACACCCATAAGCTCTTTCACTAGCTCAGAGGCTTTCTTGTGTACCTCATCATACTCCTTGGACCGATGAGAAATCTCAAGAATCGACATCCCTGTCCCATGGAAGTCAAGGAGCTCTTCCTGTGCTTTTTTCAGAACGGGGAGTGGTAACGTCGCTGGCCCTGCATAAAAATTATACACGCGTTTCGTCATAACAAAATCCTCCAATGTTGTTGAGGCAGTGTATACGGAAAAGAGATTTAAAGCATTCGGAGTGCGATTTTCCTCCTAATACTTATCTTAAAATATTTATATGGGTAAGTACTATAAAATGTTAGTTGTTATGAAAAACAAGTATGCGATTTTCACTGTTACTTTTACGGCTTTATTCCTAATTGCATCAACACCTTCTTCTTACTGCCAACATTTTTCAAACATAATAGGGAAAAACATCATCTATGTTGATGATAGCAATATTCTTGGACCTTGGGATGGAACCAATGAACACCCATTTCGATATATCCAAGATGGTATTGATGTCTCGTCAGATGATGATATTATCTATATCTATAATGGAACGTACAATGAATCTCTCCATATTAAAACTGCTATTACCCTTTACGGAGAAAAAACACCACTCATCAACGGCAGCTACAGACCTGTCCTTATCATGCTCACTTCAGAGAATGTTACACTTCAGAATCTTTTGATTCAAAACGCAGGTGGCTATCCAAATGATGCTGGAGTAGTGCTAAATTCTTCTCATGCAATCATTGTAAATTGTATATTCTACCGAACGAAGACAGGTATTTCAGCACGAAACACCTCGTTTCATACGATTAAAAACTGCACATTTTTCAATAATGGCATCGGAGTTAGCCTTTTATCCACAAAGCATGTCACTATCAAAGACTGCACCTTTGGAAAGAATTCAATAGGAGTCCATTGCGAGAATGCTTCTCATGTTACCCTTGCATCCTCCTATTTTCATACGAACGGACGAGCGTGTTTTTTCCATCATAGCCATAGCATATCTCTCATTGAATGTGACATCAGTGATAATAGCGTCAACCACGGTGGAGTATTTCTCGATTCGTGCTTTACGATGACTTTTACCAATAATATCTTACGGCACAATGGGATTGCTCTGCGAATCACCCAATCAGAGAACATTAAGATTCATTGTTGCACTCTGTCTTTTAACACCCATTTTGCAATCGTTGTTGATACAGGTAGTTCCCAGATAAACATCACGCATTGCGACATCATCTATGGTTTTCGAAGCGGTGTTTACCTCGCAGAAAACTGTTCTGTTGCACTCTCCCATAACAACATTTATTCCAACACACTTTATGGGTTGTACGCAGCACACTCGGATTACAGCATACAGAGTAACTATTGGGGATCACGACTTGGTCCGTCTCTAACAGGGTTCGGGGTCGGTGAGCAGGTTCACATGCCATTCGGGAGGTTAAAAAGCTACCCCTGGAAAACCCAGATTTTGTTTGATGTTGGTGCAAACTGGACCTACCATAAACCCTATCTGAATCGAACCATTCAAAATCCGAAAATTAAAACAATTCATTTTTCAACAAATGACACTGACGACGATGGTGCCCCTGATTGGTGGGAAAAAAAATGGGGATATGATTCATTTGTTTGGGAAAACCACTCGCATCTTGACCCTGATAATGATGCCTTGAACAATATCGAGGAATGCTTTACTGATGCGTACGGATCAAACCCGTTCCATAAGGATATCTTTTTAGAAATTGATTGGATGAACTCAAATGACCCACATAAAATAAACAAACCAGGTGCACAGCTCATCAAAGAAGCAGAAGATACTTTTGAACAACACAACATCACGCTTCATGTTGATGTGGGATATTGCGATGGTGGAGAAGAGATACCGTCAATCTCAAATGTTACTTTTTTAGATGTTCTAAATATTTACTGGCAGTATTTCCTGCATGCTGATCTGGACAACCCGCGGAAAGGCATCTTTCGGTATGGGATAATCTGTGACGATGGCCCTGATGTGAATTTCCCGTTCATGGGATGGGATGAACTTGACTCTTTTCTTATTTCTTCACAGGAGTTATCTGAACAGTTCCCTTGGATTAACAGGAGTCAACTTATTATGAAAGCAGCGATCCATCATCTTGGTCATACACTCGGGCTTCTTGCTGATTTGCATGGTGGAATCGATAATGTAGATACGTTACGTCCATTAAGCCTGCAATGGTTCATGTATCGTAATTATAAAAGCTGCATGAATTACTGGTATAAATATAGGACCTTCTCCTACTCTGATGGAACTCATGGACCTGGTGATTTTAACGATTACCGTTATCTTAATTTCAGTTTTTTTAAAAACACTTTGTTTCCGCTGATTTAATGGATGGCTATCTAGAGTGCCGAAACCTTTCGGGCGAACGTTAAATACCCGGTGTGACCAAGCATTTCGAAACTCGGGCGGGTCCCATGCTTTGAGACGATCATCTCCCGCTGGATGTTCTCATAGGTTTTACATTCAATGAAGGAATGCTGTTCGATTGTTTTCACGGTTTGTTCCACCTGTGAAATCAATGGAGAATACGTACAGAGGTATCCTCCGGTCTTTAACGCGTTCCAGGCATGAGCGACTGCAGCCCAGGGGTTTGGGATGTCCAGGATGATCGCATCAAGATCTGTTTCATCAATCCCGGTTGTGACATCCTTGATTTTTGTTGTCACATATTTAGTGAGATTGGCTTGTTTGATATTCTTCATCGCATGGTCTATGAACTCTTGCCGGATATCATAGGAGATGACAAGGCCTGTAGGGGCGACTGTTGAGGCAAGCGCGATGGTCAGTGACCCTGACCCGATCCCTGCTTCGAGTACCTTCTGCCCAGGTTCGATAGCACAATTCATCAGGATGTGTGCTGCATCTCGTGGTAAGATGATCTGCGCCTGACGATACAATCCCTGCAGTTTATCCTGTACTGAAGGAACAAGAAGCCAAAACTGTTTATTGCCGATCTGTAGCTTATTTCCGTATTCTTTTCCAACGAGGGTCTTGGGGTCGATTACCCCGATTCCTCTGATTTTATCGGTTTTTCCGTTTGTATCGACAATGATTTTCCTCAGGTTTTCATCGATGAGCACGACGATGTCATTTTCTTCGACCATTGCTTTCATGGGGTCCACCGTCCAAAATCAACAAGGGAACCAAAACTAAGGCTCTCCATATCTAGTTGGTCTCGCCATTGCTCCTGACATCTGCAGGATAAGTCACTGAAGACCTCGTTGTCTTGTGTCAGGGAGAATTCTTCGATCGCATGCACTACCCTTTTGTCACAGATACCACAGTTATGGGCTCCTCGGATGCTTCCTCCGCCGACCACATCACATTTCACAAACGCATCGGTAATGGTTTTACTCTGTTGTAAAAACGTAACGATGCTCCAGAGCCATGGTGGTCTGTACTGATTTCTGTTCCAGAGGTATTCGACTACGGTGTGCCGCTGTATGTTTGTCGGGTTCAATGAGAGCAGATCCGTATATGGGGCGGAGTCTTTTGCTGTATTGATGCAGTCGTTGAGTGATTCTTTCTCTGTCAAAAACGGTGGTTTTAAGAGCACATAAGTTTTGACATGAGCCTTGTGTTTTTTCAGCAGGACTGCCGCTTTTTTGAAATCTTGGAACATGAAACCTTTGTTGATGGCTTTTTCCCTCACCAGATCATTTGAGGTTTCCAATCCAATCCCGACTTCGAATTCTTTTAACGGTATATTTTTCTGAATCGCTCCTAAACTTTTTTCAGTGATATATTCTGGCCGTGATTCCACTGAGATTTTTTCTGCGGTATTATTCAAGGTGGTAAGGATTTGTTGTTGCACAGGTACTGGTATTTCAGAAGGATCAAGGAAGCTTCCAGAGGTGAAGATTTTTACGATCTTTTCATTCTTGTAACCCTGCAGAGCGTTCTCAAACTGCGATAAGAGGTCTTTTTCAGAAACAGCAGACAGCATACTGTCGTTGAAATACCCACACATCGTGCAACCGGAGGAGAGTGTCCAGGTGCATCCCCGTGTCCGAAGAATAATGACGTACGCGTCAACGACTCGTCCATCCAATACGTCTTTTTCTGACCAACATCGAACCGGCTGTCTGGGATTCTGTGAGCGCGGTATAAAATCTTTTTTGAATGAGCGACAGAAGGTGGTTATTTCGTTCATGTCCTCTTATCGTTCTTTTTCCGTTTGAATAGGAAAATAACAGCAACGATGGCCCCGATAAAGACAATGACTTCAAAACCAGGGGTTGAGCCGATGCTTGTCGGGTAGGGTACAGCGTAGCTGAGTGTGTTTGGTAATTGTGGTTGTCGTAGTAACGCAAGGGTCGCATTCCATTCTCCGAGTGTATCTTCTGTTCCGATGTTCGGGTCATTTGCAGTTGTAAAAGCATAAGAGCGTGTGTCTTTGACGCTGTTGGAGAACTTTTCAGGGATGTTGATGAAGTAATGCCGTGCTTCTGCAAAGACTGAGACGCTGACTGTGGAATTCGAAATCCATCCTTTATATTCCGCGGTGGTCTCGTATTTCTCTTTATCGTTTATCTCCTTTCGATCGACGTTAATGTCCGATCCGTTTTCTATCTTATAGTACACCCTGAAGTTTTCTTTGCTGATGTCTTGGTCAACCTTTATGGTAATCGCATCACCACTCATAATATCAGTGAACCGGGATGAGATAATCTCGATGACATCGGTTGCGTAGGTAAATGTTCCCGTAATTGTGGTTTTCCGATTGCTCGTATCGGAGACGATCGCCGTGTAGTTGAAGGCACCAATGATGTTGCTTGGGTTTTGGTAGGTGTAACGGAAGATGTTGTTTTCGTAGGTGAACTCCGGGGTGATGATAGTCCCGTTTGGATCGGTGATTGTAAAGGTGATTCCTGCGGTGTTGATACCTACGTTGTCGGTGATTTTTGCAGCAAACAGGATAGTTCCACCGGGTTCCTGCATCCCTGGGAGTACCACCATGTCCACATGTGGTGCTTCCCCGTCGTAGAACGGAGGGTTTACCAGGATTATAAGGACGAGCACCCAGGTGAAGAAATAGGTGACAAATGCGGTCAGCCAGCCTTTTCGCCCAAAATCAGTCAGATCGATTTTCAGTTTCAAGAACAGATATTTTATCCAGATTGAATTGACGACCGCGACAAGGAGGACTAACTCCCAGCGTAGGAAGCTACCTTCGAGAAGCGCCCAGAAGCCAAAACAGATGACTGCAAGGAGCAATCCGAAGAGAAATGAGATGAACAGAGTCTTGACGTTCCGCCGCTCTTTTTTCATGAATGCTTCTTCATCGAACTTCGGCACCTGGAAATCAAGTGGCTCATCTGCCTCAGCGCCTTCCTTTCGTCTCTTCGCCATAGAAGGCCAGGAAGGGATGCTTCTTTAAAAGGTTTTTTCCTAAGGGATTTTTTTCTGTTTGAACTAAAAGAAACCTTTGCTTAGATTATTCCAGATTTTTTCGTTTATAAAAATAAGATACCATCCGGAAGTCTGTCGAGATATTTCCTAAAGCCCTCAGGCCAGCTCTTTGGATTCATTCCTTTCTGTGCAAGGAACGCAGTCGTCCATCGCTGCAGACCAATACCAGAACAACCGCTCCACAGCTCGCTTTTTTGCGCCTTGATGTTGAATGCGCTAATGTACTTATCCCCTAGGATGCTGAGGTTCTGGAACTCCAGCCACTCCGAGTCCTGCCGCGTACCGCGGTACGGCATGTACGCCTCAAAATCAATCGTCCCGGTATCCTGTGTGCTCTCGTCACCGATTTTTCCTGCCTGCTGCATGTACCAGGGGGTGACCCATGCCATCCGCCATTCCAACTCAAAGATATCGTTGAACACGTGTTTGTACCGCTCTAGGAGTTTCTCTCGCAAGGACAACAGCTGCTCCCGTGTCCCGATGTAGACTGGTTCGATCCGATGGAACTCATCAACCCGTTCGATCCCATGTCTACCACCAGATTCGTACCGTGCTGAGATTGCGGTCTTATCATAAACCAGAACGGGAAGTGATGTCTCTGCGATGGTCTTGCCTTTGAACGACCAGTAGATCATAGGACATTGAGCATAGCAGATCCCTGCGGTCGGCGCAGACAGGTTCTTCTGCAGTTCATCAAGGGGGACTTCTTTTGTAATCTTTGTCAGATCAATGAACCGTTCCCAGTCTTTTGCATCCCGGGTTTTCGGTTCGGCCACATAGTAAAACTCGTAGGGCATTCCCTCCATATGACCGGTTTTTAACCAGATGTCGAATGGTTTGATATGGGACTCGATGACCTCTTGGAAACCTAATGGTTTAAGGACTTCCTGGATTGCGATCCGTTCCATGGTCTTCAGGATCGCAGCTGCCTGGGGGCGGTAGAACCATTTCCCCTTGGTCGGACCTTGTTTGAGCCAGCCGAGGCTCTCCATCTCCTCGGTAGGGTCCTTTGTCCATATCGGTTTTTTTTCCTCTGATTTCCAGATCAATTTCCAGAACTCTGCTTTTCCCTCGTAATACTGGTTCTCCACTTTCTCTTTGACCCGGTTCATCATCCGGTCAATGTAGTTCCCGCGAAGAAACTCCTCGGACACATCAGACAACACCATCGTCGCCTGTTTCCCTTTTATGTGCACATCAGCGAACGGGATGCTGACGTCCTTGAGAGCATCCCGGGCAAGATCAAAAGAAATCGTATACTTCTCAATGGTGATGCCACGCACACCAACATGATGAGTCTTTCCCAGCTCTTTACTTAGCGCGTTTTTGATCTGTAATAACGCGTTATGCGGGCGCAGAGTCCCTTCTGAGGTAATGAACAGAGACAATGTTGTTTTTTCAATAGTGCACTTCTCTATGACTGCAAGTTTCTCTGGGCCTTTCTTCAGAATCGATTCGTTTGTATCTGCGATGAATTTCTCAAATTCCGTTGATAATCCTGAAACGTCACTGCTCAAGGTGAATCGTGCGTGTAACTCAAATCGCATCATCGGCAGGTTATCCTTCCATGCATACTTAATTCTTACTTACAAAAACAGAGAGATTCTGGAAAATATCTCCTTAGAATCATCGACAATTTCAGACAGTAGGTACAGCAGCTAGAGCAGAACCCAAGAAAGATATTTTATCAACTTATCTATTTTCAACCCATGTTTGATAAGTATAACCCCTGACTGACGAAATATTACAAAAAGAAAAATGGAATACCCATTTTTGTCGATAATCAAGAATGACAACTTTTTTTTGTGTATAGGTATTTCCATCTTGTTTCAATTCTGCCTAGACATCAGCAATTCCATCATCACCAAAATTTGTTACTGTAACATCTATAAATACACATAAGTCCTTCCCCGAAAAGAATGAGGTATTGAATCGTGTGCTTACAACATTTATGTTCGGTTTAGGGCGTAATGTATTTTCTAAAGAACAACCAATAAATGCTACACAAACGAACAAGAGAATGATTCCAATCGCCAAACATTTCTTTATCATGAATACACTCTATAACTGAAGAACATCGAAGAATCCAAATAAGAAATGATTGGTGATTATCCTTGCTTTATAGGGAGTTGATACCCTGATGATATCCCCAAGTTGATACCGGAGGAGTTGATGATATGGACCGATCCGGATCATCCAGAGATTCACCGCTATCACCGTCATATACGCCCCTTTTAATGGAGAGCCTATATAGCGACCAAAAAGGAATACCTTCGACCAGTAATTTGGAATAGAATCGATAAAGAATGTGATTTTTCGCGGTTTTGAGGGATTAAATTTTAAAAAGGTCGCAAGCACGCTGAGATTCTCATAGCTCTCATTTTGGTCTACCAACGGGAATGTTATTGAAAGTGTGTTATTGACAACGATACAATCAGATGAGGTAAGATTGATTTGACTCCCGTTGAAAAGAACGACTCCCGTTTGATTGATATAACTCACCAGATAGTCCTGCCCTGAGGTGGTGAATGAAAAAGTATATTCAATCACATCTATCGTCTCGTTGGTGATATTCCACCAATAGGGTTGCCCCCGATTCTCAATACAGCCTGCCACTTGTACACTGAGTGTCACCAGACTTCCCTGTTGCAGATAGGTTGTCTGTATCAGGTCAAGATTATCAACTTCAATGTCGGTAGAGTTCATGATGACCGTGCATTTGTTATTCAAGTAATTCAACGAACACACATCGTTTGTCCAATCGGTCATCGTACCATTTGAGAAAAACCTTTGATTCTGAGGAAGACCATCTTTCATCCGATCATTGATTCTTCCAGGTATATTTGGTAGAAGAGCTGCCTGAACAAACAAAAGAATCATTCCAATCGCAATCCATTTCCTTTTCATTGCTTTCCCCCTTTATCAGTATTTTATAACAATGTTCTCATATAAGAAAGTTATTGATTCTAATATACTTAAACTCTTTATTCTTATTGATTCAAATAAAAGAAAAAAGAGAGGAAAATCTCCCTATGGTAGTTATCTGTGGTTTTTCTCCTTCATTTTGACAAGAAACTCGATGGATATTTAATTCTTATGAGCAGGGACAGAACAAGAATGAATTTTTTTTTTTTTTTTTTTTTTTTTTTTTTTTTAAGCGTACAGGAAAAAAGAGGAATGTTTCGATCTCCCTGGCAAGGTGTTATTTCTTTACAATCTCAGCGGCAACAGAGACACACGCCAGATAATCATCCAGCGTATGTAACATCGAGGAGACGGAAGCGCTTTCTACCACCGCCTCAAGAGTCTTTCCGGTCACCTTAGATATCACAAACCCCTCGTCATCCGCTTGGATGGACCGCAGCACCTTTTTTGCTTTCTCCTCGGTTTCAAACTCCAAGGTAATGGTACATAACGCCTTCATGGTTCCCCCCTTATCTGCTGAACAAGCAAGGTATCAACCTTCTTCAGAAACTCTCTTTCTTTTCCAAACGCAATCGTGGCACCAGCAGCAATCTTATGACCACCGCCATACCCCCCAAGCTCCCCAGCCACGGTTTTCATCGCAGCACCAAGGTCAAGGCCCTGCATCACCAGTTGTTGGTTCCCACGACAGGAGACATGTATCTCATCATCTGTTTCTTTTCGCGTCAGGGAAAACAATGGTTTCTTCTCATCAAGGACGTAGTTCATCGCAATCCCTGCGATCACCCCACCCAGTGATGAGTTCTCTGAGTAGAAATACCGCATCCCTTCGGTCTCATGGATGCCGCCCTTCTCAAAACTCTGCAGACCGTTGAGGAGTTTTTCTTTATAGTCTTTCTCGACTTGCACAGCATCTTTCCAGATGGTGCCATCACCAAGGCAGAGTGAAAGACCCAAACTGCGGTACCCGTTCTTTCCACACGCGTCCAGCAGATCAGCAAAACGCTCCAACTCCCAGCCGTGTGATGTGATATAGCGTTTTCGAATGGTCATCTCCAAGATATTCGGTTGACAACCTGCTTTGATTAATAAGAATAAAAGATAGGACTGTATCGACGTCATTGTCTCAGAGGGAATTTCCTGGATGGATGCTGTTTTCTCTACATGGAACTGTTCCAGCATCGTCTCGATTTTTTTTCCCTTCCCTGAAAGATCCGGGTAGTAGGGATCCACTGAATAATACAATGCATCCGCGATTGTTTCTCCATACAGTTTGATGCTTGTCTGTTCTGACAGGAATCCTTTCTGCAGGGCGTTCTCAAGGATGGTTTTATTCAACCCGCGCACACCACCGATGAACTGTTTGTCACCAGTCGCACCAGCCAACGCAAGTGGCGCGAGGTCCTCGTTTGCTGGGTCAAGTGCGGCGGCAAACAGATAACTTAAGGTCGCACCAGACACATCATAGTTCCCATCAGCACCAAAGAGGTTCGCGTTGATCTGTATGATGTTCTTTGACGTCTGGGCTGTGAGATATTGGTGATGATCAAGGATGATTGCTTTGCAGCCGAGGGATTCAATGGTCTCTATCTGTCCACTACCCATGTCAGAAAAAACAATCAGCTCGTTATGCTCGTTTTTCAAACGGTCAAATCCTTTGGTAAATGGATTGCGCATTAATGATGCTTGAAACTCGTACCCTGCTCGATATATCGCGGTGCAGAGCACTCCTGCCGCAGCAATCCCATCTGCATCGTAATGGGATACGATCCGGATTCGTTTCGTCGTTGGAATGGACTGCAGCAGAGATGCTGCATCCTGACAGGCTTGGGAGATATCTTCTGCCATAGATTTTACTCTACAGAATGAAAAACATGTTCCAGGCTAAAAAGATAGTGGAAGATTTTATTATTCGAACATCAGCTTTGCTTGTTCTAAGCTGTACTTCCATCCCTGTGGAAGCCGTTGTTCACGATGATAGTATTTCATCAACCGTCGGATTTTTGATTCTGTCAGTGACAGGCTCCGTTTTGTTTTAAAATCCTTCTTATGTTGGTCAACGTGTTTCTTCAGTTTCAAAGCGGTTCTAATCAGATTCTGAAGATCCTCGGGGATCTCTTGAGTTATCTTGTTTTGTGTTAGGATCTGTGTAATGGTTTTTCCAGTCGCGATTTTCACATCAGGAACCGCGTATTGATCACGCAGAATCATGCCGATTTCACTGGTAGTCTTCTCTGCTTTTGCCAGCTCCATGATACGTCCTTCGATTTCTCGTGGATTCAGGGAGCTCCATTCTGGGTGTTTTTCCCGCATGGGATGAGTGGAACCTGATTTACCTTTTGTTCTCGCGTGGATTCGTGCCATTCTTTACACTCCGCTATCGATTCTTAAGGGAACTCCCTAATAAACTACCCGTATATAAAAGTAAAGGTTGATCCCGTAGTTCTGAAAGTCCCTACCTAGGACCAACAAAACGCTAAAATAAGGATTGATCCAAGCCAAGAATAAGGTTCTGGATGAAGAATCTTTTGCTCTTATTCAGACAAAAACAGAGGTTCAGCTAATGGAAAATCAGGAAAAGAATAAGGCATCCGCTAAAGGTAAAGGATAAAAAAACAAGGAAAGAGGTCATTGTGTCAGCCTCCGGGATCCACGGAGACAAGGATGCTACAGAAATACTTGGAGGTGATGAGATGCTTTTATTTCAAGGAACAGAGATGATTTCGTAAAATCGTGAGAAGAAAGAGGATATCGAAGAGGATTGGATGGTGCTGTATCATGGATAACAGGCTTTGATTGGGCATCCATTGTGCAGGCTGCTTTTGGGCGGGGGTGAGAAGTGAGACCGGAATGACATTAAAATCGGTTGGGTCCTGTTGGTTTTCTACCAGGATGTATCCTTCAAAATTCGATTCTGGTTCATCAGGGGCAATGATGGTAACAACAACGTCGACTGCTCCTTCTTCTGGGGTCAGCCCTGTTCCTGACTCGGGGTTGAACGACCAGGTACCCCATGAGTGTAATGAGGTATTAATGGTCCAGTTGAGCAAAGAATCGGTATCCCCAATATTTCGTACTTGAAACGTCCCTATCACGGTTGCACCTGGTTCGACATCGGTCCAGGAAAGACTGCCTGTACAATCCAAATCTGAGGTGTCGGGTTCCGGGGGTGCCTGTGGTGGGATATAGACGATTTTGAACACGTTGTTCAGCGCAGGACTTGGGTACGGATTGACATACTGCCAGACGGTTGTCCCTGCCGGGGTGACTTCGAAGAACCGTCCTGCGACTCCGTCACAGATGAGCGTAGTGCCGCTCTCTAGCCGTTCTGCACCGGAGACAATACCTGCATTGAAACTTTGTGGAGGATTTGCAGTGTAGATCCACGTCTGAGCATCAGGCTCGTATGCCATACCTGTTTCAAGATAATAATTCCCTGATTGATCCACGGGAGGTACGATTTCATCGACCGTGGAGTACCATCCCCCTGGACGGTTTGCTCCGTTGTTAAAGACAAGGATGTTGCCTTCGCCCGGATAGCCGGGTTTTATCCATGTCGCGTCATGCTGACCGAAGAATTTTTGATCACTGGCATCACCAGCTCTATACACATCAGGGTTGCCCCATCGATAGAGCAGGTCGCCTCCTTTGCCGCTGTTCCCACCGGTATGACCCGCGGCTTCCTCTGTCGTAGTGCTATGATCGATGACCCAGATTTCATTGAAATTATGGACACTGAGTAATATCTGATCGAACTGCTCGTTGTAATCAACAGAGTTGGTATGCAGCCAATCCTTCCAAGACATCATGTCTGATGCAAAGTTGATATCCACAAGCTCCGGATGGCCAGCAACCACTCCATAATTTGCTTTTGAAAAGTCAAAATCTTGGATGAGATGATCCCAGACATGCCACTCCCAGACAATCTCACCACTTGAAGGTCCTGTTGGTTGAACCTCAATGACATGGTCAGGCATAAAACCGCTGCTTGAAACATAGTTTGGGTTGCGTCCGGCAGCGATCGCCTCAGATCGGGTTTTTGTTTCCCATGCGATTAGCAGCACATTCCCATTAGCGAGTGGCAGAATATCATGATGGGTAAGACGTCCGTCGGTATCATATCGGAAATCCCATTCGATTGTCCCATCCCATCGTACTTTCTGAACGCCACCCCCTGATCCACCTCCATAACCAACTCCAACTGTTTTGATCGAACGAAGAATGGTGCCATCGCCTAACCAGCGGACCGCCTCACCAGGCAAATATGTACTTGACCACGTGTGATTCACTACCCCTGCAGAATCGATGAGGTAGGTTGTTGCGCCGTTCATAGGTGAGAAAAGAATCTGACCATCAATACTGGTTGAAGAGAGAAATGTTTTTTGATTTGTCTCTTGGGATGCAGAGAGAGGGACAAACCATACTCCTATCAATAAAAAAAGAACGACCATCGTGTGCAATCGAAAATATGAAGAATAGTTCCATTTCAATAACAGTGACGTTCTTCCTTTCTGCACAATCATATCCCCCTATTATCTAAGACAGTATCATATAAATAGTTTTTTACTTTCTCTCGGTAAATGAGTGAATGAAACCTTCAAAACACCCATAAAGTATATATTTTTCCATTCATTAGCGAGAGACGTTGTGTGCAGGAGATGACCTTACACATCTATAATACGCTTACGAGGAAAAAAGATCCTTTTACCCCTATTGAGCCTGGCAAGGTGAAAATGTATGTCTGCGGGATGACCGTCTATAGCGATACCCACATCGGTCATGCGCGTACCTATGTCGCATTTGATGTGATTCGCCGTTATTTTGAATACAAGGGAAACACCGTCTTTTATGTACAGAACATCACTGATGTTGACGATAAGATCATCGCAGCGGCAAACAAAGAAGGCATCGACCCACTGATCTACTCACAGCGGTTCACTGATCGATGTCTCACCGATCTTGATGCACTTGGCGTCCGACGGGCAGATTTGTATCCAAAAGCATCAGAGGCCATCCCTGAGATGATCCAGATGATTGAACAAATCATACAGAATGGGTTCGGGTATGTTGCAGGTGGTGATGTATATTTCTCTGTCGAAACCTTTGATGATTATGGGAAGCTGTCTGGTCAGAATATCGCTGAGATGAAGAAAGGCGTTCGTATAGAACCAGGCGACCTGAAGAAAAACCCCTTGGATTTTGCGCTCTGGAAGAAAGCAAAACCTGGCGAGCCGGTCTGGTCCTCCCCCTGGGGTTCAGGGAGACCTGGGTGGCATATCGAATGCTCAGCGATGAGTTGCAGCATTTTGGGGCCAACGTTTGACATCCATGGAGGCGGTTTGGATTTGCAGTTTCCCCATCATGAAAACGAGGTGGCACAGGCTGAGGCTGCTACCGGGCAGCAGTTCGCCCGGTACTGGATGCATATCGGGTTGCTTACCATCAACGGGGCGAAAATGTCCAAGTCGATTGGGAACATCATTAATGTCAAGGACCTTCTTCAGAGCTGGGATGCAGAGGTCCTCCGGATGTTTTTCGCTCAGGCGCATTATCGGAGTCCCCCTGATTTTAGTGAAAAAGCTCTGGCTGATGTCGAAAAAGGTCGTGAACGTCTCCATCGGGTCAAAGAACGACTCCAAGAACATGCAAAAAAAGCTTCTTCTGAGAAACCAAACGACTCCCTGTTGCAGGCACCAGAGAAACAATATCGGGCAACGATTAAAGAATTTCAGGATGAATTTGAAACAGCAATGGATGATGATTTCAACACCCCCAAAGCATTCGCCTCGCTTTTCGAGTTTGTCAATAAAAGCAATCGGTTCTTCGAACAGCAGTCAAACCCAAACCCAGAGCTGTGCAAACAAGCGCTAGATGTCTACCTGAAGGCAGGTATGGTGCTGACATTATTCCAACCACAGATGAAAGCGCCTCTGAAAAAACAACCAGATGTTACTAGCGCCCTGCAAGCACTTCTCCAAACCTATGGTAAGACAATCGATACTTCAACATTAGATGCTTTGCTGCAGGCATTGCTTGAAGCACGCCACGACGCACGCAAGAAGAAAGACTACAAAACCGCAGATGACATCAGGAAAAGCCTTGAGTCCCTCGGCTTTGAGATACAGGACACCGCGCAGGGCTCGGTTTGGAGGAAGAAATAAGCCATGAAACGGGTGCTTGTCGGATTTGATGGCTCAGAAGGAGCAGAAAACGCGTTAAACAAAGCAATGATGATTATCGATGATGACGGAGAGATCATCCTTCTTGCGATCGTCCCGTTACCTTCTGATAGCAATCTCTTGGATTCAAAAACCTATGAGATCATCAAGCTACGAGCACATTCATTGATCAACAACGTCATCCGTGATCTAGGTACCCATAGTTTCACGATCAACGGCCTGGTCAAAGAAGGAGAAGATATCGCTGCAGTGATCATCGATGTGGCAAACGAATTACACTGCGATTTGATTGTACTGGGAAGCCGCGGCTCTAGCACGTTAGGAAAATACCCGATTGGCAGCGTCGCTAATAAAGTGGTTCAATACGCAGCAAAACCCGTGATGGTCGTCCGATAAAAATAAAATTGTTTATTTCCCTTTGGTTTGATGTGCTCGGATACTGGGGCGTATTTTTTCCGCACCTTTTCCCTTATACATCAACCCTCGACCTTTCTGTCCTGCGCTGGTTTTTCCCCGTAGCACACGTCGTCTGTTCGGGAATGCGGAGATCCAGTTGATCTTCGGGTCATTGACGATCGCAGGATGTGCAGGGTCAACCAAGATAACCTCATAGTAATGGTACATGCCGTCTTTTCCGACCCAGTAGGAGTTCAAGACTTCCATGTTCGGATAGTGAGCTGCGGTTCGCTCTTCGACGATCCGTTGTGAATTCTTCGCCGGGGTCAACTTCTTTGTTCCTCGTGCTGAGGGTTTCCTTCCCCCTTTTATCTGATGGCGGTTCAACCCACCGTGCCGCACATGCGCTCGCACGATGATATACCCTTGTTTTGCTTTGTAGCCAAGTGATCGTGCACGATCAACTCGTAACGGTCTCTCGACCCTGAGGAAATTCTCTTCTCGTCTCCATTGAATCAATCTGTTTTTCTGCGGTGATTTAAAGGATGTATCTGGTTTTTTCCATTTGTCACCGATATAATCGTACACGCTTTTTACCATAAATTACACCTGTCATTCTGGTTGGTTGTAGGGGGTAAGGAAGGGAAATCTTTATTTAAAACTTTTGCCGCATGATTCTTCGAAAGGTTTTTTTTTGTCAACTCATCTGATGACTGTGTAATTGAAAAAAAGAAAAAGAAGAAAAGACGGGGTGTTAGTACCCTGCAAGGTGTCGGAGGAATGGGAAGAGGTTCGGGAACATCTCAAGCAGATGTTGGAGGAACCCCTGCAAGGGTCTTGCTTGGTGTTTTTCGATGCTGACCGGCATCGTGACGTCCAGGGTCGCCCAGCCGCTTTCTACACCATAGGTGTCTTTTGCTTTTGCTTGGATGGTGTAGGTTCCTTCTTCAGCCCACTGATGGTTCTTTGAGGCGGTCGCGCCTGAGTTGTAGGGGCCGACCCATTCGCTGACCTGACCATCTCCCCAGTCGATGTAATAATACACCATGTCACCGTCAGGGTCAATGGTGGTTAATGTGTATTTATACAAGGTATCTGGTTTGCCTTCCGCAGGACCGGTTATGGTCGGGGTGTTTGGTGGCCGGTCTGTCATAATCGTCATCATGATCGGTGTTGACCATCCACTTTGGGCTGAATTAATGTCTTTTGCCTTGGCTCGTACCGTGTAGGTACCGATTACGCTCCATGCGTTTTGCGCTGCTGCTTCTTGTCCAGAATTATAAGGACCAAGCCATCCGCTGTTGGACCCGTCGCCCCAGTCAAAGAAATAGTAGACATTTTCTCCATCAGGCTCAGTGGTGACAGCCTGGAAGGTATATAATTCATTGATGACCCCGGTATTTGGACCAGTGAGCACTGGTGTCGCTGGAGGGTTACTAAGTAAACCAGCCTCTGCAAGTTCAGCCAGGGTCGCTAGAACAAGTCGTATGTTCTTTACTGCATACGTCAGGTTGATATTTGCGATTGTGTCTTGAGCGGTATGATAGTATGGTGTCATTTCGTATTCAAAGTAAAACAAAGCATCGTATCCCTCATCCCAGAAGGAATTATGATCGCTACCCCAGGTGGACCCACCATGATGAAGCGTCAGATCAATATACTCATCGTATTCTGTGTTGATGTTGAACGTATAGGTGTAGAGCCATTCTGAAGCGGTATTTTCATACACGATGAGGTTACTGCCATCGCTGCTGGTAATCGCATAACTGATCATATCACAGTTTAAGACACCGACAATGTCCCACCCCTCGTTTGCTGCTTCGCTTGCATAGACCTCGCTCCCAAGAAGACCTTGTTCTTCACCGGAGAATGTAACGAACTTGATAGTATGGTTAAATTGATATTGGCTCATGATCAACGCTGCGATTAAAACAGCGGCAGTACCTGAAGTGTCATCGTCTGCCCCTGGAGCTCCCGAGACCGTGTCGTAATGGGCGCAGATGATGTAAATGTCATCGCTTGTTTCATCGGTACCAACCAATGTTCCTTCCACGTTATCTGAGTCGTATCCAGCATTGCTCCACGGGCAATACCGCACCTCAAGACCCATGCTTTCGAATTGGTTGTAGATGTAGTCAGCTGCTGCGATACAGGCAGCGCTTTCTGTCGGTCGAGGTCCGTTTGCTGTCAGGTTTTCCTCATAACTGAGAAAGATGGATTCGTCAACCTGTTCGATCATGCTAATGACGACGTCATCCATGGTTGGTGCTGTCATTTCAGGACGTTCGCGTAGTATTGGTGAATCTAAAAGCGCATCTGCTGGCGGAATCGGTGCGTAACCCGGCGTTGGTGGTTGCGTGACTTTCAAATTCTTCGTTTCCGCTGTCTGGATTGGAAGACCAATCACAGGCAAAACAGTCACGATCATCAGCGTACATATAACAAGACAAATAATTTTGCTCTTCTTCATCTGGTTTATCCCCAGCATATTATGCCCGCTATAGTATTTAAATTTTCACGACAAAATACTGTTTTTCATGAGTTTTTTTGCTGGTGATGTGAAAAAATGTGCGCATACATTTATATATAAAATTTACTTTTATAATATGACAGGGGAAAAATATGAGAAAAATCATATCGTATATTATAAGCATGAGTCTTTGTTTAAGCGGGCTTGGGATCGTCGGAATCTCGGGTATGAATCTGAAAAATAATCAGGATGTGCTGTTGTCAATGGATGCTTCTCCAGATCTCTCTGCACGTCTCTATTCTGCTGCTCAGTCTTCCTTTTCCCAACAGACTCAATATTCTACCATGATAAATAGCGTTGTCAATGAAGCAGGAAAGGGTGACTATCCGCTTGGTGCTCTTATCTGGCAATATCAGATCAGTGGGGGGTCTGATAATAGTCCGAAAGCGATCGCTGCGCTCGATGATATCAATGATGATGGAGTTGACGATGTCGTTATTTGCTCTGAGGATAATACGATTCGCTGTTTCAGTGGTTATGCAGATGGTTCAGGTGATGTCCTGTGGTCCCATGAAATCTATTCAGGGAACATCTATCAGCAACATGGATTGGCGATCACAGAGGACATCAATGGAGACGGGTTCAATGATTGTGTGGTCGGTGCGACTGGTGGTGCTCGGTTGATTCGTTGTCTCTCTGGTTTGAGTGGTCAGACGATTTGGACACATGACACTCACGAGTATGGTGATGGTGGATGGGTCTACCAGGTGGATTGTGGCTATGATTACAATGGTGACGAGGTCCTTGATGTCGTCGCAGCAACTGGGGATGATTCTTCTGAGACTGGTCCGAAACGGGTCTATTGTCTGAATGGTTTGACGGGGGTATCCTTATGGGAGCGACCCTTGGATGGACCAGGGTTTGCAGCAATGGGCGTAGAAGATTTCACCGGTGATGGGATTCCTGATGTGCTTGCAGGTTGTTCCGATGATGCTGAATCCGATGGATATGGCAAGGGGATTAATGGAGCTACAGGTGCTCTGATGTGGACGTATCCAGCCGCTGGCTCCTCAGTCTGGGGTGTTGAACAGCTCGATGATGTGACTGGCGATGGGATAAAGGATGTGATCATCGGTGATTTCTCTGGGCATATCTACGGTCTGAATGCCGCGACCGGCACCCAAGCGTATTATCTTTCAATCGGAACGGTGATCATCAACCGTTTG
>Ga0209287_10000612_pt1 | contig 20436 bp, 15 predicted proteins | sample PPLLak3cmMay2015_2_FD_187255 | JGI IMG/M metagenome (GOLD analysis project Ga0209287, IMG submission 187255) | Freshwater sediment microbial communities from Prairie Pothole Lake near Jamestown, North Dakota, USA - PPLs Lake P8 Core (1) Depth... | ecosystem: Environmental > Aquatic > Freshwater... | reverse complement strand
GACCCGGATAGGTTCTACCGATCCGGTGAGAGATGATATAGGTAATTCCTCCGGGAAAGTCTCGAAGGGCAGACAGGAGGAATTACCTATGCATGATTGGACGAGTTTATCGCATGTTCGATGGGATTGCAAATACCATGTTGTATTTGTACCCAAGTATCGGGAGAAGAAGCTATACGGGAAATTTCGGAGTCGAGTTGGAGAGATAATACGTGATCTGTGTCGCCAACGAGGAGTGGAGTTGTTGGAAGGGCATTTGAAGTCCGACCATATCCATATGTGTTTAAGAGTTGCGCCGAAGTATAGTATAGCGTTTGTAATAGGGTTTTTGAAAGGCAAGAGTGCGGTGTTGATTCATCGAACAGTATTGGGAAAGAAGCGGGTGTCAGGGTTGCACTTTTGGGCCAGAGGGTATTGTGTCAGCACGGTTGGGTTGGATGAAGAGACGATACGTAAATACATAAGAGAGCAAGAAGAGGACGAGAAAGAACAACTGGATTTAGGATTAAATTGATAGCCCCAACGGGGCTTTCCCGAAGTTAAAAACCCCCCTCTGGGGGGCAACCTGAGGCCACCCGCTCTGCGGGTGGAGTATCACTATGTGGCGTCCAGGAAAGTTACTGCAACCCGGCTTTCTAATGCCTTGGATATTTCCAGGCATATATTGTTCAGGAATTCCCATGACGGGCATATAGTTAAAAGCCTGCCAAAGTGTGTCTTTGAGAACCTCAGGAATCACGGCGTATCGTTTGAGGAAGCGCAGGCCGTTTTCTATGATGATTTTTCCAGGGCATTCTACGATGATGAACATTCGGGAGGATAGATTCCTTCTGATTGGTTTAAATTTCAAGCTTCGTCTCTTGATGGTCTGTCACTGCTATCGTGAAAGTCGCTCCGACAAACAGTCGGTAAAGATCATGGGGCGGGAAAAGAGAAGGTGGTGCCGGAGGTCGGAATTGAACCGACATGTCCTTGCGAACGGAGGATTTTGAGATCTTTGGATACCCCCCTTTTTGTCCGATTACTATAAAGTTTTGGTTTCTGATCTCTGGTTTGTCGTTTCTTGTTTTTTTCTTTTAATCGGAAAATAGGAACTATAAACCAAAAACCTGAGTCTTTATTATCGCCTTCCTTGTCAATATTGGGCGTTATTCAAAGGTCTCAAAGTAACGATGACTTCGTAAAAAGGCGGAAATCAGGCCATTATGTTTTAAAGATAAAATATACGGCGCCAAGCAGGCAGAGACCCGCCCAAAGAAAATTCATTTTAAGCGGCTGCTGCATGTATAACAGAACAAATGGTACGAATACGGACAGGGTTATGACCTCCTGAAGTATTTTCAGCTGCGCAAGACTGAGCGTGGAATAACCTATCCTGTTTGCCGGCACCTGGATCAGATATTCAAATAGCGCTATGCCCCAGCTTACAATTGCCGCAACATACCATTTTTTATCACTCATATTCCTTAAGTGTGAATACCATGCAAATGTCATGAAGACATTGGAAAGTGTCAGCAATATTGTCGTTTTAATAAATACATTCATGTCGTTAAATTGAAACAGTCTCCTTTTTCCTGTATACCATTCCCTGAAAAATTGCTATCAGGCCCCCCTGCTCATCCGTAACATTTACCGTGTATGATGCAAGCTTCGGATTGATGGCAACCTCAATTGCTTCAGCAAAAAGCCGGCCTCTGGTTGCCGCCTTCATATAAGATATGCTTACATTTATTGCCACGGCAACCGTCCCATGCGAATTGGATGCAACCGCAAAAACGAAATCCGCAAGGGTAAAAATCGCCCCCCCGTGAACGCTGCCCACGGAGTTCAGATGATGTTTTTTGATATTCATCGCGGCTTTTGCCCGGCCTTCCGAAATTTCAAGAAGTTCTATGCCGGAATGGCCGGCAAATCTGTCGTTTTTCTGGAAAAAGGTCAAGAGATTTTTCAACTAAAACCTCCTTTATTAAATTATGTCGCGAACATTCATCCAATGCCTTCAATTCCCGAGCCTTTTGTTGCTCCTGGCGAATCTGAGGAAAGCGGTCAGGTTTTGCATCACTCTCTTCCAGCTGTCCGTTGAACGCCAGATCATGCTCATATATCCGAGAAGAATTTCAGGCCTCATGAAGTGCTTTCTGTAAAACAATTTGAAAAGCTCTTCAAGCCGTTCTTTTGTCATGCCTTCCGGAACGAAAAGAAAATTCATGCAATCCATCTTGTTCCAGTCTTCGTTGAATTGACCCAGCTCGTGAACTTTTTCGTAAATCGGTGAACCCGGAAACGGTGTAAATTTCGCGATGTTTAATTCGTCAATCGGGTTTGAAAAGAGATATTCCATGCTTTTTCTGATTCCGGCTTCCGTTTCACCGGGAAGTCCCATCATAAAAAGTCCTTTTGTCCGTATGCCTGCTTTTTTTATCAGATGAAGCTTTTCAGACAGCATGGAAAGATTCGCATTCTGCCTGTGCTGTGCAAGAAGGTTTTCGTCACCGGTCTCTATTCCGAGGCTGATCATCCAGCAGCCCGCCTCTTTGAGCAAGAGAAGAAGCTCGTAATCTATATGTTCGGCTCTTGCCACGCAATTAAAGGAAATTTTTCGCGGCCTGTTGATCATCATCTTCGCGAAATCGATAACTCTATCTCTCCTGAATGTAAACTGGTCATCATAGAAAATTATGTGTTTTACCCCGAAACGATCACTGAGATAGTTCACATGTTCATACAGGTATTCGGCTGAGTTGTAACGAAAAGAGCGGCCGAAAACCGAGCGGTCGCAATAACTGCATGCATAGGGGCACCCTCGGCTTGATATACAGCTTGAGCTGGGCGCTTTCGGATAACTGAATAAAGACGCTTTATATGCCGAGGGGAAGCCTTCAAGTTTTTCATAGGAAGGAAAAGGAAGCTCATCGAGATCGAGGGCTGTCGCTCTCTGGCCTGTATAGCGTATTTCATCTTCTTTTTCACGGTATATGATGCCGGATACGGATGAGATGTTTTCTCCGTTCTTTTCCATCAATTCTGCAAGAGTTTCCTCACCTTCGCCTATAACCGTGAAATCAACGACCGGAAAGTTTTCCAGAATTCTTTCTTTCAGAGCTGAAACGTGGGCTCCTCCGAAAATTACTTTTATATCCGGAAGTATGCTTTTTGCCAGTTTTGCCGTTCGGATTCCGTCAAGAAAAGTTGAAGTGGTACAGCTTAGCCCGAGAAAGGCAGGTTTTTCAGATTCGAGATAACCGCGAATCAGGCTGTCGGAATCAGGCCGGGCATAACAGTCAATAATTGATGCATCAATTCTCCGTTTTTCCAGGTATGCCGCTATACTGGCAAGGCCTATCGGTGGAATGATGCTTGCTATTCTTGAAATGTCCTTCCCGGCAGCCTCTTTTTTGTAACCTAAGGGATGAACAAGGAGAATGTTTTTTGAATTGAGAAATGTCAAAGTCGGAATCTACTTAAGGCGTCTTAGGTTCTTAAGCGCATATTTTTTCAGTTTCCTGTTCGATGCTTCCTGCGATACCTTCTCAAGTGTTGATGCATATTTTGCCTCGCCCGATGCTCCAAGCGCATTACAAAGCAATGCCATTGCTTCAACAAAATCATTGCTGCCGGAGGAGCTGTTGTATCCTTTCAAAAGTTCATCATTAACAATATCTAAAATCGCCTGGTCTTTTGTATACTGTTTTCTGACTATTTTAGCCGCCGCCTCTTTGTCGGTTAAGCTCGAAGATTTCAGCATGCTGATAACATCGCTCCGGCCATCACCTTTTTTCCGGCTATCATCTTTTTTAGAAGATTGTGCCGGTGATGAAAGGGCTTTTCCGAGAGCGGCATCTGTCGGAAGCTCTTTCGGTATCGGTTGCAGGTTTCCAACCATAGTGCTGACAAGTTGTCCGTAGGAAACAGAGCCTGGGGATACTTCATGAAGAATTATTCCTTCTGCGATTTTATCCCTTACATCGGTAATTTTTATCTTGCCTGTTTCTATCCGTTGAACATCAATTATTGCTCCGGTTTTGGGATGTTTTATTATTTTACCTTCTTTATACACAGAAAATTCCATTTCCTCTTTAACACCGGTCACTCGTCCAAGGTCTATGGTTACTGTTGAACCGAACTTATTGACAATATAGCCTTCAAGTGGAAAGTTTTTTATAATTTTTTCCGACATCTGGACGACAAGATCCTGAAGTTTGACCGCGGCGGTACTTTTAACGTTTTCGGCCGCAATTATTGAAGCGGTTTCCACGTCTATTATTCTGGCGTTTATTTCAATTACGTTCTGCAGTTTCATAACAGAACCGCTTATTATGGTCTTTACACCGAGAAACTTGCCAATTTTAGTTGCAGTGGTTGCATCGACAATTCCGGTCATTGAAAGTTTCTGTTCGTCAAGAAGTTTTTTTAATAAGCCTCTCTCGATGACCTCAAAACGGCCGGCCTTGACAAGCGCGGTGATAAACCATTCCGCCACAATTATACCCATATCCTGGGTTTCAAATTCTTCTCCCTGGAGTTGAAAATCCAGAACCGCGAGTTTTGTTTTCCGGAAATCCGATGCTCCTGCCCAGGCCTGAGCTTGAAGCATAACTGAAAGTATCAAAGGAATTAACAGGTTAACTATATATTTTTTCATCAAAACTCCCCGCGATATATCAAAAAAACCGGACGCAAAAATCATGGTAGGATATGGAAGTCCTATGTATATATAAATGATAATGAGTGTCAAGAAGGTTTAAGGTTCTCGACTTCCCGCTTTACAGACAGGGCGCTAATCTTACTGCGACGGACCGCCGCATAATCTATTTGGCTCAGGAAAATTTACTTGAAGCCGGAGAGCATGACGTCAGGCCTGAGGAAGCAATAAAGCTTGTTGAGCTTAAAAGCTTTTTTACTTTTTTGCTTCCACATTCCGGACAGGAAACAGGCTCGCTGTCGTTTGCAAATACTAACTTTTCAAAAGACCGGGAACATTTTTCGCATTTATATTCATACAACGGCATAATAACCTCCATATAATCCATTAACTACGCTCACCCTTTAATCAGATGTTATGCAAAAGGTTCATACTTTGAACCGGTATTTAAAGGGCCTTATGCAAATTGAAATTATTCAAAGTTGACAGCTTCGTAAAAAGTCCGATTTCTTCGTTGCGCTTCATCCCGTTGCGATTGCGGCGTACGATAAGTACTCCTCATCACACGGTATTCGCGACGCCTTGAACTTGATCTTTTTACTTTGCCGTCCAAATTCTGACTTTTTACGAGTTCATCAAAGTTGACGGCTTCGTAAAAAGCAATTTTATGCCGCTTTGCGGCAATCTATATTCGACGAACTCGTTGGAAGTCTGAATATGCTCTCTTAATGAACTTATTGGGGATTTTTAAATCACTTTGCTAAATCACAAGAAGGTTTGGGCTAACGCCCTCAAAGGCTTGTGATTTTTTACGCGCAGTTCTTCAAAAATCTATTTTCCAAAAATCTCAAATCCGTTCGCATATAACTTTTTACTTGATCATCAAAGTTCAATGACCGATAAATCAGTCATTGAATAACTCGGTTGTCATTTCAACCGTCAGGCCGTCACTGTTTAAAAGGCGTTCGGCCAGACCACGCATTTTGGGAAGTTCGTACCCGAAAAAATAGCGTAATGCAATAAATTTTCCCCGGTAGAAAGTCTGCTCCGCTTTATCAGAATCATTTTCAAGGGCTTTCCGGGCGGCAATGCCCTGAAGCAGCCATTGCCAGGCAACTGCCGTGATTCCGAACAATTCCAGATAAAGAGTTGCATCCGACAGATAATATTCGACTCCCTTTTCCATGAAGACCTGCATTAGATGGCGGGTAACATTCTCAAGCGTTGTCAATGATTCGTCCATTTGCCGTGCAAAAGGACGAAGTTCTGAAAATTTTTCGGCAATTGCTGTTGTGTTCCGGATCTCTTCGGTGAAAAACATGAATGCTCTGCCGTTTTGCGCGACTACTTTACGGCCCAGGAGATCCATGCCCTGAATTCCGGTGGTGCCTTCATGAATGGGATGTATCCGCGCATCGCGGTAATACTGCTCGATCATATAATCATCACAGTATCCGGACCCGCCGAAGCACTGCAGGCCCCTGCTGACCGATTCGATGCCCATTTCGGACGGGTAATTCTTCGCAACGGGTGTTAAAATCCCCAGTAAAAGTTGATATTTTTCCTTCTCGCCGTCAGGAAGCGCTATCGTCATATCGACATATTTGCTGCACTGCATGATAAGAGAGAGGGCGCCTTCGACCACGGCTTTCTGAAACAGCAGCATGCGTTTGACATCAGCGTGTTCAATAATTGGAATCTGAGGAAGGGCAGGATCTTTATTTGCGATACTGCGGCCCTGGCGGCGGGTTTTGGCGTAATCAAGAGAGGCATAATATGCGGCTGTTGCAATACCGACTGCGCCTATGCCGACTCCGATGCGTGCCTCATTCATCATCTGGAACATGTATCTCAATCCGTTGTGGGGCTCTCCAACGAGCCATCCGCGGCAATTATTTTTGTCTCCTATGGCAAGCTGTACTATAGGACATCCCCTGTAGCCAAGCTTGTGAAATAATCCCGATGTTACCACGTCGTTTGAAATCATCCTGCCATTTTCATCCAACCTGTATTTCGGAACAACAAACAATGAAATTCCCTTTACCCCGGGAGGCGCGTCCTTGATCTTTCCCAGCATGAGGTGTACCACGTTTTCAACCCCGTCATGGTCGCCTGCCGAGATGAAAATTTTCTGACCTCTTATCATATAATACCCATGCCCGGTTGGTTCCGCGGTTGTGGTGATATCCGCAAGGGATGACCCAGCTTCAGGTTCTGTTAGGGCCATAGTTCCCTGCCATTTCCCGGAAAGCATGCTTGGGGCATAAGTGTCAAAAAGTTCCCTGCTACCGAAACTTTCTATCAGGTGAGTTGCTCCGGCAGAGAGCCCGGGATAAACGCTTGCCGAATAGTTTGCTGCAGCGAAAATAAACTCACACGCATTAGCTATCAAATGGGGAAGCTGATCACCGTCAAGTTCATAGGGCATTCTGCCTGTAATCCATCCTCCCTTGCCGAATTCTTTCAGGATGGTTTTTACCGACGGATGGACTTTGACTTTCCCGTCGGCAAGTTCTGGCGGCTTACGATCCATTTCAGTGAATACGGGGTAAAGCAGATTCTTTGAAAACTTGATCGCCTCCTTTATAACCATATCAAATGCTTTCCGGTTATGCTCCTGGTAATAATCATATCCGGTCAGGGCATCTGCATTGAAGACCTCATATAACAGAAATTTAAGATTTCTTTCGCTTACAAATTTTGCAGCCATAATTTATTTTGTCCTTTTCCATTTTTATAAAATATAATTTATGCCTTCTTTTCCGAGGTGATCATAACGGCAGCGGCTTCTTCGTTTTTCACGGAGGAATTTCCGATAAGTGTATATCGCCCTCAACTGCGGTAATAAATATCCTTAAAACATTTAAAATTCAATTTTAATTTCCTTGTTTCACGAATGAACGTGGAAAATATGAAATATTATCACTTTAATCAATTTTTAATACTTTCCTTATATTCCGCTAACATTAACCCTTCATAAGGCAAATCAATTATGATAAATTCCCGTTTAAATCCATATGATTCAGATTACTGGCATAAGGTACTGAAGAGAGTGCCTTCTTCTCCGGACGATCTCGTGGAAAGTCTGCCGTTTGTTCCAGGCGATGCTGCAGCAGGGGTAGAGAACGAACTTCAAACCGTTGTGATAGGAAGGAGTTCGGAGGTGGATCTGCCCAGATCAATCCGCGAATCCGATTTTTTTAAAAATGTACGCAAAAGAATTCATACCGGAGAAAGTTCAGGTACCATGGCATCCGGACTTGAAAAATTTCTGGATGAGATAAAGGACGGCATATGGGAAAACAGCTGGGTTCGTTTTCCACGGTTTCTTCTTAACGGTTACGCGCAAAATGTTCTGAACAAGGATCTCCTGTCGGACAAATGTCAGCCGGATTCACCGCTGCGCTCAGACGCATCAAAATTCGTTTTTTATCATCAGCAGGCGGAATGGCTTCGCATACCGGTCAGCTATCTTATTAAGCTGAGCATGGCGAACCTGATCGGGCGATGCGGGAACAAAATTCCCCAGATTAAGAGCACGGGCGAGAAGTTCATGAAGCATTTTTTAAGTGATAATACCTCGCCGGAGACTTATTCGTTTTACCCGGTTCGCCTGGCTCCTGATTCCGGCATGGGGCGGGCCTCCGCCCGTGAAACACTGAAGCGATATCTGCTCACTCATCTTCTGGTGCAATACGGCAATCAGGAGTTTCAGTTGCTTCGAAACGGTCAGCAGGCACAGATCTATTTTGCGGCCCATCCTCCTTTAAGGCTCAGGCAGCTCAACGATCTGGTTCCGGATGCTTTTTATCGCCGGTTGTTCATGAATCCATGCCTTTCCGGCTGGGACAGAGGCGAAGAAAAGCACCGGTACATGCATCTTTGCCACCAGGTATTGTCCAGAAGTCAGCTCAATGCCGTGACGAAGCTCAGGGATGCCGGCATAATCACTTCCAATCTTGTCGTTTTGCCCAATATTTCCAATATCAGCCTGGCCAACAACGGTACCCATATAAGCCTCAGCAGTAAAAAATTAAGCGGTCTGATAGCCGATCCGGTTTCCGGATACGGAGAGAGTGAAGAAAAATATTTCGGCGATCTGGTTATCAAGATCGTTGAGCATTTTTTGCCTTTGTTTGTAAACACATATTCTGCCGATCCATACAGAATGGACTTCTGGGATTTTCACCCTGAAAAGGCACTGGGATTCCTGCCGCATGAACTTGATTATACGCATCTTCGAATGCTCTGGCGTCGCTGGAAGAAAAAGGCAAAGCTCAAAGCGCTGGGATATCGAATAACTCCGATGGGACCGTTATGGCTGGATAAACTGCTGAGTCGTATTTTCAGACTAAAGGGGGATCTTCTTCCGGACTACCGGCTGACCGATTATCTGGTTTGTCTTCTGAGTACCGAGAAGAGCCCGGCATTAAACGGGCAGCAGGATAACGAGATAAGACTTAAACAGAATCTTGCTGATATGGGAGTCTTTGATGCCCGGATGGCGCTTTACCTGGCTTACCGGCTCCGGCAGTACCGGTCTATGGGCTTTTCAGGATTTGAAGGACGTTACTACAGCCTTTTCCACAGTTTTCTGAACGATATGGGGCCAGCTGTAAGCCTCCAGACATTGATTACCGCTCTTGCCTGCCAATATATCGTCGGACAGAAAATTACCCATCTGCATATTCCTGACAGCCCTGAAACGGAGAGTGAGCGACGGCAGATTTTGTTTGGCGCCGCAATTGGTGTTCCGACTTTTTTTGTGAGAAGAAAATCGCCCAATTCATTTATGCAGCTTATTTTAAAAGAGGTGGAGCGAACAAGAAACAGCAGCCGTTATACAGGATATATTCGTGTTCATAACGTGGAGTACCGTCTGGCGCTTCTGAAAATACTTCGAAGAGATGCGGCCGGTCTTATTGAAATGATGCAAATGAAAGAAGTCATAGATAATCTTGAAGCAAGAATTGCCGATCCGGATCATAATGCAGTATCCGGCAAGCTGACGAATGAGATTCTGCAGCATGCTGGCGCTTCGTCTCCTTTTAAACTGAGCGGCAATGAGTTCAACATGGCTGCGGAAGCATTTTATCGCAAAAATCTCAGGAAACAGCACCTTGCAGAAGCCCTGTCGGTAACCGCCGATGATTGCGTCAAACTGGAAAAGGCTGCGGCAGCAGATGATGCGCTGGCAAAAGCCATTTCACAGGCGCTTAATGGCAAACAGGTTTGTGAATTTTTATCAGGCATACGTGAAGATGTTTTGAATGAAAATTTAAATACCGGCAGATTGACTTCCCTGATATGCCTTTTAATTCTCCTGACTTGCCGGGAGATGGCGGAAGAGGAACGATATAACTGACGTGAATTTTCAAACTCATCAATACATTGCCAGGGAGACAGGAGCTGTTCAAACCGAAGCACTTTTTGCCGATTCTTTGATTGCCTGTATTTATGGCGCTGTTCTCGATAAAGCAGACTGGCTTTTTAATGCACTGATATCGTGCCGGGCTTCAAAAATGCTGGCGTGGCTCAATTATGACATGTGCAGCAATCTTGATAGGGGCGGAGTTCAGCATATTATTAAATCGCTGAATATCGATCCGGAAGAAATTCTTGATGACATATCACGCTATCAAAGCTTGAGGAATGTATTCGAACGCAAGATCCGGTATGAGAGCTGCCGGTCCATGCCGCAGTTGTCCGATTCTGTGGTATCGCCTGCTGATGCGCGGTTGCTGTTAGGATTTTTTTTACAAACTTCGTCATTTTTCATCAAAGAGAAGTTTTTTGATTATTCCGAGCTGATCGGCGTAAACCGGCAAAACTGGCTGTCGAAATTTGCCGACGGCGATGTGGCAATTTTCCGGCTGACTCCTGATAAATACCACTACAATCATGTTCCTGTTTCCGGGGTCGTGGCTGATCATTACGAAATATCAGGCCGGTACCATTCATGCAATCCGGGAGCGGTGGTAAGTGCGGTTACACCCCTGTCCAAAAACCGGCGAATCATTACCATTATTGATACGGATACGCATGATGGAACCTGTATAGGGTGTGTTGCCATGATCGAGGTGGTGGCCCTGATGATAGGAGATATCGTTCAGTGCTACAGCGATATTGCTTATGATGATCCAAAGGGAATGACTGTCGACATGCCGGTGCGAAAAGGTCAGCCGAAGAGCATGTATCGGCCGGGAAGTTCGACAACGGTGTTGATTTTTGAGAAAGGTCGTATCCGGTTTTCAGAGGATCTTTTGCAGAATCTGTTCCGGCAGGATTTCTTGAGCAGGTTTTCAAAAGGATTTGGAAAAACTCTGGTGGAAACGGATGTACGGGTGAGGTCCGAAATCGGAAGAAGGGTTTAACTGCAGATCCCATACCAAATTGAATATATTCATGACAATTGCAATAAAGGAGGTTTATATGCAGCATATTTCGTTCGTTATTGTTCTGGGGTTGCTGTTTGCCATAATTATGCGGTGGGGCTTTAAAAATCTTCCAGAGGAAAAGTGGCAGATTCTGGCCTCTGTCCCCCATTACAAGAAGGATAATACCACATGGGCCGGCACCAATTTCACATTTTACGGATTTTTCAATGCTCTTGCCTATACCTTTGCAACAGCTATCCTGATCATACTGCTGGAATCGATTTATATCCCTCTTGCCGGAGTTACAATCCTGATCGCCTGTATTCTGGGAATCTGTATTCCAGCTTCAAAAATCATTGCCCGTATCGTAGAAAAGAAATCAGAGACATTTACTGTGAGTGGTGCTTCTTTTGCCGGAATTCTGATGACACCTCTAATTATAACAGGATTAAACCATATTACTGAAAGGGGAATGGGTTTTTCCCAGCCGTTGTCTGCTGTAATGGCTGCACTGGCGATTTCTTATGCTTTTGGTGAGGGAATCGGTCGACTGGCCTGTATCAGCTTCGGATGTTGTTACGGGAAGCCTCTTTCAGAATGTCCGCAATGGATGCAGCGGTTCATGAATAACGCCTGCTTTGTTTTTTCCGGTCAAACCAAGAAAATATCATATTCGCATGGCCTGGAGGGCAGGAAAGTTTTCCCTGTCCAGGCTGTAACAAGCATAATTTTTTGCGCTTCAGGACTTGTGGGCGTCTATCTGTTTCTTGAAGGTCTTCACAGGACAGCCTTTCTGCAGACAATAATTGTAACGCAACTCTGGCGATTATTATCAGAGATGCTTCGGGCCGATTACAGAGGAGACGGTAAGATTTCAGTATATCAGGTTTTGTCTGTGTTATCGGTTGGGCTGGCAATTATTTTCTGCTGCGTTTTTCCATCCATATCCCTGCCCGAGGCGGACATAAGAGCCGGATTAAATTCTCTGTGGAACGCTTTTGTGATCGTTTTCCTTCAGGCAATCTTTGCTTATGTATTTATTCATACCGGCAGGAGCCGGGTGACAGCTTCCACCATGATGTTTCATGTAGTTCGGGACAGAATATAATTCGAATGCTTTTTGCATCGGTACAGAGCGGATACCGTTTCCATATAAGCAACTGAACGTTCAATGTTTTTTAACCATCTCCCCACAGTTTCCCTTCATATTCCAATTGACACAATAGCGGGTTTAGATTAATTTATACAGAAGTTGAATTTTGTATAAATATAATCCCGATTTCCTTTCAGCCGGCAACAATTGTCATAACAGGAATTCCTTAAATGAATGACAAGTCCGTGACAAACAAGGAACTGATCGAAGAAATATCCGCCTTAAAAAGAAAAATCCGGGAGATAGAACAATCCGGGGCTGAATACAGGCCAGCACGGGACGCACTGAAAAAATCCGAGGCGCTCTATCACGACATGGTAGAGACATCCCAGGACCCGGTCTGGCAATGCGACGCCGAGGGGAGATATACCTATCTAAACCCGGCCTGGGAGAGTGTGTTAGGATACACAGTCGAAGAGATGATAGGCAGAAAATTCTCCGATTTTCAAAGCCCCGAAACAGCATCAAGGGATCTTGAAGAATTTGTGAGGCTGATGCAGGGCGGCTCGGTTAAAAATTATGAAACCATTCATATCGGTAAATCCGGCAATGAAATAAATCTTATTTTCAACGCCAAATTTTTGATTTCTGAAACCGGCAGGATAATCGGCACCAGCGGCACGGCTCATGACATCACCGGGCTTAAAAAAGCTGATTCAGCGCTTAGGGATAGCGAAGAAAAATACCGCCTGACATTTGATACCAGTCCGGATGCGATTAATATCAGCCGTCTCGAAGACGGTCTCTATGTTGACATAAATAGAGGATTCACACAATTGGCCGGTTTTTCACGTGAAGAGGTTATCGGCAAGACTTCCCTTGAAATCAATCTGTGGCATGACCCTGCCGACAGGCAGAAGCTGGTACAGGGGCTGCGGGAGAAAGGCTTTTACGAAAACCTTGAAGCCAGGCTCAGGAGAAAAGACGGTAGTGTCGGTACAGGTCTAATATCGGCCAGAATCGTTTCTCTTAAAGGAGTACCGCATATCATTTCCGTTACACGGGACATCACCGAGATCAAGAAGGCTGAGGCGGAAAAGGCTGCGCTGGAGGAGCAATACAAGCAGTCGCAAAAACTGGAAGCCATAGGGCAGCTTGCCGGAGGCGTGGCGCATGATTTCAACAACATGCTGAACATCATCCTCGGTTATTCTCAGTTGGCGCTGTTGAAGATAGATCCATCCGGCCCTCTCCATTCTGATATACAGGAGATCATATCGGCCGGCAAGCGCTCTTCTGATCTGGTCCGGCAGCTTCTGGCTTTTGCCAGGAAGCAGACCATCTCTCCGGCGGTGATGAATATTAATGAAATCATAGAGAGCATGCTCAACATGCTTCGAAGGCTGATAGGCGAAGATATCGATCTCTGCTGGAAACCGGCCCGGGACCTGTGGCCTGTGAAGATGGACCCTGTTCAGGTCGACCAGATTATGGCCAATCTATCTGTCAACGCCCGTGACGCAATCTCCGGCGTCGGCAAAATGACTATCGAAACCGGCAATGCGGAATTTGACGGTGCTTATTGCGCTCGAAATGCCGAATTTATTCCCGGGCAATATGTCCTTCTTGCCGTCAGTGATAATGGCTGCGGGATGCTTAAGGAGATTCAGGATCAGATCTTTGAGCCGTTTTTCTCCACAAAGATGTATGGAAAAGGCACCGGTCTGGGTCTCGCAACTGTGTACGGTATAGTGAAACAGAACAACGGCTTCATCAATGTTTACAGCGAGCCGGGAAAGGGCGCAACATTCAAGATCTACCTGCCCCGGTACACAGAAAAGGAGTCGGTGATAGAAGCGCCTCGTGTGCATGCCGGGTCAGTGTCAGGTACGGAGACATTGCTGCTGGTCGAGGATGATAAGTCGCTTTTAAAAATGATTAAAATCATACTTGAAGAACTTGGTTATACCGTACTGGCCGCCGGAAGTCCGAAAGAGGCAATTCAACTGGCAGAGGAATTCACAGGTGAAATCCATCTTGTGCTGACTGACGTGGTGATGCCTGAAATGAACGGCCGTGATCTTCAAAAACAGCTGAGCCCAATTCGTCCTGATATCAAATGCCTTTTCATGTCCGGCTATACAGCCAATGTTATCGCCCTTCGCGGCATTCTCGACGAGGATGTTCATTTCCTTCAGAAACCCTTCTCCATGGAAATCTTAAGCGCAAAGCTGAAGCAAGTTCTGGGCCGGTCGTAGCGGATGTCCGGCGCCCGTTTCGGCGCCCGGGGATAGGGTGTTTTATTTGAAATCCATGATATTGCGGAGTTTTTCATATTCTTCCTTGTTTGTTTTTTCCAGAATCATAAGGCTTGCATTTGAAGCCGCTTTCACTGCCATCGGCATACCGCCTCCGTATTCGGCCCAGTGTCCTCCCAGAAATAAATTCTTAACCGGTGTTTTGTAATGAGCGAGACGGTTTCTGATATTTTTATCCGTCGGACTTGCACCCATAGCGCTTCCGTTGCGGTTTCCCGTATATCGCCAGTATGTGACCGGAGTCGCAATTTCAATCACTTCAATATGCTTTTTAATGTTTATTCCGAAAGACTTTTCAACTCTTTCAATCAGGATATCCGCATATTTTCGCTTGAATTCCCCGTATGCTTTCCCGCGTTCCATGTTTTTATCCGTCTTCCAGAAATCTCCATAATCGATACGGGCCGAACAATGGATGGTCATTGTTGATTTTCCTTCGGGGGCAAGCGTCTTGTCTCTTGCTGAAGGAGACTGGATAACAAGAGAATTTTTATAAGGATCTCCTCCAGCATGATCTTTTCTCGGAATGTTATCAGCCGTCAGGTATAATAACTCTCCGTACAATCCGAGGGCTGACGCATCACAATCAAGGCCGATAAATATGGTCACGCTTGAACAATAAAGATCGGCTTCCCGCAAACGGCGTATCATTTTGCTATGCACTGCGCCTTCGGGAAGCATCCGCTCATAGAGATTTTCCACGTCACACGCGGCGATAATGTATCGGGAATTAATAAAACGGCCGTCTGAAAGAGATACTCCGGCGGCTGTTTTATTTTTAAGCAGCACATTTTTAACGCTGCTGTTTAAAAATATCCGCGATGATGAATTATAAATTTTACCGCATAGCCATTTTACAAAAACCTCCGCCCCGCCTTCCGGAGGAAAGAGCAGATCGTTGACGAAAACCCACCCGATAGGCATGATTATGGACATGAACTTCTCTTCGCTGCAGAATATTTTTTTTATCTCATTGTTTTTAAAGTATCTGTCCAACCCTTTTTCAGCTGAAATCCGCAAATATTTCCACACGGGAACAGCCCAGGCGAGCATTTTAATTCCAAAGATCATCCTTTCAATTTCAGGCATGGTTTGGTTTGCGCGCAGGCATCCGTTTAATTTGCCGAAGTGGACGCCAATTTTTTTGCAGTCCTCAAAAAACCTCTTTATACCTTCAGTCTCGGCTGGAAAATCGTATATCAGCCGGTCGCGGAGTTCATAAGGGTCACTGGTAAGAAGATAGTCGAATGATTCACCCTTGTATCTGCGGATACGATCAGACATGATGCATTTCGGGTAATCAGAACCTATGTATTCAAATATCCTGCCGACAAATCCGGTTGCATTGCACCCGTTTAACCATTGAATGGAGCTGTCAAAGACAAAGCCTTTTCTTTTAAACCCCATGAAATAGCCGCCTGGTCTCGATTGCTTCTCCAGCAGCACAACGCTGAGTCCCGATTTTGCCAGAAGAGCCGTGGCCGTCAGGCCGGCTATCCCGGATCCTATGACTATGACATCGCATTCGGAAGGTAATCTTTCATTTTGCATGATTATTTATCTGCCTGCCATCTCCTAATTTTTCCGCTTGCCGTTTTTTCAAGTGTCGTTACAGGAGTGATTTCCTTCGGAACCTTGTATGATGCAAGAAGAGGATAGCAGAACCTGCGGATTTCATCCGTGTCAAAACCAGGCGCCGTTTCCTCTTTAAGAACAACCTTGGCGCATGGCAGTTCGCCGTATCTCGGATGAGGGATACCGTAAACTAAGGATTCTTTGACAAAGGGGTGCCTGTTTAAAACAGATTCAACATCTTCGGGGAATATTTTCATTCCTGCAAAATTGATTACATTTTTATCTCTGCCGAAAATGTACAGGAATCCGTCGCCATCAATCCTCCCGAGATCTCCCGTGTTGAACCATCCGTCGGATAAAAGGCTCTTTCTGCTGTTCCATGGAGAACAATAGGCGTCAATCAACCCTTTGCCCTTTATAAAAAGCTCGCCCACCCCTTCTCTGTCCATGTTTTCTATCTTTATGGAATAATCGGGTAGTACAATGCCGGCCGAGCCTCTTTTTGCCGGATTTCCGGAAAGATTTATGAATGGAAGCCCGACTTCAATTATTCCGTAAGCTTCGGAAAGCTCAAGTCCGAACTTATCGGAAAATTCACCGGCTGTTAACTGAGGCAATTTCATCGCCGTGGAAACCGCAAGGCGGATACCGGAGAAAAGATCCGACGGAATACCCGCCGAATTGGAAAGCATATGATAGTGAAAAGGAGATGCGTAAGTAAAAGTCCCTTTCCTGATTTTTATGTTTTCAATAAAAGATTCGGGAAAAGCATTTCCGCAAATAACAATTGTTGAAGCCCTTCTTAAGAACAGGAGAATGGTTACAACGAAGTGATAGCTCATGGAAAGCACCCATATGACGACATCATCAGGAGTCATTAGAAGCGCCCTGTCTGCGGCGTCCGTTCTTTCAATTATCGATTCGTGAGACAGGAGAACGCCTTTGCTTCCGCCGGTCGTGCCTGAAGAGAATCTTATGAATGCCGGATTCATGGCATAATATTCTTCAGGAAGAAGATCTTTTGCTTTTCTGGAGAGCAGGAAAAATTCCCCGCCATCGTTAAATCCTGAAAAAAACTGCGCTGAATCTGTTCCGGGATAAGATGGCTTGTCATAAATAAGGTAATTGATATCAATCCTGTTTAAAACAGAATCCGTCTCGTCCCATGAAAGAGAAGGTGAAACCGGAACAACAGCAGCTTTTGCCGCAAGTATTGCAAGAGTAATAATGATGTAGTCAATGGAGTCGTTGCAGAGCAGGGCGATCCTGTCGGCCGGTTTAATCCCCTGGTTTTTCAGCCGGAAAGCCATGTTTTCGGAGGCATCGAGCAGTTCGCGATAGGATATGCTCTGATTGCCGTCGATAACCGCAGGTTTATCTCCGTATAAGCGGGTCTCATTTTTTATGGTTTCAAAAATGTTCACTCGTTTTTCTCCGGCAGGTAATCCTTGTAGATGTTGTAGAGCGAGAAAATATATTTTGTTCCACTGTACACCGCCTTTACCAGATCCTTAAACGGGACTTTGATCTTATTGACCCGCAATGGGTTTGCGCGCAATGCGAGGCTGTTTAGTCTTCCGAAATGCTGGTAAAAGCGTTTTAAAGGAAGCCGGGTTGGCAGCACAGAGTGCATGCAGTCATAGAAGCGGTAAGGATCGCAAATGAACCTGTGTTTATTGTCGTACCAGAATTTTGTTCCGGGAGAGGGGGAAAGAACGGTAAATGTTACTTCTGCCGGGCATACATTTTCAACCTCTTTTTCAAGCCGCCTGAAATCCTCAACAGTAAAATCAGGATGAACAATGAAGGCGGCATGAAGGGTTATTCCCCAATTTCTTAAAAGTTCAACGGCCTTCCTGTTTGTTTCAACGTTTGTTCTCTTTGAATATTCATCAAGGCGCGATTTGTCCATGGACTCAAGTCCGACATAGACCAGATCAAGGCCGGCTTTTTTCCATATGTTAAAGACCTCAGGGTATTTAACAATGGTGTCGCTTCTCGCCCAGCTTATGTATTTCTTTTTAATTCCGCGCTCGATAAGAATCTCTGCGATCCTGGTAATTCTTGCAGGGTTCAAAAACATCTCATCATCTACAAAATATATGTGCTCTTCATGAATGCGTTCTATCTCGTCAACAACATCTTCCGGGCGTCTTTGAAGGTATCTTCCGTGCATAAGGTGCGGTATCACACAGAAAGAGCAGGAAAAAGCACATCCGATTGAAGTGCGCATACTCGCGATTCTCGGGAAAATTGTTTCAATCCTTCGATTGGGGCTTGAAGTCCAGACGCAAAAGTATTTCGATCTGTCAACAAGATCTCTTCTTGGGAGAGGTATTTCGTCAGCTGACGGATATACCGGCGGTGGAAGTTCGGCCTTTACGTTAAACAGCGGATCCCGTGTGGAAAGGGCGCGGTCTTCATAATGCATGGATTCACCGTTTTTGAACCTGCGAACGATTTCCCTCATTACGGTTCCGCCTTCACCCCTCACAACGATATCTATCTGCTCAGCTGCATAATCTTTGGGGAGAAGTGTGGCATGAACTCCTCCGACAAGAGTAATTATCTCCGGATTGAAATTCTTAACCATCCCTGCCAGATTTTTTACAGCGTCGATATTCGTGCTGTATCCCGAAAAACCGGCCATATCGGGAGAATATTCCGACAAGGTATTTCGGAAAGCCTTAATCGGATCATGTTCAACGCTTAGGTCAAGAATTATAATATCATCTCCGCCGGTTATTCCCCCGGCAACGATTTCAAGCTCAAGGGGCTCAAGATGAAGAAAACCCTCCTGAAGCCGCTTAGCCACAAGAAGTTCGGTGTGTGGTTTAATCAGCAATATTTTCATAAATAATCCATGACGGCTTCTTAAAAAGGCCCTCTGCTGGGTTGTGCTTCATTCTTCGTCATTGCGGCGTACCAATATGTACGCCTCCATTCCTTAGAATTCGCACGCCTTGCATATGGAGCTTTTTATTTTGCCGTTCCAAATTAGCTGTTTATATAATCTTTATTTTAAATTTGCCTAACGCCATACCGCAATCGGGCATCCTGTCAATTTACGAATTATTAAGGGACTCTCAATTCTTTTACTGCCGCAAGCCCGGCCTGTTCTCCTGTCGATATGCATGTGCCCATAACTCTTGTTGATCCAAGCGCCCTGCGGGAAGCTGAAATACATCGTCCGGCACAGTAGAGATTCCTGATGGAATTTGATTTTAAGCATCGCAAAGGTATTTCGTAACATGTCCCCGGTTCCAGGTACCTGTATATCGGCCCTTTTTTTATGTCCCACAGCTCTACAGGCCAGGCGCTTTTTATAACTCCGTCATGAAATTTTCGTCCCGAAAGAACATCTTCTTCGGTAAGAGTATATTCCCCTTTCATCCGGAGACCATCGCGTTCGGCAATTACTGACGACATGCCGGAAATCTCCGAATTTCTGAAAGAGGAAATTGTCCTTTTCAGGATATCGTGAATCTTTACCGCATTTTTTCGGGCTTCATCCGTTTTTTCGGTGTTCTCTCCGGGAAGAAGGCTCATAAGACAATATCCTTCACCTTCTGTATTCCCATGATAAAATTTTGTATATTTCAGATAACAGGGTATCTTTTTTTCTATCGCGGCCTGGGATATATAATAAGGAACACTCACCGGGGCCATATCACCGGGGTCTTTAATCCCTTCTATTTTGAAACAGAAGCCTGCAAGCTGGCGTTCTTCCGGAGGAGAAAGATAGTACGACGCTCCGGACATACGAATTATTGCCCCGTCTCCGCTGCAGTCAATTACAGCCCGCGGGGATATTTGCAGCTCACCGTTCGGCCCTTTTGCAAAAGCGCGCCGGATGTTTCCGCGCTCCGATTTTACCGAATCAATTCTCGTCTCATAAAAAAATTCAAGGCCTTCCTGCTTTTCACACAAAGCCCTTAATACATTTGTAAAATCTCCGGTCACAAAAGGGAAAAGATGGACTTTGCCCATCCTGACAGGTTTTGTTCCGGGTGCGAGTTTTACGATTTCCTCGCATATTTCATCGGCGATTCCTCCGTTCAGGGTGCCGCACGGAAGGGCAGGGCATGAAGAATACAATCCGCAGATATAACGGTGCATGCAATTTACGGCTGTTCCGCCGGGGAAACAGTTTTTTTCAACAAGTACCGTATGCGCCCCTTTGCGCGCAGCACTCACTGCCGATGCTATGCCGGCAACACCGCCTCCGGCGACTAAAACATCACATGACAGATTCATCATTTATTCCACACCCAGACTGGATTTAAGCGATCTTAAGATAAACTCCTCTTCTTCTTTACTTAACATTCCGTCCAGATAAGAAAGAATCACGTTCAATTTTTCATTCGACTGCTGAAAAAATATGCCGATTCCCGGCGGGACAGGTATTCTCGGCATATGAAATATATTAGT
>Ga0209287_10000611_pt1 | contig 20474 bp, 27 predicted proteins | sample PPLLak3cmMay2015_2_FD_187255 | JGI IMG/M metagenome (GOLD analysis project Ga0209287, IMG submission 187255) | Freshwater sediment microbial communities from Prairie Pothole Lake near Jamestown, North Dakota, USA - PPLs Lake P8 Core (1) Depth... | ecosystem: Environmental > Aquatic > Freshwater... | reverse complement strand
ACTGATTGATTTGTAAATTTACGAATGGTTTTTAACTGATATTTAACTGATTGATTTGTAAATTTACGAATGGTTTTTAACTGATATTTAACTGATTGATTTGTAAATTTACAAATAGTTATTCATTTAAAAAAATAAAGGAGCTTGTATGTCAACAGTACATAGTAATGCCGTAAAAATAAGTCACGCGACAGACACAAGAACGGCTCTACTTGCCGAAGGCGATCCTATTTTAAAAGTGCTAAATTCAGCCGGACAGACCTTGTTGGAGGTTGATCCAATTGAACTGACTGTTCTTGGAGCTGGAACTTTAGAGGACTGGCAATTTGAAGTCGATGAAACTCCAATTTCAGAAACTGCAATCCTTTCTGGAACACCTTCCAAAATACAACTATGCGATGGAAACGGTGATATGGTTGTGGAGGTTCCAGCAACAGGCCTCGTTACTCCATTAACAATCGTTAGTGGAACGGTGGTTCAGGTAGACAGACTTATTTATTCGGCCGTATAATTTAAAAGATAGGATGGTTTATGCCGACTCCATATCTTGATAGTAAATACTATTGTGAAATCCAAGCGACCGGTGTTACGGTTGATGGGACGAATGTACCATGGATGATGTCAGAAGGTAAAGCAATCGAAGACCTTGTCGAACTATGTTATCGATCCGACGGTGGGGATTTTGTTATCTGTGATGAGGACGGAGACTTAATCCCGTTCGACAGGTTCCAATTTGACCGAACGGCTAAAACAATCGGTATCGTATATCGAGACCCTTCCCAGAGTGCATCCACCGGTAAAGGAACAAAGCTTTATGCATGGTGTGGCGGGTCAACCGTCAACGTCGCTTCAAGCGTTGACACCTGGAAGGATAATTATGATGGTGCAATTGACCACGCCTTGGTTGTCCATGGAGAAAATGGAAGTGCGAACTTAACTGATGCAACAGGTAATTATACCGCGACAGATGCGAATATTACTTATGCACAAACCGGAAAAGTAAAGAAGGCTCCAGAGTTTAATGGTAGTAATTCTAATAGTAACTTTGGGGATATTACTCAAATTAACAACGCTGAAAAAATGACGTTTATGGGTTTTTTCAGTCAAGATGCTCTCGGTCAAACTGACGTAATTTTTAGGAAATATAACGGCACCAGCCTTCTACAACTGAGTACAGAGTCAAGTAACCTCCGTTTATATTTATCACAAACAACTAATGATTCTGCATATATATCAGATAGTTTTTTAACTGCCGGAGTGTTATCACATTTAGTATGGGTGTATGACGGAACATTATCGGGTAACAGTAATAGGCTAAAATTATACGCTGATGCTTCTTCAAAAACATTATCTTTTGTCGGAACAATACCCGCAACAATCCCTGATATAGGAAATGTTTTTTATTTAGGTTTTTCGTCTTATGCACTTGATGGTAAGATTGATGAATTTAGAATCGTTGCTGGTGCTTTATCAGCGGCACAAATAGCGGACCAATACAATAATCAAGCGGGGTTTGATGCGAACAGTACGGTTGACGTTGGAGAAGTTATAGAACTTCCAGAAGTATATATAAATGGAATTATCTGGACGACACATAGTCTGTCCGGGTCTATTCTCCCAGTGGCAAACAATATAGATGGTATAATTTATACTTCCAATGAAATAATAGGTAGTATTATACCCGTTTCGGTTCCAGACTATATACCGAATGTAACTGATCGTGCTGTAAATTTACTGAAAGAACAATTTAAACAAGCTACAAACCTAATTAAATTGTTATCTATCTGTACGACTCCACTACAAGAACTTGAATTTCTTATATACGAAATGAAACATATAAGAAATTTAAACAAGACTGGGAGTATCTTAGATCTAAATGGTCTACTCGTTGGCGCTATACGAAAAGCGGGTCAGAGTGATGCCGAGTTTAAAAAAGATATCCAATTAAAAATCTTTACAAATAAATCACACGGTGAACCGGAAGTATTAATTATAGCAATGAAGATTATATGTCAGTCAAATATGGTTCACTATTTAGAATTCTATCCGGCGGGATATCAATTGCAATGTACGACGGATATTCATCCTCCTGGAAATATTCAAAGTATGTTGGAATTGATTTCTCCCGCCGCTGTTTTTGTACAATTGACATATTCTTTTGGAACCGAAGACAAAATATTTTCGTTTGGAGATGAAGGGAGTCATCGTGTTCCACAAGAAGCAGGTGGTTTTGATGAATATGATTATGAAGAAGAAGTCTTAACAAAAGGAAAATTCGTAGAACTTATTTAAAGGAGTATTCTATGGCAAAGCCTTCTAAATTACCGGAGTTCGCTATTAGTGATGTCGTCAGTCCAATCAGTGGAAAACCGAATGTTGTCGAACCTGATGCAAACCATAAAACCGGTGGATGGAGTTTTGGAGAATTTCCGGCAAGGGGATTCATGAATTGGATTCACAGGTTGACTTACCAATGGATAAAATATTTCGATGATACTTTTGTAAACCTTGAAGCGGGTACTGTTGAAGCCCGTTTATTTTGCGGCACTGGATTCTTATCTTTAGAATCAGGATCAGAAGGTTCATTAGAATCTGGTTTTATTTATTTTGATCTTGAATGGTTTGTTATGAGCAATATGTTATTTTTAAAGATTCCATTTATCAGCGGTTTACCAAACGGCAGTGGAGTATTATCTATACAAATTATGGATGAAGCTTTGGAGCATTTTTTATGGAAGAAAGATGTTTACTGTCAATCGTTAAATTTGAAATCAACTATACAAACAGATATTCTTGAATGTTTACTTGCAAATCAAGGATATATTTACACAACAGGAAGCTATTCTGGAAGTAATTCTGGATTCCCTCGGCAGATAATTTCTATTCCTATTTACGATGAATAACCTCTATTTGTAAATTTCTATTTATAAAAGAACCTTTTTGACAAGGTTCTTTTTTTATTCCTTTTAGACTATTTTTAAAAATAATCAATAGCTTTTATTATTGATAAGTAATTGATTTATATAGGAGTTAAAGAATTGCCGGAAAATAATATTGTGAAAATAATTAAATTATAGTATATTAATAGTAGAAGAAAAACAACTATATAAACAAAAGGAGCCTGATATGAATAACAGGTTAGAAGTAGAAGAAGGGTATCTGGAAATAGTACAGTTAAAACTAAATAGTGGAAACACTTGTCTAAAAGAAAATGGAATAATTTCTGGAATGTCAATCAAAAAGGCATGGCTCACTGGACTGGGTTTGTGGTTATTAAAAAGAGAATGGGATGGAAGGATAACAAAAGAGTTTTTCCCCTATACTTCTGAAATGTATGACACTGCAAAGACGGCTTTAAAAACCTTAATTAAAAAACTGTTTTAACTATGAACAAAATAAAGGAGTGCTCTATGTATCAAATTAAAGTTACAGTAAAGAACTTAAACCATTTAAAACCGAGCGGTTCTATTGTGGATGTAACCTCTTTTTATGTATTAAGCGGTCAAAAAGCTTATGATTTTTTGAGACTTGTTACAAAAAATAATAATGGAGTTGCACCTATTCTTCCATGCCGTATATCTCTAAAAAATTCTTCTGGGTATACTTTGATTGAAGAGTTGAAAAATCATCCTGATAATTGTAATTGTAGATACTGCAAAGAATACGCAGAACAAAAAGTAAATAATGAAACAGCCGCTGGTTGTAATTAAGAAAATGTTTTAATAAACAATGTTTATAAAGAACGATACCTTTTTCCGAACCTTAATGGATATACATGAAGCCGATGATTATATAATAGTATTGTACCGTAAGAAGGTAACGGTTTGCCTGTTAAAGGATGGTAAGTGTATCAGGCTTTGTAATATATAAATGGAGTTTCTACGAATTTAAAAATTAAGAGGGTAACTATGTACAGAGTACTTTTTATTTTATTGTTATTTACTATAAGGTTATTTTCTTTTGATCCGCCAGATTCAACATGCTCAATTGTAATAAAAATAATTAACAGCCGTTTTGATAATCTATTTAATGAAGAGTGGATAGATACCTGTTGTTTCGTAAATAGATTTAATCCGAATGTCACTTGGATTATATACCCAGACAAAACAGAAGTTCCATATAATAATAGTGTTTACACTATAATAATTTTAAAGGGTAAAAAATAAACGTATATAACGCTCTGTATAAATGTACAGAGTTTTTTATTCATCTTTCTAAAGGAGTCTTTATGTCAGCACTCGGTCTTGTCTTGTCAAAGGCTACAAGTGTCAAATTACTGGAAGAAGCTTCACAGGAAATCAGTTACACTTTTTATCGTGGAGCAATGAGAAGAGCGGTTAAAACAATGAATTTCAAAGCTGCCGAAGTAATTAAGCAGTATCTTGAAAAAGCGTTTCCGACAACCAAAGGAATTACGGTTGTCGAAGCTCCTGGAGAATACGACCAAGTAAAATACCCTGTTCGTTTGGAGATCACCGTGAAAGGATCAAAAGATGTATTCGGCTTTGTTATCGGGTCGATGAAACGGCTCGGTGTCGTTTTGTCAAAAAGCTCAACAGCGGATGCATCGGTTGTTTGTGTCGCTATGGCAAAAGAAGACGCTGATATAGTGCAGAAGAAATTGAATGATGCAGCTATGTACATTGTAAAGGTTCTTCCAACCGAATCGAAAAAGAAATAACTGTAATTAACCGAAAGGAAGTTTTCATGAATACGCTGGAGAAAGATAGAAGGAATAACGTGTATCTAATTACTTCGGAGTCCGCTTTAATTGGATTGTATAGTGCATTGGTATCTCTCCAGCGGATTCATGAAGTACTCAAAGAAGTAAAGGATGGGTTTATCATAAGGCAAGGTACGTCAGAAGAAGAGACAAATCTACAGATCCTTGCAGTCGCAGAAACAAAACTATTTAACCTCGTACTATCAAGAGAGGGAAAGTAAAATGAAAACGAACAAAGCATTTATTCCAGTGTCGGCAAAGGAAAATCAGAAAAATGTTCTTTCGTTAACAGACCATGTTACTATTAACCATGTTGTCAAAACAGTACAAGAATGGATCGATGAAAATTATAGATTGCTGGAGGTATGGAAAGATCATAATTTCAAGAAGCTGAACACTCCGGCAATGCTGCACCTCATACGAGTACGAAACAAGGCATTGCAGAAATCGGTATATAAACCTTATAATACTGTTGAGCTATGCGATGTCTTGTTGTCTTGTTCTTAGTAATTTACAAAAGATAATTTACAAAAAGAAAACCGTTTATTGGTTTTCTTTTTTTTTATTTGTATTGACTTTTTTTTAATTTAATTGTGGTTTGAATAAAAAAAAATAATATTGTAAGTTACTGATTTTATTATGGTTAAACTGTTCGGTAGAAATATTCTAAGAAATTGTTTGCATTTATTATTAAATTATAGTATATTTATATCATACCATTAAAAGCCCGTTACGGGCAAAACCAATAAACAAAACAAAAGGAGTTCGGTATGGCAATCAGGAAGGCAATCGAGACAGCAAAAGAAGTTAAGAAGGGTAAAGTGCTCCCGGCAGTGCAAGGAAAGGGTACAGTAAAAAAGGGTAAAATTATTGAGCAGGAAGAGCCGGAGGGGATGGAAGAGCATGAAGAAAAGGTTCAGGAGCGGTTACGGGCGCTCAAGACGATCTGGAACAATATCGAGAAAGACCCTGCAAACATTCGTGAGATGGTCGCTGCAAAAAATATCGAAGTGAGTGAGCGGTTTGTTAATAGCGGTATCAGGTGGGCTCGTCGGTTCAAAACTTTCGTACAGGAATAGCAAACTACCTTTCGCAATTACCTTTTATGGAAAAAGGGTAGAAGGCAAAACAGCCTTCTCCCTTTTTGCGTTTTATGCAATATAACTATCAAACGGAAGCCGACCTGTATTGTAACAGTACATGCATACCTGCTCTCTTTATGGAGCAAAGGGTAGGAAAGTCTTATGTAGCTATTAGAGCCGTTTTACGGAAGGGAACGTTCCCCGTACTTATAGTAACACCTTACAGTGCTGTATTGTCCTGGAAGACGGCTTTGACGGATTTTAAACAAAGCGATATACAGATATTAGAAGGCAATACAGAGAAGCGGGTAAAAGCCTTGTTACAGTATCATCGGTGGTTTATAACGAACTATGAAGCCTATAGAACAATACCAGAAGAATTATATAATGTAGAATGGAGCTGCATTATTTTGGATGAATCTGATACCATTAAAAACCCAAAAGCAAAGGTTACAAAGTATTATATCTCACTTGGAGATGCAGTGCAGCACAAATATATTTTGTCCGGAACGTTCGATATACTCCACCCTACTAATTACTTTTCGCCTCTACGATTTTTATCCAGTGAAATCTTCGGAAGTAATTACTATGGGTTTTTAAAAAGGTATTTCTATAAACCTGCATTTAAATGGATACTACGAAAAAACAAAAAAGAAGCCTTCGCTCGTATATTGTCAAAGTATACATATACATTAAAACGAGCGGATATTCCAGGCTTTAAAAAGACTACCTATGAAACAGTCATTGTAGATAAATCTCAAATATTTATAACTCTGGAAAACAACCTTCTTTATAAATACGAATTGATCTTTAAAGAAATATACAAACAAACAATCTGGGTAACCGTAATGATGCAATGGTATCGGTTACTCTGTGGTGGTTTTATATTTGATATTAATATAGATAAATTGAAACTTAACAAACTAAAAGAGCTTGCCTGTAAACCAATTGTCATTTTTGCATGTTTTAAAATTGAAGTACGTACAATAGCAAAGTATTTAAATATACCATTTATAGATGGAAGTGTAAACGTAAAGACTCGACGCCACCTCGTTGAAAACCATAGAGGAAGTATTGTAATTAATCCTCATTCCTTTTCTATGGGTGGAAATCTTTCTCACTACAATACTGTTGTATTCTATAGCCTTCCGTATTCTTTACGGCTTTTTAAACAAGCGGTTGATCGTTTGGTAATGTATGGGAAAGATACTCATTGCATTTATTTACTTCGCAAAGATACAATAGATGAAGATATTTACAAAGCGCATAAAAAAAATTTATCTGAAAGTAAAACAATGCAAAGTCTTATTAAGAAGTATACTTTAATTAAAGAGGGATAAGATGGTTATTGGAATTGATCCAGGTAAAAATACAGGCATTGCAATAATTATCCAGCCAAACAAAATCATTACCGAGGTTGTCAAATATTCTGGCTCCATGGATTTATTTGTTGATACAGTAATTTCAACCTGTTCAAAAATAGCTGATCTAAAAAAGAGTATAGTATTTATCGAAGGGTATAGGATTTATAATTCGCCGATTTCTATCATGGCCGCAACGACCCATAAACTGGATATAATTATTACGGAAAGTATATTAATAAATGAAAGAATTAAAAAATTCGTTCGTCATAGTTTTTTAGTCAATCCAATATGGAAAGGCACTATGGATGATAGTCTTGTCAAAGCGAGGGTGGACAGTATTGTCGAAAATAAAAAATTCTACCTTCCCGGTAAAAATTTAACAAGTCATGAATATGATGCAATAGGAATAGCCTTAAATGGACTCAATCTATTTAATACGACAAGCGGAAAGAAGTAAATACTGGATTTTAGCGATAAGCCTTGCCTGTCCAGTGTGTCATAATAGACTCTGGGGTAATGGTGATCATGCATGGTGTAGAAGCCGTGATTGTAATTTTATTACCCAGTGGGAAGAAGTAGAAAGTAAAGCTCATTCGTATAGTACAAAACATAAATATACAGTTATGTTGTCAGGTACAATCCATCAGGTCGGTGATAGTAATAGTTACATTGTAATAGGGGAACGGGTTTATGGCAACAAAAAATAATTGTACTGATTGTAAACTATGTCAGTATCGAAAGAGTATAGTACAGGGGTCGGGTGATCTTAATCCTGATTTTTTATTTTTTGGTGAAGCTCCAGGCAAAGATGAAGATGAAGATGGTATTCCTTTTATTGGAAGCAGTGGAAAGCTTTTACGGACAATGATAGAAACGGCTTCTAAGGATTTACATATAAAAGTATTTTTTATTAACGCAGTTCTTTGTCGCCCGACAGATGACTATTATGGTGAGAATCGGGCACCGACATCAACCGAAGTTTACTATTGTCAACCAAAGGTTAAAAAAATAATACAGCGGGTAAACCCGCGAAATATTATTTATGTTGGTGAAGTTTCTTATAATTTTTACCATTTACTATTTCCATCGAAATATAGGATTCAGCACCCAGCTTATATTTTACGAAGAGGTGGTTTTTGTTCTCCGGAATATATTACAAACCAATATAAACTAAATAGAATATTTAGAGGTTTTGAATGATTATTAAATTATCCGATTTACGTTTTCCAGAATTTTCTTTTACTGACCCAGGAGTGAGTCAAGGTTTATTGAGTACATATACAAAATGTAGGATTGCATTTTTGATTCGGATGAACCGATTCAAACGGGTCGGTAAAAAAACTGCTTATAGAGGAACATTGTTCCATGACTTTCTATTAAGTTATTTTCAATTTATTAAAAAAAATACCTTGCCTGGATTATCAGATATTAAACGGGCTTATATAAAGTCTTTACAGACACATAAAAAAGAACTGGATGAAATGTATATTAGTGATGATGAATTGGAGTTAAGTATACAGATCCTGGAAGTAATTGCTTTGGGGTATATTAATAAATGGGGTAAAGTGGATCTGAAAAAAAAGATAATCAAGCCCGAACATGAATTTACAGTTCCATACAATGGTTATAATCGGGTCGGCAAGATAGATCTTATTTTTCAATCTTCAAATAAAAACGAACTGGATTTGATGGAACACAAATTAAAAGGAAGGGTAGATGAGGGTATTGAGGAAGCGCTCCCGCTTGATTTACAGTGCTTATTCTATACTACGTCTATTTCTAAAGATTATGACTTACCTTGTTTTAAAATTATTTATGATATTATTCGAAATCCATCTCCAGGTAAGAAAAACAAAAAGCCCGTCAAATCAAAAATAATAATTGATGATCTTACAAGTAAAATAAAACATGATCCAGAACATTACTATGTTCGAATCCCCCACCTATTTACAAAGAAAGAACAGATAAATTTCGATTTACAGGTCGATGCAAAGGTAAAAGAAATGAAGGCATTGATGACCGGTAAGTTATCTATATTTAGAAACGAAACGAGTTGTCATACCGGTTATTATTGTGATCATATAAATAGTTGTGTAACTAATATTTTAAATGGGTACAAACAATCAAATAAATTTTATACCGAACTGGAAGGAGGTGATAAATATGGCGACTAAATTAGTAACCAGTATTCTTTTCAAAAAGAACATACCGGAAACCGATTTGAATAAGTATACTTATCTTATCCATGGAGCACGAAAGATAGGGAAGACTTGCTTTGCATCGGAGTTCAAAAATCCCGTGTTTTTAATGTTTGAACATAATTACAAAGCACTCCCAATTAATTATGCTTATATGGAAAGTTGGAATACTTTCAAAACGGCAGTCAGTTCTCTAAAATCAAATTGCCCGTATGATACTATCGTTATCGATACTGGTGGTGGTGCTTATCAGTATTGTTATAACTGGATTCTTTCAGAGCTTGGAGTCGAAGAAATGCCGGAAGATCGTGGTGTTACGTGGGCAGTTATAAGGAACGAGTTCGAGAAAGTAAACAATGAGCTCTTTGCATTAGGAAAGGGAATTATTGTTCTTGCTCATTCTCAAGAAGTAACTACGAAACGGCATGGGATAGAAGAAACTAAAATCAGGGTAGACTTAAGCAAACAGGCAAACAGCTATTATCCAGGAGCCGTAAATGTTATAGGTTACTTTCACTATGACATAGACGGATCCAGAATTTTAACAATCGCCGGTGACGATGGATTAGACGCTGGAAGTCAAGTCGTAGGTAAATTTAAATATCCTGATGGAACACCTATTATTGATATTCCAATGGGCAAAAATCAAAAAGAAGGGTATCGTAATTTCGAGTCGGCTTTTAACAATAAGTTATTAAAGCCAAAAGTTTCCAAAACAACCTATTCAATTTCAAAGGAGAAGAAGTAATGAGTAAAGTGAAGTTACCTGTTGAGATGATTAAGCTTCTCAACAAAGATGCGAAGGCGACGTATGTCGAAGCAAAAAAACTGTTCGAAGAAAATTTCAAGAACCGGGAAACAATGCCGGACGGAAAGTATCATGCCAAGCTCAAGTCACTTGAACCTGGAGTCGTCGCTGGTAAACCGGTCGTCAAACCAAAATGGATTATTCTCGATGAAGAGTATCGTGACCGTGTTCTTTTCGGCGATACTATGTGGCTCCATAATGCCGGAGGTCAGTCATACTTTTTTTCATTCCTGTCTACAATAGGTGCAGAAATACCGGACAACGGTTTATCGGCAGATCTTCTATCCGAGATGCTCTCGGTTATAAACAAGACCGATATGTTTTGCATCGTTTCAGTAAAAGAAAAAGAAGACAGTAGTTACCCAGAAGTAAAGGCATATAAACCGTGGAGTCCTGATGAAGACGGGGTTGATACTGGTTCGAAAGATACCGGGGAAGCAGAAGATGGAACCGACGCGTTTGACGGCATGGATAGAACCGAATTGAAAAACTACATTAAAGAAAACGGGTTAGAGGTTGTCGTAATGAAAAACTGGAGTGACGACGACATCCGTAATAAAATACGCGAGAATGAACCCGCTGCAGAACCAGGACAAGTGGATGAACCGGAAGCAGAAACCCCCGAAGTAGAAGAGCCGTCTCTATCGGATTCTTTGCAAGGCATGGACAGGACAGAACTGAAAACCTTTATAAAGGATAATCAGCTTTCCATTCAGGTAATGAAGTCCTGGGATGATGAAAAGATTCGGGAAGCAATCCTTGAAGCATTACCTTCCAGTGATGTCGAGTCGGTGGATGCAACTGAAGATACGGCTGAGGATACGGTTGAAGATGCACCTGAAGACGATGAAGCGGAGGCAGTGGCCGACCCGGATATTGAAGAAATGCCATTCCCGGAATTAAAGGCATTTTGCAAAAAGAACGGGTATCACAAACGGATAAAAGGTTTTGATTTACTTGCCAGAGTCCCGCTCGTAAAGGCATTAAAAACACTCCTTTCCAAAAGTGAAGCAAAGGCAGAGAGTGAAGGATCAGAAGAAAACCTTAAGAATCCTGGAATACTGTCTGACAAGGAACTGGAAAAGTTCTGCAAGACTCAGGAGATTTCAGAAGTAAAGGACATCGTCAAAAACTATCGTAATGAAAAGGTAATTGCAAAATACCTTTCCCAGTACGAATTTTTGAAGTCTACCCTGGATGCAAAGCAGAAACAGTTCTTAACCAGACTTGGTCTTGGACACCTGATTATAGATAAACAGTAGTCGGGATGCCGCTTTAATAGGGAAGGTTTAAGGGATATACAGCAAAAACCCGGACAAGGTTGGCTGTATTTCCCTCCTTCCCTGTAACAGCCTGTAATGGCGTATAAACCTATTTAAAAACCCATTAAAAACCCTGTTTAAACTTATGTATAAGCCTATTAAACCGCTTTGTTTACCATCTAATACTTGTATCATTGACGTCGAGACTACGGGTCTACGTCCCTTCTATGGTGATACAGTCTTTGCTTATTGTATAGCTTATAAAAGGGAGTTAATAATTAACAGGATTGATAGAGACCAAGATTACTATTCGACAATCGATCAGGTTCTTAGGGATGATTCACTTGTAAAGGTTGGTCATAATATTAAATTCGATTATACTTTTTTCTGCGAAAATTTTTATGGATCTGTTAATATGCCGCTCGGTTGTACTATGTTAATGTCGCAGATACTTTTTAATATAGAGGTTCGGCATGGGCTGGACTACCTTGTTAATAAATATTGTAACACCCATCAATTTGATGAGACGGATAAACAAGTTTCTAGAATTGGATCAAAATATGGGTACGATAAAGTTCCGGTAGATCTTTTTGATACATATCAATATAATGATGCCGTTCGAAGCTGTGTCGTGAATAATTTATTTTACCCAGAAATCTGTAAAGACAAACAATTACTTTCTGTATATAACAGGGAAATTAATTTAATTAAAGTTACAGTTGATATGGAACGAAATGGAATTAATCTTTCGGTTCCTAATACAGAAAGGTTATTACAAGAGACCTCAAATAAATTTAAGCAGACTCAATTAGATACATATAAATATCTCGGAGGCTTTGTTAATTTACATTCTGAAATACAAGTACACGAAATTTTATTTAATAAGTATAATTTACCTATACTTGGAAAAACTAAGACAGGGATGCCCGTACAAGACAAGGATGCTTTATTAGAATACAAGGCACGATATCCAAATCTAAAAATACTTGACTTGATTATTAAATGGAGAACGTATCAAAATAGTATTGCAATATTAAACTCCTATCTTCAGGACTATTTACGATACGGTAAAATCCATACTACTATTAAACAGAATGAAGCAGTTACAGGAAGGCAGAGTTCAAGTAAACCAAACCTTCATAATGTACAGAAAAAAGAAGCTTTAAAAAACCTATACCCTGTAAATAATCGCTTATGCTTTATTCCAGACACTGGAGAGCTATGGTTACTATTTGATTATAAAGGTATAGAAATACGTTTAATAACCGAGGTTACAAAAGAAGAAATATATTATGACTTTATTGTAAACAATACCGGTGACCCTCATACGTATGCAGCGGAAGTATTTTTTGGAGACCTGTTTACGAACGAGGGCACCTGCATAGATAACCTTTATAAAATAAGTGAAAATATTTATAATGATTTTGTAAGTGGAAAGATAAGTAGACAAGAGGCTTTTAAACGAACTAAAAAGTTATTAAGGGATGCGGCAAAGAATGGACAGTTCGCAATTGCGTATGGAGCAAAACTTATTAAACTATGTAAAACATTAAATTTACCAAGACCGGTTCTAGAACCGGGGTATATAAACTATGGTATAAAACTACCAAAGATATTTAACTACACGAAAGAAACAATTAAACAGGTAATGAAAGACGGGTTTATTAGAACTCCGTATGGTAGAAAGTTATATGCAAATCCATATAAACCGTATGTCTTGTCAAACGCAGTTATTCAATCAACCGCTGCGGATATACTTAAAGATGGTGAACGGAATGTTTACAAGTATATAAAAACCGATTGGAAGAAGTTAATTAAAATGGTTTTAACAGTTCATGATGAATTAATTATATCTATTAAAAAAACAGAAAAGAAACATATCCAAGAAATAATTTACGGTGTTTCAAAGTGCATGACAGACATTGATAAAAATATAATTAAAATACCCATGGAAGTCAGTTGTAAGATGACAGAAAAAACTTGGAGTGATGCTGAGGAAATAGAAATATAACATAAGGAGAAATTTATGGGTGGATTCGGTGTCGCATTACTTTGGATTCCGCTTTATTTACTATGGTTGAGTTTTTATATTACCTTGTATTTACTATGGGGAATTTTTTTTATAATAGAGGTTTTGATTTATATACCTTTACTTTGGATAAAGAAAAATATTTATAAATATTGTTATAAGAAAGGATGGTTAAAATGAAAACAAAAAGGAAGATGAAACATGTTGGTCGGGTAATGTTAATTAAAGAAATGGTAGATCTATTGTCCCTTCCAGAAGGCAATAAGACTCTCGGTTACTTTACAAGAAGTCAATTGGTAGAATTAAAAATTAAGGTTTCGGCGCTTATATGTAAAGCCGATCAACAGCATACAAGATAGGATACACTCGAGATGGAAGGAACTACATGGATAACTTATTTAAAAACCCGAACCTCACTATTTTTAAACAACATGGTTTTACTCCAGCGGGATTCGCCTCTGACATGGAAAATGTTTCTGGAACATGTATTTTTTGTGGTTCAAAAAGTTCAAAATCACCAAAGCCAAAAAAGACTTTTTTTGTAAATGTTAAAACAAAAAAATGGGACTGCAAAATATGTGGAAAAGAAGGCGGATATCAAACCTTTCTAAATGAACTATATACCTTCGGGTTGGAAAATATTAATTATGATAGATATGAGTTACTATCTTCAGACCGGGGTATAGGTATTAAAACGCTTGCCATTTTTGATGTAGGCTATAATCCTATTATAGATAAATACTATGTTCCATCTTTGAAAAAAGACGGGTCAGTAATGGATATAGCTTTGTACGATTATAAAGCCTTTGACAAAAGGTATAAATTTATTTCAAGTGCTGGAACAAATAAAGGACTTTACTTTCGAAAAAATCTTATAGACTCACCGGTTGTTTACTTATGTGAAGGACAGTGGGATACAATGGTAATGGATGAAATTTTAAGAAGAGACCGGTTAATTGGTTGTTCTATAGGACTTCCTGGAGCTCTTAGTTTTAATCGAGACTTTGTTGACGTATTTGTAAATAAGGAAGTAACTGTTTTATTAGATAATGATTATGACAGAATTGAAAATGATAAAGTAATATTGGGGTCGGGTAAAAAAGGGTCAATTAAAATTTACAAACTATTAAAAGGAAAGTGTAAAAGCCTTAAGTTTATTCACTGGGATGATGAGCTTAAAAATGGATACGACGTTCGTGATTTATATACTGATCTAAATAAAAACAGTAAAAAAACGATAACCTATATAAATGACAATATACAGGATTTACCAAAGGGAATAAATGAAATAGAAGTAGAAACAAAATCAGGCACCCCTACACCGATACCAGAAGTAAAGCTGGATGGACCCGGATGTTCAATTAAAGAAGTGCATGACGTTTTTAATAAACATTTACTATTGCAAAATACAAACAGTGTTGATATTGTTTTGGCAACAATCGTTGCGAATAGGCTTCCAGGTGCTTCGGTCTGGTTATTCCTTGTTGGTCCTTCCGGGTCAGGTAAAAGTGAAATTTTAATGTCGTTAGGAAGTACTCCAGAAGTAGAATCAATTTCTTCATTGACGCCTCATGTATTAATAAGCGGGTTCGCAAGAGACGATGGTAAAGACCCTTCCCTTGTTGCACGAGTAAACAATAGAGATGTATGCATTAAAGACTTTACGACACTTACCGGAATGAATATAACGAGTCAACAAGAAATAATTTCAACACTCCGTGATTGCTTTGATGGTAACTGTTCAAAACCGTTCGGTAATGGTGAAGACAAAAAATATAAATCAAAGTTCGGTATTATCGCTGGAGTAACCGGTATTATTGATTTCTTTTCTGAAAACTTAACAGCACTCGGAGAACGGTTTATTCGATTTGATGTCCAGTTAGATACTTCCATTGTAGGGGAACGAAATGTTTTGTTTAAAATAATGAGCAGTATATCGTCAGGAAGTAAAAGTTCTATGCAGGAAGAACTCCAAGAAGTAATGGCTAAATTCTTAAACTATAAATTTGAATTTACTTTCCAACCGAGTATTGAAAAGAAAGAACAAATTATTGCACTGGCTCAATGGACTGGATTAATACGTGGATCTGTTATCAGGGACAACAGAACCGGTGAAATTCTATTAAAACCAATGGTAGAATATTCTACCAGACTTACCGAACAGTACTATAAATTATATATTGCTTTGCATATAATAAATTCATTTACAGAAGATAACGAAAGTATTTACGATCTTTTAAAAGAAGTGGCGGTGAGTACAGTCCACAAAAATAATTATAATATACTTCGGTTTATTTATGAAGCAAAGGCTGGAGTAGATATACAGAAAGTTTCAGAAGCTATTGGACTACCGACGCCGACTGTAAAACGGCATGTTGAAAATCTTACCATATTAAGAGTACTGACAAAAACAAAACTTGAAAAAATAGATGGGTTTGGGAGTACGGTTACGTATACACCATCTAATAGAATAAAAAATTTAATTTACAAATCAACAATAATTTAAAGGAGATTGTATGGCTATTAAAAAAGCACCGGTCGTATTAAATTCAATAGCAGAACGGGTCAAAAAAGCCAAGGAAGAGTGGGTTCCTATGTCATCTATAAAATTATGGCCGGAAAATCAAAGGAAGCATGACAAGGAAAATATTTTACGTCTTGCAGCGGTATTGAAACAGTTCGGTCAGGTTTCTCCTGTCATTGTTTATACTGAAGATGGTGTCGTACGTAAAGGGAATGGAACGTGCCTTGCTCTTCAGCACAATAATGAAAGAATGGTATTAATCCGGCGTGTTGACTTTGGAAGCAAAGCGGCGGCAGATGCATACGGGTTGGCAGATAACAAATCCCCAGAGTGGAGTGAATGGGATAATGAAGCGTTGATAAAATATTTCAATAGTGATGTTTACAAAGAGAACAACTTTGAAACAGGCTTTACCGAAAAGGAAGTTTTAATGTTTAATCTAAGTGAACAGCTTCCAGGTGCCTTGCCCGAAATAGATCTTGAAGGTACTATCTCCGGGAAAACGAAATTTATTATAGTTGTGTTTGACAAGGAAGACGAAAACCAGATGGATGATCTGTTTAAGAATCTGGATTTACGTCATAATCAAAAAACCATTAATTGGAAACAGTTAAAAAGGTATACCTCCGGAACAGATATAAAAGATGAAGTGGAGGAGTTATGAAAATTATTGCAATCGGCGGAGCGCCAGCCACTGGCAAATCAACCATCGTGGAAACAATTATAAAAGAACAATCAGAAGGAAAAGGTCAACCAGCTATTACAGATTTTAAAGGCATGGTATATACTAAAATTCCAACCGGATATGTTCTTGGAACGTATGAACCTGGAAATATGTTTCCTGGAACTGATGGTTTGTCAATGAGCGTAATGCCATTAGTAAAAGAATTCTTAGAGTGGGTTCATTCGAGTAACCCAAAAGCTCATGTATTATTTGAAGGTGACCGTTTATTTACAAGAGACTTTCTTGTTTTTTGCAGTACGATTGCAGAAGTAAAGATCTTTGTATTGGTTACTCCGCCGGACTTAACAGTAAAGCGGATTCACGAAAGACAGTTAAAAGGGAAGCCGTTTAATCTTGTTTTTTATCGTGGTCGGGTTACAAAGATCAGTAGAATATTAAAAGAAGTTCCCGGGATTACTATTCTACATAATGGAACCAGTGTGCAGTTCTCAAATAATATTGTTAAAATACAAAAGGAATTATTTAATTGATTACCTTGTAAATTTACGAATGGTTTTTAACTTAAGGAAATTAAAATATGGAAAAGTTAAAGCATGGATATTCATCGCCTCGGTGGAGTGGGGAAATACTGGACTGTTCTATGCCGGTGACGTTCGATCAGTACAGTAGATGCTCGTTCGATTGCCTGTACTGTTTTTCTTATTTCCAGCGAGAGTTAAAACACATGAACAAGAGCTTTGTAAATGTAAACGAAAGTTACCAAACCATCGCTCCAGAATCTGTAAGTGTCCAAAAGGTAGATGATATTTTTACCTGTAAACTTAAGACACAATTTTCTGGATACGTGCAGGAAAAACGTGTTCTCCAGTGGGGTGGATTAAGTGATCCATTCGATATGTTCGAAAAACAGTATGGTGTCGGCCTTGATTTACTGAAGGTATTTTTACGGATTAAATACCCTATTTGTTTTTCTACAAAGAGTACGTGGTGGGTTCAAGACGATAGATATATGAACCTTTTTGAAAAGTCAAAAGGACTGTGGAATGTAAAGTTTTCCATTATTAATTACAATGCGGATAAGGCTAAAAAAATGGAACAAGGTGTTCCCTCACCGGAAGATAGAATTAAAGCTATGGCGGAGCTGACCCGGTACAGTACAGGTGGGGTTACATTACGTCTGCGCCCGTTTATAATAGGCTTAAGCGATGTAAAGGATGAATACCTTTACTTAATATCATCGGCCAAAAATGCAGGCGCCACGGCCGTCAGTACCGAGTTCTTTTGTCTGGAGGGTCGTGTCCACCCTGGACTCAAAAAGCGGTATAATAAAATGAGCGAAATTTTAGGCTTTGACGTATTGGATTTTTACAAAAAGAATACTCAGTCGGCAAGCGGGTATTTACGGCTTAACTATAAAATAAAAGAAAAGTATATCGACAAAATGCATCGACTTTGTACAAAGCTTGGCCTCCGGTTTTATGTATCAGACGCTCACCATAAAGATCGTTGTCATAATGGAAGCTGTTGCGGGCTTGATGAAAAATGGAATTACAGCCGTGGTCAGTTTACAGAAGCTCTTTATATTGCCCGTAAACGGTTTGAATCTGGGGAGGGTGGACTTGTATCTTTTAGTGATATATCCAAGCACCTACAGATCTATAAATCGTTTTTGTGGAGGTTGTCAGAAGGATATAACACCTCCGGAACTTACCAAAGAGCTCAAGCTTATGAACTAACTATGTATGCCTATATTCGATCTATCTGGAATAATGTACAAAGTAAAAAGAATCCATATAAATACTTCTATGGGCTTTTAAAGCCTGTAAAGGTTGATAAAGCCGGAGATATCGTTTATAAGTATACACCCTATACTAAATTATAATAGTTATTTAACTGATTGATTTGTAAATTTACGAATGGTTTTTTAATTACAAAAGGAGTTTATATGATTATTGTATCGCCGTCGGTTCAGATTTATGAACCAAAAACGCAAGAAGAATTGATTAAACAAATCCAATTCTGTGGTCGAATCGCAAACCAGTCTGCACCGGAAGAAGAAAGAGCAGCTTCGTTTGTAAACCGTCTTGTTTCCGGTGGTGAACTTTTAACGGTGTTGGAACATGTGAATTTGACTTTAATTTTAACCTGTTCAAGAGGTACTGCAAATCAACTTGTAAGACACCGTATCGCGGCATATACCCAGGAAAGTACAAGGTATAATTATTTACTTGGTAAATCAGGAACTGACCTTGTTTTAATTAAACCGGTTACATTGCCTGAAGTAATCTGCGGTCGGTTTACATCTATGAAAGAATACAAGAAACAAAAACATGAATCTAATCAGGTAGATGACTTGTTTTCTGCATCAAGTGCATGGGTAGAAACAATGCTGGAAATAGAAACTGGATATAATAACTTATGCGCTTTGACAAACCAAGAAACTGCTCGTGGGGTTCTACCTCTGGATCTAAAGACTACAATTGCGGCGACCATGAACATTCGCCAGTGGCGCCACGTAATTAAACAAAGAATATCCTTGACCTGCTCCCCTGGAATGCGAGAACTGATGGGAATGGTTTTATTGGAAGTAAATGACAAATACCCGTTATTGTTTGCGAAGTTATAAGTATAAACTTAAACTGATCATCTTGTAAATTTACGATGTGATCAAGTTAATTTATTTGGAAGGAGTCATTAATGGTAAAACTGCAAGTTATTAATCTGCATACCTTCCCGGTTGATGCTATTAGAAGGAATGATCGTGTTACTGGAGCGGAGAACCTATTTATTTACATTGGTCGTAAAAGTAGTTATTCTAATGTTACTTCGAAAAAAAATAAATGGGGCTTTGTAGATGTAAAGGATTTTTCTATATTCGGGAATCCATATTTAATCCGGCCTGGAGGTATGACGGCAACCGAAGCGGTTAAGGAGTATGAATCATACTTATTAGAAATTATGAAGGATCGCTTGCATCCACTTCGAACGGAGTTTGAAAACCTTTTCCTTTACTTAACGACCATAAAAAATACCTGTGTTTACTTTATCTGTTTTTGTGCTCCAAGGACTTGTCACGGAGAAGTATTAATACGGTATATGTATAAAAACTATTTACAAAACAAAAAAGGAGTAGGAGTTATATGGAGTCACCAGTTAAAACAAATCTTATGGAAAGACTGAAGGATACACGTATGGCAACGCGGGTAATAACGAATCCAGTCACTGGGAAGCGTATGGTCATACGTATACCCTATAATATAAGCCGTCGGCGTCAAGAAGAAAAGAAAGAAATGGAAGTTCTGGGTATTCCGAGTAAGAAGAGTTATCGTCGAATACAAAAGAAGGTACGGCGATTGGAAAGGGAGCGTACTTTAAACCTCTGCGATAATTGTATCTACCCGATACCTGAATGTAAAGGACGCAAGGGGCGGATTGTTTATGGTACAGGTATCGGAGGGGACAACGTTATTCAGTGTAATGTTCATCAATGGAAGAAATAAAAGCCTGAGGAGGGATAAAATGCTTATAGCAGAAAGATATTTAGTACCAAGTAAATGCCCGGAACAGTGTAGTTTACGAGGCTCTGGTTTGTGTGAACGGTGTCCGGTACTGCTTTGTTCGCCTCCGGTAACTGAAGAGGACAAAAAATACCTTCCTGTAATTGCAGCAGAAGACTATCGGGAAGACTGGGCAAAGGAATGGGAAAAATTCTTTACAACCGGGGTTCGCCCGAAGCTGTTTCTTGTCCCGGTGGCTTTAACACCCTCTCTCGATCCATTGATGAAGTTAAAGAAAATTA